>Ga0326728_10010129_pt1 | contig 22236 bp, 18 predicted proteins | sample MB3enrmetagenome_FD_207602 | JGI IMG/M metagenome (GOLD analysis project Ga0326728, IMG submission 207602) | Lab enriched peat soil microbial communities from McLean, Ithaca, NY, United States - MB31MN | ecosystem: Environmental > Terrestrial > Soil > Wetlands > Peat | place: USA: New York... | reverse complement strand
AGGCGCTTCTCCACGCTGTCTTCCGGCAGAATTATGGCTGCACTCATCTCATCGTGGGACGCGATCATGCCGGCGTGGGCGACTACTACGGCCCCTTCGACGCCCAGAAGATCTTTAACGAGATTCCCTCCGATGCCCTTCTTTTGCGGCCCTTGTGCATGGATTGGACTTTCTATTGCTACGAATGTGGCAGCATGGCGTCAATGAAGACCTGTCCCCACGAGAGCAAGGCCGTCATTGATGCGGATGGGAACTATAAGGGGGGCGCCCGACTGCTCCTTTCTGGAACGTTGCTGCGGAAGCTGATGAGCGAAGGTAAGCCCGTCCCCTCGGAGTTTTCCAGGCCCGAAGTGATTGACATTTTGAAAGAGTACTACGACAGCCTAGAAGAGAAAGTGGAGGTGAAACTCCACGGCTTTGCCACGGGGCAAGGAAAACCGTAGGATTCTCCCGGCTTGCGCAAGAATGTGGAGGAACGCTCTCCTTGGGGAGAGGGCGGAGATCTAACGCGCGCGGGATACGCTGGAGACATCGGCCATTTGCTTTACGCCACTTGAATTGTGATCTGTTCTTCTCCCGTTTAGTCGGAGTCTCACAATGATAATGGCGATTCTTCTTTACGTCGTCATTTACATTTCGGCGCTCGTCTTTCTGATCGCCTGCACCATTAGGGCGGTTCACTATGCGCGCTTGCCGCTTCATCTGCGGTGGGAGTTATACCCTGTGCCCCACGAAGAACCGGAACGCGCGAAACACGGAGGATCCTACTTCGAGTCAACCGACTGGTGGAAGAAACCGACGCCGTTCAACTTGCTTGGTGAATTGAAGTCCATGCTCCCGGAGATGCTCCTTCAGAAAGGTCTGTGGGAGTTCAACCGCAGGATGTGGTTTGTTTCGTTCCCGTTCCATTTTGGATTGTATTTGATCATCGGCTCGACGGCGCTTCTCATGGCGACTGCGCTACTCACGCTCCTCGCGCCGCAGTTCGCTTCCGGAGGAAGCGGCTTGATCCTCCATTACGTTTACGCCGTCGGTTGGCTGGCGGGGGCAGCGCTGGCCGTAGGAGGGGCGCTGGCTTTGTTGGTCCGACGCCTAACCGATAAAGAGCTGACAACGTACACGGTTCCGGCGGATATTTTCAATCTGCTGTTTTTCATTCTGACGCTCGGTTGCCTATTCTCGGGGTACCTGCTCCAGCGGCAGGGAGCGCCGGGGGCGCTGGGGCTGGCGCGGGGCGTACTCAGCTTCGACACCACACTACGTTTTCCGCCCATGCTGGCAATGGGGCTGGCTATGGGCGCCTTGCTCACCGCCTACATACCCATGACGCACATGTCCCACTTCATTGCGAAATACTTTACCTACCACGCCGTGCGTTGGGACGATCGCCCCAGCCGGCGAGGAAGTGTACTCGAGAAGCGGGTGGCCGAGTATTTGACCTACCGGCCGCGCTGGGCAGCTCCTCATGTCGGCGCGGACGGCACGAAGACGTGGGCTGACATTGCCATGTCGAACCCGGCCAGAGGGGTGAAGAAATGAAGAAAGAAAAACTCAACCTCTCGGATATGTCAAAACCGGAGAAGAAGCCTCTGGTGCACCTCGAGAATGAGGACCTGATGGCCTTGCCGGCGCCCCTCGAGGACCCTGCCAAGGACCATAAGTGGACTCCACTTTCCAAGCAGGTTCAGGAAAAATATGAATGCTTCCTCGATGATACCTGCGTGGTCAGCGTCCCGCAGCCGAAGAGCCGCGCGGAAGAGGAAGAGCTGGTCAAAAAATTCCTCTCCGGTCTGGAAAAGCTGTTCAGCAAAGAGAACAACTGGACCTTCCTCCAGCCTCTCCTGCTTACCATGGAGCACTGCGCCAAATGTCAGACCTGCTCGGAAGCGTGCCACATTTTTGAGGCCAGCGGCCAGAACGAACTCTATCGTCCAACTTATCGTTCCGAGATCGTGCGACGTCTTTATTTCAAGTACGTCAAAGGCGGAGGCCTGATTTCGGCTTGGCAGCACGGGGACGTCAAACTGAATTGGCCGCTGGTGGCAAGGCTTATCGAACTCTCCTACCGGTGCAACCTGTGCCGCCGCTGCGCGCAGACCTGCCCCATCGGGGCGGATAACGGGCTGGTGGCGCACGAACTGCGCAAACTGTTCAGCCAGGAGATGGGGATCGCCGCCAAGGAAATTCACGACAATGGCTCGATGCTGCAACTCAAGGTGGGCTCCTCCACGGGCATGAATAAGGAAGCCGTCAAGGACAATATCGCGTTCATCGACGAAGACACCAGCGAGAAAACCGGTGTGGAAGTGAAAACTCCCTGGGATGTCGAGGGAGCGGACATTCTCCTGATCCACAACGCCGGCGAAATCATGGCATGGCCGGAGAACCCCGGGGCCTTCGCCCTGGTCCTAAACGCAGCCGGAGTTTCCTGGACGTTGTCTTCGGAGCTGGCAGGGTACGACTCGATCAACTACGGAGTATGGTATGACGACGCCCAGTTCGCGCGCGTGGCGCTGAAGCACGCGGAAGCGGCTCGGAAACTCAAGGTCAAGAAGATCGTCGTGGGCGAGTGTGGACATGCGCACAAGGCCCTCACCGTGATCGCTGACCGCCTGCTTACCGGAGACTTGAACATCCCGAGGGAAAGCTCGATGACGCTTCTGCGCGATATTGTCATGGGAGGGCAGCTCAAGCTGGATCCCAGCCGCAATGATTTCCCTGTAACGCTCCATGATCCCTGCAACTTGGTGCGCCTCATGGGAGTGGTCGAGCCCCAACGGGAGATCGTCCGGAGACTGTGCCCCAAGTTCAGAGAAATGGAGCCGCATGGCGTTGACAACTACTGCTGCGGCGGGGGCAGCGGCTTCGAAATCATGAGCGGTAACAATTTTCCAGACTGGCGATTCCACGTGTCGGGCCGCAAGAAGCTCGAGCAGGTACTCAAGGTCTTCCAAGATTGCCTGGAACCCTCCATCCCCAAGTACATCTGCGCCCCTTGCAGCAACTGCAAAGGGCAGTTCCGGGACATACTGGCTTACTACGATCTCTGGAATCAGAATCGCATCTTCTACGGCGGCTTGGTGGAGTTAATCGTCAACGCCATGACCGACGTGAAACCCGGATTTATTGAATGGGAGTGGAGGTAAGGAAGGGCAGTTCAAATGGCAAATGGCAAAATGCAAATGGCAAATGTCCTGCCGACACTAATTGCCCTGCGCATGGTTGAGCGTCGCCCTCTATCACGCCGCCGCCAGCCGAACTGCACTCGGCTTGCGGCCTCGCGCCCAGGCTGCGATCTGGGCCACCGCTTCCCCTGCCATAGCGACGTCTTGGTCGGTATTGAACGGTCCAATTGAGAAACGCACGCCTCCATGGTTTTCCATCAACCCAAGCTGCTTGTGCACAAGCGGGGCGCAGTGCAATCCGGTGCGGGTCGCAATATTGTGGTCCACATCAAGCATAATGCCGACATCGCCGGGATCGACCCCTTCCACGTTCATCAAGATCGTCGAAAGATGATTCTCGAGGTTCTCGCAGCAGTACAAATGCACACCATCAATCCTCCTTAGTTGCTCGACCAGTTTGCGTGCCAGCCTCATTTCCTGGGCGTGCAGCTTTTCGACTCCCTCCTCGTCGAGCCAATCCTGTCCCGCGTAGAGCGCCGCCACCCCCACCATGTTCGGAGTTCCGTACTCGAGTCGAAAGGGATAATCTTCCAGGTGGTATGGCTCAACGGAGCGCACGCCGGTGCCGCCGCTACGCACCTGCCGTACCTCAACGTTCTTGCGAATGCAGAGACCGCCGATCCCCATGCTGCCCATCAACCCCTTGTGGCCCGTGAATGCGACCACATCAACGTTCATTTCTTTCATATTGATCCGAATCACGCCCGCGGTCTGCGCCGTATCCACTACCAACAGCACACCATGCTCCCGGCAAATCTTCCCGATTTGCTGGATTGGTTGCACGGTGCCAATGACGTTTGATCCGTGGTTCACGATCACTGCTTTGGTGTTCGGCCGGAGAGCGCTCTCGATTTCGCCCGGCTCGACGAATCCGGCAGAATTGAAGCGGACGAAGGTTGCCTCTGTTCCGTGATCGCGAACCATGTGGTTGACTGGCCGGATCACGGAGTTGTGTTCCAGGGTCGTTGTAACGATGTGGTCGCCTTTTTCAATCAGGCCAGAAATGATGAGGTTCAGAGCGTCGGTGGCGTTGTAGCTGAAGATGAGCCTTTCCGGCGCGTCTTCGTCCCCGCCGAAGAACTTGGTCAGCCGCTTGCGCAGGTTCGCCAGCAGTGAGCCCGCTTCGAGGGCCAGGTCGTAGCCGCTACGTCCCGGGTTCACACCGTGTGTGCGGTAGAATTGGTCCATGAACTTGTAGACCCCTTCCGGTTTCGGCCACACAGTCGCCGCGTTATCGAAATAGATTAGGCCTTGTTCCATGCTCTTCTCCGCATCGAGCCAAGATACTCCACATGAAGACGAAAAGAAAGTAGTGGTAAGGACCACGAGGCGAATACAGACTTAGTACGGAGTTGGCCGTGGCGCCCCACACCCCAGACGGGGAGAACCGGCGATGGGCAGCAACTCTTCACTGCCGCAGTTATGTTCCGACGCGGGATTTGCAAGGTTGGGTTGAAAAGCCGAGGGTGGGAGGAAATTTCGGAGAGGGAGGAGCCGGTTCGGTCAGAATGTCATGTCCGCTGCAAAATAGTTCGGACATTAAGTGCTAACTCATTAAAAAAGTTCTTGCATTAATAATTAACCAGGCTAAGATTATCGCTTGTTAGAAAACAATCGTGGCTTCAACGCGAGCCGTTGACGACACGAGAGAGTAGGAAGAGAAGAGATGCAACAGGAAATCACGTCGGAGTTGAGCAACGAGTTTCTGAGCAGTGCGCGCGTGTTCGCCTGGTCAGTTCGCGAGGTCATCGAGAGATCGGTGTTGCGCATGGTGGCGGGGAACAGCCTCACATTTGCGCAACTCAAACTCCTCTACCTGGTGGGCCACACGGACATCCTCAACATCAGCGATGCGGCGTCTTTTATGGGAGTGAGCGCGGCGGCGGCCAGCAAGGCGGTGGACAAGCTGGTGCGGCGCAGGCTGCTACGGCGCGTCGAAACGCAAGCCGACCGACGCATCAGCCATCTTTCCTTGACGGAGACCGGCCGCAAGCTGATGGAAGCCTACAAGGCGGCCAGGGATCAGATGGCCATTGAAGTCTTCTCGCAGTTTTCTGAGGACGAACTGCGCCGAACTTCGGAAGTTCTGGACCGTCTGGCTGGCGCGATTGTCAGCAATAGCGACCACCCGAACGCGGTCTGCATGCAGTGCGAAATCTACTTTCGCGAGCCCTGCCGTTTCCGCGAGTTCGGCCAGCGCAACTGTTTTTATCAAGGTCATCAGACTGAGGAACAGGGCCGTGGCCTCGCGGGCACGGAAGCTTTGAGTAGATAAAGGAGGGAATAATGCCGAGCTACGTTAATCCGGAAAAGTGCGATGGGTGCAAAGCACTGGACAAAACCGCGTGCCAGTACATTTGCCCCAACGACTTGATGGTCTTAGACAAGGAAAAGATGAAGGCCTACAACCGCGACGTCAGCATGTGCTGGGAATGTTACAACTGCGTCAAGATATGTCCCACGCAAGCCATCGAAATTCGCGGCTATGCCGACTTCGTCCCACTAGGGGCGTCCGTGACACCTCTGCGCTCCACCGATTCCATCTTGTGGACGGTGAAGTTTCGTAACGGGACGATCAAGCGCTTCAAGTTCCCAATTCGCACCACGGAAGAAGGGAAAGCGGCGCCGGATGGCGGCTTCGAGACCAAGGCTAGCCTCGACTCGCTGGAGTTGTTTACCGAGCCTGCATCATCAGGGTTGCCTGCGGTTTTCACCCTGAAAGGGGGAGCCCATGCCTAATTTTGAAACTGTAACCGTAGAAACTGACCTTCTTATCTTAGGGGGCGGTATGGCCGCCTGTGGAGCGGCGGTGGAGGCGGCCTATTGGGCCAAGCAGCAGGGCTTAAAGGTGACGCTGGTTGACAAGGCCGCCGTGGACCGGTCCGGCGCTGTGGCCATGGGGCTTTCTGCCATCAACCAATACGTGGGCCTGAAAGACGGCGTCAACACGGTGAAAGACTATGTGGACTACGTCCGCAGCGATTTGATGGGCATCACGCGTGAGGATTTGGTCGCCAACATCGCCCGGCACGTGGATTCCACCGTGCACCTGTTCGAGAAGTGGGGCCTGCCCATTTGGAAAGACGATCAGGGCAACTATGTACACGAGGGCCGCTGGCAGCTCATGATCAACGGCGAATCCTACAAAGTGGTAGTGGCCGAGGCGGCCAAGAACGCCTTGCTCGAAAGTGGTGTGGGCGAGATCTTCGAGCGCGTGTTCATTGTCGGGCCGCTTATGGACGGCGAGCGCTGCGCCGGTGCGGTGGGGTTCTCCGTACGCGAGAATAAGTTTTACGTCTTCAAGGCAAAGGCCACGCTGGTGGCCATGGGCGGCGCGGTGCATGTGTTCAAGCCCAGGAGTTCCGGCGAGGGCATGGGTCGCGCCTGGTATCCACCCTGGAACTCAGGTTCGTCAGCCTACTTCACCATCCGTGCCGGAGCGGAGATGACCTGCCAGGAAGTGCGCTTCATTCCGGTCCGCTTCAAGGATGCGTATGGTCCCGTAGGCGCATGGTTCCTGTTGTTCAAGTCCCGCGCGACCAATTCTGAGGGTGGGGATTACATGGTGGAGCGGCGGCCGGAACTGGGAAACTGGGGGCCGTATGGCAGGGTCAAACCTGTTCCCGCCAACCTGCGCAACTACCTCGGCATGCTGGATGTGATGGACGGTAAGGGGCCCATCTACATGCGGACCGAGGAGGCCATGGGGAAGATCGCAGACACCTACAAGGACGACCCGAAAGCCTACAAGAAGAAGATGAAGGAACTCGAGTCCGAGGCCTGGGAAGACTTCCTGGATATGACCATTTCGCAGGCCATCCTTTGGGCTTCGACTAACCTTCAGCCGGAGGATAAGAGTTCGGAAATCGCCGCTGCGGAGCCTTACTTCATCGGCTCGCACTCCGGCGCCTCGGGCGCCTGGGTGAGCGGACCGGCGGACTTGCAGACGAAGGAAACTGCGCCCGACTACTTCTGGGGCTACGCGAATATGTCGACGGTGAAGGGCCTCTTCTGCGCAGGCGATGCTTCCGGAGCTTCCAGCCACAAATTCTCTTCCGGCTCTCACGCCGAAGGCCGCATTGCCGCGAAGTCAGCGATCAAGTTCGTGGTGGAGAACAACTCACTTCCGGCGGTGGACTCGGCCACAATCGAGAGTCTGAAAGCAGAAATCCTGCGGCCTTTGGAGAACTACGAGCAGCACAAGAATGCCACCACTGATCCCGAGATCAACCCGAACTACCTCAAGCCTCGCATGTTCATGTTTCGTCTGCAGAAGATCATGGACGAGTACGCTGGCGGGATCACGTCTCAATTCAAAACCAATGGGCCCTTGCTGACGAAGGCACTGGAATTGCTAGCCTTCCTTAAGGAGGACGCGCAGAAGCTGGCTGCTGCCGACTTGCATGAACTGATGCGTTGCTGGGAGAACACTCACCGCATGTGGCAAGCGGAAGCGCATGTTCGCACGATGTTATTCCGTGAGGAAACGCGCTGGCCCGGATACTACTTCCGAGCCGACAAGCCAGCGCTGGACGAAGAGAAATGGCATGTCTTCGCCAACTGCCGGTTCGATCCCCAGGCGGACGCTTGGGAGATGCGGACTCGGCCGATGAAGCACGTTTTTCCGCAGCCGCAAGAGCACGAACTGTTGGGTGGTTGAGGCTGCGCATTTCCGGTGGGAGATTTCCTTGGCAGAAGGGGAATCTCCCACACCCTGTCATTTCGAGGAGCCGCAGGGGACGAGGAACGTCGACAGTGTTTCATTCCTCGCGCCAGATTCCTCGCTTCGCTCGTAATGACAGAGCTTTAGGTTCCAAGTCATGATCCAAGACGCGAAGAAGGACTGTCCCCATTGTTCGAGGCCGCTGGTTCGTTGGGCCAATCCCCAGGTGAGCACTTGGAGCGGGGAATTTCAGTATGCTTGTTTCAACGACGACTGTCCTTATTTCGTGCGCGGCTGGGCTTGGATGCAGGAACACTTTAACGTGACGGCATCCTACCGGTTTCGGCTTGACCCCTTGACGGGCGAGAGCGGTCCGCTTCCGGTTTGGTCCAAAGCTGCACTCAGGTCCAGCATTCTGCCGGAATTATAGGCTATACCTCCCCTCCTTCCCAAGCAGGGGAATCAGATACAGAAGGTTCTATGCCTGAAGAAGTTCGCACCGCAGAAAGCATCCTCAGAGACCATCCGCGCATGACACTGGACGATTCGTTCACTTTCCGCTGCGGGCGTGAGTTGGACTGCTTCACTAAGTGCTGTTGTGATGTTTCCATCGTGCTGACGCCCTACGACGTGCTCCGGCTGAAGAAGGCGCTCCGCATGGATTCGACGGAATTCCTGGAAAAACACACTCTCCCATTATTTGCCCCGGACCAGAAGTTCCCGCTGGTGATTCTGAGGATGGACGCCCAAAGCAAAAGGTGCCCTTTTATTAGTGAGCGTGGTTGCGAAGTGTACGCCGCTCGCCCGTGGGCCTGCCGCATGTATCCGCTGGGAGTTGCTAAGCCCAAGCATCCCACACCAACCGACCAACCCTTTCACTTTGTGTTGCACGAGGAATTCTGCCACGGGCACGGCCAGGGAGAAGCGCGTTCGGTGCGCGAGTGGGTCACGGACCAGGGAATCGAAGAGTACGAAATGATGGGCGCATCCTTCCAAGAACTCGCGCTGCACGAATTTTGGAGCCGTGGACCCGCGCTCACGCCTCCGCAAGTGGAAATGTTCTACATGGCTTGCTACGACCTCGACCGTTTCCGCCGCTTCATCTTCGAGTCGCGCTTCCTCCAGTTGTTCGAAGTCGATGAGGCCAGAGTGGAGGCCCTTCGCCACGATGATGAAGAGCTATCGGAGTTTGCCCTGCAGTGGCTCCGCTTCAGTCTGTTTCAAGAGAAAACTATGAAGATCCGCAAAGAGATCGTGGAAGCAAGGCGGCAGCGCGGAGAGGGCGAGATTCCTCGCGCAGTTTACCCTGAGCGAAGAACTGCCGAGAGTGTTCGCTGCGCTCAGGATGACAGCGAACGGGCACGGAATGACAGTGAGCGGACGGAGACGTCGGCTGCTCGGGAGAGTGGCGCGTGACGGATACCTTGGCGCCTTCGCGATACGGCGACGGCAAACCGATTCTGGTGATTGGAGGCGGAATCGCCGGCTTGACCACCGCCCTCGAGGCGGCAGAGGCCGGCTGCCAAGTGATTGTGGCGGAGAGGGCTCCCTATCTGGGCGGAAGAGTAGCGCGGATGCACCAGTATTTCCCCAAACTCTGTCCTCCCACTTGCGGGCTGGAGATCAACTATCGCCGGCTGCGTGAAAACCCGCGCGTCACTGTACTCACTCTCGCAAAAGTGGAAGAAATCCACGGCTCGCCGGGCGACTACGAAGTGGAAATCCTGCTTTCCCCGCGCTTCGTCAGTCAGGCCTGCACCCTTTGCGGCGCATGCGCCCAAGCCTGTCCGGCAGAACGGGCGGACGAATTCAACTACGGCCTCTCCAAAACAAAGGCTGTGTACCTGCCCTATGGCACGGCTCTACCCGCCTCTTACGTGATCGATCGCGCGGCATGCCCGGAGGGCTGCAAGGCTTGCAAGGAAGCCTGTGTTTACGGGGCCATCGACCTCGAACAGAAGACGGAGCGCAAGACTTTCCGAGTTGCGGCGGTGGTGGCGGCAACCGGCTGGGCGCCCTATGACGTGACCAAGGTCGGCAATCTGGGGTTCGGAAAATACCCCAATGTGGTGACCAACTTTATCATGGAGCGCCTGGCGGCGGTTGACGGTCCTACGCGTGGCCGCATCCTGCGCCCCTCCGACGGCGAGGCGCCGCAGACAGTTGCTTTCGTGCAATGCGCCGGCTCGAGGGACGAGAACCACCTTTCCTACTGCTCAGCAGTTTGCTGTGCAGCTTCGATGAAGCAGGCGACATATATCCGCGCTCTCTACCCGCAAGCTGAGGTAACTATCTATTACATCGACGTGCGAACGCCGGGTCGCCTCGAGGAGTTCTACGCTTCTGTAGCCGCAGACAAAAAGATCAGGGTCGTCAAGGGCAAGGTTGCCAAGGTAGAAGAGGAGCCCGGGACGGCTGATCTGCTGGTGACTGCGGAAGACGTGCTCAGCGGAAAGAAAGTGACCCATAAGTTCAATCTGGTGGTTCTGGCTGCCGGTATCGTGCCCCAAACGGAGGGGCTGCCGGGGGGCTTCGCGCTCGATGAGTTCAAGTTTCTGAGCCTTCCTGATGGCAAAGCAGGGCTCTATGGCGCCGGCTGTGCGCACCGGCCCGCGGAGGTTTCGGCCAGCGTGCAGGACGCCACCGGCGCGGCGCTGAAGGCGCTTCAGTGCGTGCGCTAGTGGTTTGGGTAGCGCAGACCTGCTTTTTAGGTCTGCGGTTCTTCGGCAGGTCGCCAGGCCAAAAGCCGCAGACCTTGGAAAGCAGGTATGCGCTACGCGGTCAAAATGGATAAGAGACTCGGAGTTTATATCTGCGGCGGATGTGGGATCAGCGAGTCGCTGGACATCAAGCAACTCGCTGCGGTGGCTACGCGTGAGTTTAAGCCGGCAGTATGCCGCGTCCATCCCTTTCTCTGCGGCGGCGAAGGAGTCGGAGTCATCCGGCAGGACGCTGCCTCCGGCGCGGCGAACGCCTTAGTTATTGCAGCCTGCTCACCGCGTGTAAAGACAGACGCGTTCGCAGCGGATAACGGTTGGACGACCGAGCGCGTGAACCTTCGCGAGCAGGTCACCTGGTGCCACAAGCCGAAGGACGAAGATACGCAGATGCTGGCCGAGGACTGCCTGCGGATGGGCATCACGAAAGCCCAGAAGACCGATCCAATCGAGCCCTTGTCCGAGCCCATTTCCCGCAAGCTCCTGGTGGTGGGCGGAGGCATCACGGGGATTACAGCAGCACTGGAAGCGGCTGAGGCGGGCTATGAGGTAGTGCTGGTCGAGAAGCAAGCGCGCCTGGGCGGTTTCGTTGCCACTCTCAAGCGGCGCTTCCCGACCGCTCCACCCTACACCGAGCTGATGGCTGACGGGTTCTCCCACGCGATTGAAGCGGCAACTTACCACCCGCGGATTCAAGTCCTCACCTCCGCCTGCATCGTTCGGATCGAAGGCCAACCCGGGATGTTTGACGTGACGCTGCGGGGCGAGCCAGGTGAGTCAACGGTTCGTGTGGGCGCCATCATCATGGCGACCGGCTGGAAAGCCTACGATGCTTCGCGCCTCACGCATCTCGGTTACGGATCCAGCCCCGACGTGATCACCAATGTGGATTTGGAGCGGATGGCCGCCCAAGGGTCGATTACCCGTCCCTCTGACGGCAGGCCAGTGCAAAGCGTGCTATTTGTGCAATGCGCCGGCTCGCGTGACGAGGACCATCTTCCATATTGCTCCTCCGTCTGCTGCATGGCCACGCTCAAGCATGCTGTGTATATTCACGAACAGAATCCCGACGCGCAAGTTTACATCGTCTACAAGGACATGCGAACGCCCGGGCAGTACGAGCGTTTTTACGCCGCAGTCCAGAGCCACCCGCTGAACTTCCTGACCCAAGGTGAAGTGACGAAGGTCGAGTTAATCACGAACGCTGTCATTCCGACCCTGAGCGGAGCGATGGGGAGGAATCTCGTTCTGCACGTAGGGGACTTACAAGATTCCTCGTCGCCTGCGGCTCCTCGGAATGACACGCCACGCGGTAAACTCGCCGTCACGGTGAACAGCATACTCCTCGGGCAAACGATAGTTCTTCACGTTGATCTGGTGGTGTTGGCGACAGGCATGGTTCCAAATTCTGCGGACGGTGAGGCGATCCGTGCTCTCGAGGACGCTGAATTGAAGGTTGCCAAAGGGGAATCGGAAACTCAACGCGCTGAGGCGGGCCGGAAAGTCGAGGAACTGCGCAGGCACAAAGGGAGCGAAATTCTCAACTTGACCTATCGTCAGGGACCCGACCTGCCCGTGCTTCGGAACGGATTCGCGGATTCCCACTTCGTTTGTTTCCCGTACGAGACGCGGCGCACGGGCATTTACACGGCGGGAAGCGTGCGCGCACCCATGGACTCAGCCCACGCTCGGGAAGACGCGCTGGGCGCAACGCTAAAAGCCATTCAGTCCGTCGAACTGGCTTCCAGGGGCCAAGCGGTCCATCCGCGCACTGGGGACCTCTCGGTGCCCAGTTTCCTCCTTCAACGCTGCACGCAATGCAAACGCTGCACGGAGGAGTGCCCCTTCGGCGCCCTTGACGAGGACGCGAAAGGGACGCCGAAGCCGAACCTTTACCGCTGCAGGAGATGCGGCATCTGTATGGGGGCGTGCCCGGAACGCATCGTCTCTTTTCAGAATTATTCCGTCAGCATGGTCGCCTCGATGATCAAAGCCGTCGAGGTTCCTGAAGAAGAGGAAGAGAAGCCGCGCGTACTCGTTTTGGCCTGCGAGAACGACGCTTACCCGGCGCTCGACATCGTGGGAATGAAGCGCCTTCAGTACGACCCCAGCGTCCGCGTGATCCCCTTGCGGTGCCTGGGTTCGCTGAACATCGTTTGGATCGCCGACGCGCTTTCGCGGGGCATGGACGGCGTGATGTTGATTGGCTGCAAGTCCGGCGACAATTATCAATGTCACTTCATCCGCGGGAGCGAACTCGCCGAGCGGCGGCTCGAGAACGTGAAGGAGACGCTGCAGCGGCTCCAGCTCGAACCGGAAAGACTCCAGTTGGTGCAGTTGTCCATCAGCGAGAGCGATAAGCTGCCGGCGGTGATTAACGGGTTTGTGGACCGGATCCGGGAATTGGGTCCAAATCCATATAAGGGGTTCTAGGTGGCTGATGAACCTTTGGACCGCGGCGCCCAAGGCCGGAAAACAGCCCTCTCCCTTGGGGAGAGGGTGGCGAGCGTAGCGAGCCCGGTGAGGGGTTACTTGGTTGGAGATGCAGGCCGCCCTTTGGAAGTGACCCCTCACCCGTCCCGCTCCGGCTGGTGAAAACGCCGGCAGCGGGACACCCTCTCCCCAAGGGAGAGGGCAGAGACCTAGTTGCTATGGAGAACTCAGTGGGAGAGGGAGTTCTAATCCAACCCGACACGGTCTTCATTCGGGATCTGCTGGCCTCGGGAGGCGGCGACCTGAAGAAGTGTTACCAGTGCGCCACCTGCTCGGTGGTTTGTGAATTGTCGCCGGATGAAGCGCCTTTCCCGCGGAAGCAGATGATCGCGGCGCAGTGGGGACTTAAAGAACAGCTCCTGGGAGATCCCGCACTCTGGCTGTGTCACAATTGCGGGACTTGCACCACTCAGTGCCCGCGCGGCGCGCGTCCCGGTGATGTGCTGGGGGCATTGCGGAATAAAGCGATCCGGCAATTCGCTTTCCCAGGCTTCTTGGGCCGCCTGGTAGCCAACCCTAGAGGTTGGCCGGTGTTATATATGTTGCCCGTGCTGATTTTCATGGCAATCGCCTTGTGGGCTCCGAAGGGCTCCCCCACTCCTCGTTTGGAATTTGCCAACGTGTTTCCTATTCCCGTGCTCGAGCCGCTATTCTTCGGAGTTTCGGGCTTCGTATTGCTCGCATTCGGTGTGGGGCTTAGCCGTTGCATTCGAGCAGCTAAGAGCCGGGGCGCGACCGGCAACATCCCGCGCAGAGTGCTTCCCGTGCTACGGGAGACCATGACTAACGAACGTTTGCAGGCTTGCGGCAAGAAGAACTGGTCTTTAGGCCACCTGCTGACACTATGGGGATTTGTGGGCTTGGCGGTAGTGGGAACGGCGACCGGCATCGGAACCATGTTCGGCATCCTGCGCACGCCTTTGGCTTTGCTCAGTCCGTTGAAGATCCTGGCCAACGCGAGCGCGCTGGTTATCCTGGGCGGGAGCCTGATTCTTCTGTGGGAAAGGGTGCACGATCCGATCCAGCGGACGGCGAGCACTTACTTCGACTGGTTCTTTCTGCTGACGCTAACCGGTGTGGCGCTGACAGGAATTCTTTCCGAAATCATGCGACTGGCCCAATTTAGCGCGTTGATGTACTCGATCTACTACGTGCACCTCGTGCTAATTTTCGCGCTTTTTCTGTACGCACCATACTCCAAGTTTGCGCACTTGGCTTATCGGACTGTGGTCCTGGCTGGCGCGGAACCGTGGAGAATGAAGACCCCGATTGGTCGGCGGGCTGGTTTCTCTGTGTTCTCTGTGCCTGCAAGAACGCACCACAGAGGTCACGGAGGATCTCAGTGAGCTCTGTGTTGAGTCTTTTTTGGCCACTGAGGACACGGAGATATTGCTGGTTAGGAGCGACGAGATTACGAGGAGATTATTGATATGGACAATGATAAGAAGTCAAAAACTGAATTATTAGACGAGCTCGAAAAGGGCCCTTGGCCGAGCTTCGTAAAAGAGATCAAGAAAACGGCCAACCCCACGTGTGATGACCTTCTGGGACAGCTCGAGCTCTCCTACGAGGAGAAAAAGGGGCACTGGAAACACGGCGGTCTGGTCGGGGTTCTGGGGTACGGAGGGGGCGTCATTGGACGTTACAGCGACGTACCGGAGAAGTTCCCCAAGGTTGCGCACTTCCATACGCTGCGCGTCAATCAGCCTTCCGGCTGGTTTTACACCAGCGACGCGTTGCGCACTCTTTGCGACATCTGGGAGCGGCACGGCTCCGGACTTACAAACATGCACGGGTCCACCGGCGACATTGTGTTTCTGGGCACCAAGACGGATGAATTAGAGCCCACCTTCAAGGAGCTCACCGAAGCCGGCTTTGACCTTGGAGGCTCTGGTTCGTGCATGCGCACACCCTCCTGCTGCGTGGGGGAGGCTCGCTGTGAGTGGGCATGCTACGACACCATGAAGCTGTGCGACGACCTGACTCGTGCCTACCAGGACGAACTGCATCGCCCTCCCTTTCCTTACAAGTTCAAGATCAAATGCGCCGGCTGTCCGAACGATTGCGTCGCTTCCATTGCCCGCGCGGACCTCTCGGTCATCGGCACCTGGAAGGATGAGATTCAGCAGGACGACGCCGCCGTGGCCGAGTACGCCGCCCGCGGACTCGACATCCAAAAGGACGTATGCGAGCGTTGCCCGACGCGGTGCATGGAGTGGAACGGCAAGAAACTAACCATCAATAACGGCGAATGCGTGCGTTGCATGCACTGCATCAATGTGATGCCCAAGGCGTTGCGCCCTGGCAAGGAAAAAGGCGCGACCATCCTCATCGGTTCGAAAGCCCCCATCGTTCAGGGCGCTTTGCTTTCTTCCGTCCTGATTCCCTTCGTTCCTGCCGCCGAATTGTTCGACACCATCAAAGAGTTGCTTGGACGCGTGTGGGAATTCTGGAATGAGTATGGGAAGAACCGCGAGAGGGTGGGTGAACTCATCCAGCGCGTGGGTATGGCGAATTTTCTGGACGCCATCGGTCTGGATCCGGATCCGGCGATGATCAGCGCCCCACGGGACAACCCTTACATCTTCTTCCAAAAGAAAGAAGGAGAGTGACGTAGCTGCGGCTTTACGCCGCCATGTGGCGATCGCGCAGACAGTGGGATCGCCGCTACAACTCAAATGGCGAGGTAAACTCGCCGCTACAACGCCCAAGGAGACGAGATTATGACAGCCCCAGCAAAACGTATCACCGATATCGGACCTCCGCACTATGAAAAGTACCTCCCCCCGATCATCAAGAGGAACTACGGCCAGTGGAAGTATCACGAGTCCCTTGCTCCCGGCGTGCTGTGCCATGTGTCGGAAGCGGGAGAGAAGCTCTTCTCAGTCAGAGCGGCATCACCGCGCCTCTTAAGCATTAAGACCATCCGCTTCTTTGCGGACCTGGCGGACAAATACTGTGGCGGTTACTTGCGTTTCACCAGCCGCAACAACGTGGAATTCCTGCTCGAAGATCCTGGCAAGATCGAACCGCTCAAGCAGGAGTTGCGCGACGCGGGGTACCCCGTGGGCGGCACCGACAACGCCATCAGCAACATCGTTCATACCCAGGGGTGGGTTCACTGTCACTCCTCCGCTACGGATGCTTCGGGCATAGTGAAGAGCGTCATGGACGCCTTGTGCGACCATTTCACTCAGCAAAACCTTCCCGCCAAGCTTCGTATAGCAGTGGCTTGCTGCCTGAATATGTGCGGCGCCGTGCATTGCTCTGACATCGCCATTCTGGGCATCCACCGCAAGCCGCCCAAGATTCAGCACAACGTGCTGCCCAGGGTTTGCGAGGTTCCCACGCTGATCGCCTCCTGTCCCACGGGGGCCATCCGGCCGAAAACTGTGGATGGCAAGCAATCGGTGGAAGTGGTGGAAGAGCAGTGCATGTACTGCGGCAACTGCTACACCGTGTGCCCGGCGATGCCCCTCAACGACCCGGAAAACGATGGGATCTCGATTTGGGTTGGCGGGAAAGTGAGCAATGCCCGCACCGCTCCTAAATTCACCAAGTTGGCTATTCCTTTTCTACCCAACAACCCGCCGCGCTGGCCTGAGGTGGTGGATGCGGTAGTGAACATCGTCAATGTTTACGCTCAGAACGCTAAGAAATTCGAACGGGTGGGTGAGTGGATCGAGAGGATTGGCTGGCCGCGATTCTTCCAGTTGACCGGCATCGAGTTCACCCGTTATCACATCGATGACTTCAAGAACGCCGGACAGACATTTGCGCGCTCGACGCATATCCGGTTCTGAAGCTTGGAGCGCGGGCATCCTGCCCGCTGTGGGAGCGTCCCGCTCCCGCAGAGAGTGCGAGCGAGATGCCTGCGCTACAGCGGGCAGGATGCCCGCGCTCCGCGAGAAAGTGAGGGTGATGAATATGAAGGAAAAGGCGGTTGAGAATCTGGAAGAACTGACGGCAACGCTTCGGCACTGGCAGGAGATTGAGGAAGCTACTGTCGCACACACCACCGCAGTCATGGACCGCACGCAGAACCCACTTATCCGGCTGGTGATGGAGATCGTTCGCCAGGACTCCGTGATGCACAGGAAGGTCCAGCAGGTAATTCTTGATAGCCTTGAGAAGCAGGCGTTTAGCCTTACTCCAGAGGAGCTGGGTGAGATCTGGGAGATGCTTGAAAAGCACCTCCAGATGGAGAAGGAAACCATCGCCTTGGCAGAGAAAGGCCGACGCAACTGCCGGTTGTTCGTCCAGCGAAATCTGCTGACCTATCTGGCTGAGGACGAACAGAAGCATGTCCGGCTGCTGGGACAACTCGAGGACTTCAAGCGCAGCCTCTATCCGTATGCGTAGTGCGTGGCGCGTGTCCGTGGTCAGTTGTCCGTTGCGACGCAATGCGCGTCATTCCCGCGAAAGCGGGAATCCACCTTGGGTGGTGACGTGGACCCCCGCTTTCGCGGGGGTGACGATGTTGGGCGATTTTCACCTCTATGGGACGGACCACGGACAACTGACAACGGACAACGGACAAACGGAATTAAAGTATGCCTCTCTTCAAAGCAGTAAAGAAACCGGTCATCAAGGGGGCGACTTCGGCAGGTGCCGAGGTCAGCTCCTTACGGCCCCAGTACATACCGAAGACTCCGCCCTGCATTGGCCACTGCCCGAGTGGACCTGACATCCGGGGATGGCTGACCACCATCGCCCAGGCAGAAGCTTACGGCCGTACGCCTGAACAGGCCTACCAGATCGCTTGGGAAAAGATCGTCGACCGGAATCCCTTTCCGGCAGTGTGTGGCAGGGTTTGCCCTCATCCTTGTGAAGACGGATGCAATCGCAAGGACAAAGATGGGGCAGTGGCTATCAACGCCATGGAACGTTTTGTGGGGGATTTTGGCATCGCCAAGGGCTTGAAGCTTCCCAGAATTGGGGAAGAGCACTATGCCGGAAAAGTGGCGGTGGTGGGTGCGGGCCCAGCGGGCCTCTCCTGCGCCTACCAGCTTGCACGGCGGGGTTATGAGGTGACAGTGTTTGAGGCCTTCAGCCAACCGGGCGGGATGCTGCGTTACGGCATTCCGCGCTATCGCCTGCCGCGAGAGGTCCTGGACGCGGAAATTCAGAGGATTCTGGACCTGGGAATGGAGTTGAAGTGCAATTTCACGATTGGCAAAGATATGTCAATCGAGCAACTCCGCCAGGATTACCGGGCGGTGTTTGTGGGCATCGGCGCCCATAAAGGGCTGAAGCTGCGGGTGCCCGGCGAGGACGCACCCAACGTACTCACGGGGACTGAGTTTCTCAACAAGGCAAACAGTGGCGAGGAAGTTCAACTCGGCGGCAAGGTTCTGGTGATTGGCGGGGGAGACACGGCCATTGACGCCGCCCGCGTCAGCCGGCGATTGGGAGCCGAGGTCACGCTCTTGTATCGCCGGACCCGCGCCGAGATGCCGGCCATCAAACCGGAGATCGAAGGGGCGCTGGAAGAGGGCGTGCGGATTGAATTCCTGGCCGCCCCGGTGGAGATACTGTTGAAGGACGGCATCGCCGTTGGCGCCCGGTGCATCCGCATGGAACTTGGCTCGCCCGACGCTTCCGGGCGGCCGCGACCGGTGCCCAAGCCTGGTTCTGAATTTGAGGTGGAGGCTTCGGCGATCGTTGCGGCCATTAGCCAGGAGCCGGAGTTCGACGGGTTCGTTAGCCTGCGATCGGGCCAGGACTGGATCAAGGTTGACGAGTGGGGCGCCACGGGCGAGGAAAGAATATACGCCGGCGGCGATGATGTCGAGCTCGGCTTGGTGACCGTGGCCATTTCCCAAGGCCGCTTCGCCGCCGAGGCGATCGACGCCTATTTCCATTGCAAGCAACTTTCACGGCCAGTGGTTCCGCCGCCCATTGCTGCGGAGCGTCTGAAGCTGGATTGGTATAAGGGAGCTCCCCGGCACGAGCGCCAGCACATTCCCGTCGAGCAGCGCGCCATGGAGGCCGAGATCGAGTCGGGCTTGTCTGAGGCGGAGGTGCTCGAGGAAGCCAAGCGATGCATGTCCTGCGGCTTGTGCATGGATTGCGAGAGTTGTTGGATGTATTGCACCAATAGCTGCTTTGTGAAGATGCCCAAGGGTGAGCACTACCGAGTGAAGCTCGAGTTGTGCAACGGATGCAAGAAGTGCGCCGAAGCATGTCCCTGCGGGTACATTGAGATGATTTAGTACAGGAGGAGGTATTACCATGCCTGTCTTTGAGGTAGGCGAAAAGAAGTACGATGTGGATGAAGACGGATTCTTGCAGAATCCTGAGATTTGGAATCAGGAGGTGGCTTGCGACTTTGCCACCACCGAAGGCGTCACCGAATTGACCGAGAATCACTGGAAGGTGATCAATTATCTGCGCAACTATTACTTGCAATTTGGCATTGCTCCCATGATCCGGAAACTCTGCAAGGAGACGGGTTTTAAGCTGAATGAGATTTATCAGATGTTTCCCTCGGGACCAGCCAAGGGCGCTTGCAAGCTTGCTGGTCTGCCGAAACCCACGGGCTGTGTTTAACAGGATGCTGAGAAGCCCGTCCGGCCTGTCATTCCGAGCGAAGCGAGGAATCTCGCTCTGTTCTGAGGTGGGTCGGAGCTCAAAGCAGACCACGGGTTGATGGAAGAAAGAAGCAGAGCGAGATTCCTCGCTTCGCTCGGAATGACAGGCCGGTATCCAGTTAGGGAGAAAGCGATGGAAGGCTTGGCGGAAAAGAGAGGCGCCATTCTCGAGAAGTGGCTGGAGCAGACAATCGCAAGCTACCCTGCCCAGACCGCCGGATTTCTGCGCAATCAGAAGGATCGTTTTCGCAACCCTGTGGGTAACACTTTGAAGGAAGGGCTCGCGACGCTCCTGGACGAGATCACCGGAGAGATGGACACCGGCAAGGTCAAACCCGCACTGGAAAGTATCGTGAGGCTAAGGGCTGTCCAGGACTTCACCGCCAGCCAAGCGACGGGCTTCGTTTTCACATTACGCGAGATCCTCAACGAAACGTTGGAGGGTTGCGCCCCGCCAACCTGGCAGAAGAGGATCGACGAGATCGCTTTGCTCGCCTTCGATCTATACATGAGATGCCGGGAAGAGATTTATGAGATCAGGGCCCGAGAGCGCAAACGCGAAGGGTTCGTTTGGGAAAGGATGCGTCATCGGGCTTAGGTCTTTCTGGCCTTGCTCCCCGAAGGGGAGCCCCTTGAGTAGCCGTGGGTGAAACCCACGGAAGGGAAGCCGTCTAGAGACATTCGGTCCTGAAGGGGCCGAACTGGGCTGGACAACCCCTTCGGGGTTGGGCAGCCTTTCAGGGGTCGCTGACCGTGGGCTCGCGCCCACGGCTACTCACGGTCCACCGCTTCGCGGTGAGAACATGCTTGTTGGGCTTGGGTGAAGCCCCGCTGGTATCACGGGTTAAAATAGATGAAGGCGCTTGGCTCATTCATTGTGGTGATGGCACTGGCAGCCGCAGTTTTCCTCCTGGGGCATGTGGCGCACTTGCGCTTGCTGTTCGGGGTGGTGGTGCCTTACGCCGCAATAGCCATGTTCCTCATGGGCATATCCTATCGCGTCGTCCGCTGGTCACTCTCGCCGGTTCCTTTTCGCATCCCCACCACGTGCGGGCAGCAGAAATCTCTTCCTTGGATCAAAGCGGGCTGGCTGGAGAACCCTTACAGGACTGTGGGTGTGGTCGCGAGAATGGCTTTGGAAATCCTGCTCTTCCGGTCCTTATTCCGGAACACCAAGGCAGAACTTCGCGAGGGCCCGCGGCTTACCTACGGTGAGAGCAAATTCCTTTGGCTCGCGGCGCTGGCATTTCACTGGTCTTTCCTCTTGATTTTCCTGCGACACCTGCGCTTCTTTACCGAGCCTATTCCGCACTGGGTGCTGTTGCTTGAACGGGTGGACAGCTTTTTCCAAATCGGCGCTCCTAATCTCTACCTGTCCGACGTGGTCATTGTGGCAGCCCTGCTCTATCTGTTGCAAAGAAGGCTGAGGGATCCGCAGGTTAGGTACATTTCCCTGCTCGCCGATTATTTCGCCCTTTTTTTGATTCTGGGTTTGGCGGTTTCAGGAATCTCGATGCGGTATTTCACGCGAGTGGACACCGTCGCCATTAAGCAGCTCGCCCTTGGGCTGGTGACTTTCTCTCCCATTGTGCCCAAGGAGGTTGGGTCGCTGTTTTTTGTGCATTTGTCTTTGATGAGCGCGCTTGCGGCCTATTTCCCTTTCAGCAAGCTGGTGCACATGGGTGGCGTGTTCCTGAGTCCTACGCGCAACCTCGCCAACAACAACCGCATGAAAAGACACATCAACCCCTGGGATTACCCAGTAAAGGTCCACACCTACGCAGAATGGGAAGCGGAGTTCCGCGACAAGATTGTGGCCGCCGGCTTGCCGCTCGATAAGTGATCGAAATGGCTAACCCCAAGCCCGAAGAACTCGTGCAGATTGATTATCGGCCTCCTCGCAAAGACTGGATGGACCCGCAAGTGGAGTTCCGCAAGGGCGTCATGTGCTACAGTGCGGCGCCCAAGAACTTGCGGTACCTTGGCCTTCCCAATCCCAGGGAATGGCAGCCGTTCGATAAGGACTGGAAACTGCCGCCGGACTGGAAGCGAATCATCCTGGAGGGCATGCGGGACAGGCTCGAGAGGTTCCGGTCCTTCCGCCTTTTCATGGACATTTGTGTTCGTTGCGGGGCTTGTGCCGATAAATGCCATTTCTACATTGGCTCGGGCGATCCCAAGAACATGCCTGTGCTACGGGCGGAGTTGATCCGTTCGGTCTATCGCCGCTACTTCACCAGTGCTGGGAAGCTCCTGGGCAGGTTAGGCGGCGCGCGGGAGCTCACGGAAGATGTGCTGAAAGAATGGTTCTATTACTTCTACCAGTGCACCGAGTGCCGTCGCTGTTCAGTTTTTTGTCCCTATGGCATCGACACGGCGGAAGTGACTATGATCGGCCGGGAGTTGCTCAATCTGGTGGGTTGCAACATCAACTGGGTGCTGGAGCCGGCGGCCAACTGCTTTCGCACCGGCAACCACCTGGGCGTCCAGCCGCACGGCTTCAAGGACAGCGTCGACTTCGCTGTGGATGAACTCGAGGAAATCACGGGCGTCCGCGTCGAGGCGCCGATTAACCGCAAGGGCGC
>Ga0326728_10010125_pt1 | contig 22244 bp, 14 predicted proteins | sample MB3enrmetagenome_FD_207602 | JGI IMG/M metagenome (GOLD analysis project Ga0326728, IMG submission 207602) | Lab enriched peat soil microbial communities from McLean, Ithaca, NY, United States - MB31MN | ecosystem: Environmental > Terrestrial > Soil > Wetlands > Peat | place: USA: New York... | reverse complement strand
TATTTCTCAATTTGTTTGCCGACAAGGAAACCACGGGCTACGCCGCCGAGCAGTTTGTCTGCAAGAAGGGAGACTCCGGGGAAATCATGTACGTCGTCATGGAAGGCGAGGTCGAGATCATTGACGAATCGGTCCTTCTGGAGACCGCCGGCCCGGGTTCCATAGTGGGTGAGTTGGCGCTGATCGACGACGAGCCGCGCAGTGCCTCCGTTGTGGCCAAGACCGACTGCCGGCTGGTGCCGGTCGATCGGCGGCGGTTTCAGTATATGGTGCAGGAAACTCCGTTCTTCGCGCTCGCCGTCATGAAAGTTCTTGCTGACCGCCTGCGCGCGAAGAACGTAAGAACTCGCTCCAAGTTAGAGGGTCTTGGCTAACTGCCTGGTTTCTGTGCGAGCTCGCCATGCGCACGGGCTCCCCGCCCCAAAAAATCCTTTCATCCTCCTGATCCCAACCGCCGATAACGATGTGGGGGAGTGTGGGCCGCGCGATAGGGAGAAGATGTGGCGCAGCCCAGCACGGCGTGGCCGCAACCAACGTGTCTCGTAGGGGCGGGCCTCGTGCTCGCCCTCCCCGTCGGTATGCCCGACGCCCGGGCGCCCACCAGGGGCGCCCCTACAAATTGCGCGCTTGCGGCGCAGCACGGCGTGCCGGCAACAAAATATGGAGGGGCCAGCGGCGCTGGCCCTGGGCCGGAATTCCTTCGTCCCCGCAATTTCGTTCATCCTCTTGACCCCAACCGCCGATAACGATGCGGGGGAGTGTGGGCCGCGCGACAGGGAGAAGATGTGGCGGGGTGCGGCCCGCGCGATAGGGAGAAGATGTGGCGGGGTGCGGCCGGCATCCACCCACGCCGCCTGCGCTCAGTATTTCCAAGCCGCATGGCCCCGCGGAGCGCGATTCAGCTCCGCCCTTTGCAGCCGCCACTCGTGCAGGAAGCTGTCCATCAGCATGGTAAACCGGTCATGGTCGTGTCGTTCCAAGATGTGCATCATCTCATGGACGAGGATGTACTCCCGGCATTGAACCGGCTTCTTGGCCAATTCCAGATTCAGCCAGATGCGGCGAGCTTCGACGTTGCAGGCGCCCCACTTGGTTTTCAATAGTGGCTCGCGCCGCGCACCATCTCGCGCTTGGACTGCCGAGGCTGGCCTTCGAATCTCGCCCGCCGGCGCTTGATCCACCCGAGTTCGCCGATCACCGCTAGGCGCACGGCCTCATCACTCACGGCCAGAGGCGCGGCCCGTCTAAGGCCTACTGTCTACCGCCTACCCTTCAGATTAACAACCCTCGCTTGCCTCTGGCGCGTCGCGCACGAGAAAAGCCCACAGTCAGCAAGCCGCTGATTGCGGCCACACGCTGGGGAACTCGACAGTCACTTCCACGGTTTGACCGTTTCTCGTCAACGTGCAGTGTTGCCACCTTTCTGACCTCGGGTTTTGCCTTTTCTCGTCACTCGTCACTCATCACTCGTCACTGCTCTGTTGCCCTTTCCAGCCACTCGCCACCAGGCACTGGGCACTCCCCTTAGCGGCTCGTGAAACCGGATTCTCGAGCTGTTCTTTGCCAGGCAATGAGATTGGAACTTTGACCCAGCGGAATATAAAGGATTTGGAGGCCTGGACAGCGTACAATTGGAATCTGCCCATTCCCTATGTAAGGGGTGTTAGCGGTGGCCCGGCGGGGGGGTATTGTGCGTGATGACTTTCCCGTGCATCGCAAAAAACCAGAGTTGATTTGGATATTCAGACGCTATGCGAGGGATCTGGATGAGGAGGGTTTCAAGCAGTTCCTCACCGAGACACTGGGTATGCAACCTGAGGATGAGAACTACGCCGCCGCAATGAGCGCTTTCTGGAATCTCGTGAGGTCATTTGAGCGTGAACCCGATCAATAGCTTCCAACCGTTTTTTCCTTTCCGCGGCGGGAAGTTGGTTGAGATGCCCCTCGACAACTTTGTAAAGTTTCTCGGCGGCTACTTCAACCGAGTCGATAACGGGCTCCGGCAAAACTTTTGACATCTTCCCCACTGCTCTCTCCAACGCTGACATTCCAAACCCTTGGCTCGTAGTCGGCTCTAAATCCCAAGCCACTTCCCTTGATAATATCTCATAATATCACCCGTTGGGCCTATTCGCAACGTCTGGTGACTTCCCGGGAAGACGACTTCAGGCGGAAATGGCAGGTAGTGGTATCGGCCGCCAGAAAATCAGTTGTCCAATGCGGACCTCGCGCGAATGGGGAGTTGCCCATCCAAGAGTAGGCAGTTTTCGTCAACGTGCAGTGTTGCCACCTTTCCGCCCTCGGGTTTTGCCTTTTCTCGTCACTCGTCACTCATCACTCGTCACTGCTCTGTTGCCTTTTCTAGCCACTCGTCACGAGGCACTGGGCACTGCCCTTAGCGGCTCGTAAATTCGGAATCTCGACCTGTGCATTGCCAGTCAATGAGAAGGGCCGCGGAGGAATTCGGCTCGGCGCCAAAAACCTTCGCGCTACCTCGCTCTCGAAGAATAGGAAAGCTGGTGTGGTGGCCGGTTTTCAGGAGTGACTGTGCCACCCTCCCTGACGCCCCCTCGCAGTGCCCCCAACACTCCCCCACATCGTCTATCGGCGGTTTCAGGTTAGAGGATGAAGCAAATTGCCGGGCCGGAACGCCTGAGCGCAAGAACCCTGAAGGGCGGCCAATCCCCCAGACCAACCTTCACCACAGAGGCACGGAGGCACAGAGGAAAACCGGCGAATGCTCCGCGCCACAGGCTGCCAGGGCGCACGGACAAACGGGCGCAGGGGCGTGTGGACTCCCCTCCTGATTCAGGAGGGGCCGGAGCGGTTAGCGACGGGGGTGGTTACAGAACCCTAATGCCAACCCCTTATCCCTGGTGGGAGGTGGCGGGAGCTATGATCTCGCGGCGCACCGAAATCAGAATGCCTTCCTGCATGCCCGGCCCAAAGGGCTTCGGCCGACAGGGACAAAACAGCCTGTATATCGTTCCGTCTGTCCCCAGGTTCGTCGTCCCCAGGTTCCCCCCAGGTTCTCCAGGTTCCCCCTTCCCCATCCCTTCCCCATCCCTTGGTAAACGTGGTGCCGTCCCCATTCCTTCCATCCCTTTGTCCCGATCCCTTTGTTAGTCATAAAAGCTGTAAGTGAACTCAACAATAACGAGCGCGGTTTGCGGTTGACTCGACGGGACAGGAGGACTAGGCTTTGCGGGCAAAGAGAAGCTCAAATTGGAGGTTGCGCATGAATGTTGAATCAGGCGCGGCCGTCGAGAGGCCCCTGAGCGGCTATTCCAGGCTGGCGTTGTTTAGTGGCGCGGGCGCTTCGATTCTTCTGTTTTACGTTTTCTTCTGCATCTCTTTCCTTCTGTTAGCACTGCTGGTCGGATGCGAACTTTTATTTGTCGTTCTCAGTCGCGCTGTAATGCTTATGCGGCTAATGCAGCCGCACGTCAACCTGCTCGAGGTATTTGCCCGCAGCTTTTGGCCTCGCAAACGAGTGGAGATCCGGATTCAGTTGCAACAACCGGAGGCGCCTGCGCTTTTTGAAATGGTGCAGAGACTCTGTCAAAGTGCTGCGGTGGCAATGGCGGGCGAAATTTCCGTGGATTTGAGTACGAACGCTTGGGTGCGTCTGAAAGGGTATCGGCGTGGCGCGGGCAAAACGACCTTAGGCATCGGATACGATTTGCTGGCCGGCCTCTCGCGATGGGAAATGGAAGCGGTGCTGGCGCACGAAATCACTCACGCCAAGCTGGTTCGGCGGGGATATACGAATTGGCTCGGTCGAGGGCTGCGTCGCATGGTACAACTGTCGCGAAGCCTTCAAGCATATATCGCAGGTTACCGGAACGCTAAGAAGGTCCCGCCCCCGCCTGCGCCGTACCTGTTTGGCGTTGCGGACCGTCTCACTCGTCTGGCGGCGCGGTCGATCGCCGCATGTTCCCGGCAGGATGAATTCGACGCGGACCGTGGTGCCGCGGCTCTTTGCGGGGCGCAGGCATTCCGCTCGTCACTTCTCAAACTTGGACCTTTGGGCGAACGGTCGGCACGGCTCCCGTGGAATGAGCGCGTCGCCAGGCTGCAGAGCGGAGAAGGACTCAGCAACTGGCTGGTCGGCGAATTCGCGTCCGCCGAACCCAGGATCTCGGATGAAGCCAAAAGCAATTTGTTTTTCCAATACTCCACCCATCCTTCTCTGGCTGATCGGCTGGCCGCTCTGCCGGATGATGCGGAGGGGGGGCGGCAGGATTCACTACCGGCGATTCATTTACTGAATGATCCCGAGTCAGTGGCAGAAGCGCTAATCTCCCACGTCCAAAAAGTCACCGCCGAAGCGGAACGGAAAGACAGCACACGGCTGAGACGTCTTGCGAAGCCCAATAGTGGCAAAGCGAGGCCACTCCACTACCTTGGGATTCTTCTGGTCGGGACGAGCATTGTCGGCCTCAGCATGTGGCCGTCTCACGGCATGTCTCTCGCGCTCGCTTGCTTAGTCATGGGGTCGATTCTCCTTGCAATCGTTTGCTTCCGCCTTGCCCGCTACCGCGACAGAGTGACTTTGGCCGTGCCTGATTTCGGCGCTTTGAAATCGGCTGCGCAAAACAAGCGGAAAATCACGCAGATTGAATTGAACGCCATGAAGACGGAGTTGCAATCGTCCGTGGCCAACATCCCCAGCAAGCGCAAAAGAGAATTGAAATTAGCGATCGCATCGTACGATTCCCTGAGCCAGTGTGATTACTTCCGAGCGCATGTTGCCGCCGGTCTTTGCTTGGAAATCAATCGAAAATCCATCGAAGGCGCTGCGGGATTGGCCGTTGCGGCGGCTGCGCTCGGCCGGATTCAGGAGGTTCGCCAAGCGCTGAACTACTTGCGGCGGACGACGGGAATGAGAACTCCATCCGTCACCTGGGCGGCGGGCTGGGCAGCGCTCGAATGCGGGGACTGGGCTACCGCAGAGGCGTTCCTGGAGAGGCGATGCCTGGACAAGCCTCAAAATCCAACTTTGTTGCTCTTGCTCGCATCGTGTCAGCGGAACCGCGGGAAATTGCAGAGCGCGCTATTATCCGCCCGCCAAGCCTGTAGTCCAGAGCCGGCCAACAATGCGCACCGGAAGTTCCTGATTGATCTTCTGCTTGATGTCGGCTATTTGCGTGAGGCGCAGCAGGCCCTCAATCGGCTGAAAGACCACGCTAACGACGACAGCGAAATGATGTCGCAGTGGGTACGGCTGAACCTGCTTTCGGGAAATTTTGCGTCCGCTGATGAATGGAGCGAACGGCTAAAATCCAAACAGCCAGGAGGCCCTTGGTTCGTGACGTTGGGAAGATGTTACGAGGCTGCCCGTCAAGACTTAAAAGCGGCGGCCTTTTACGATGAAGCGTTGGCCATGGGATTTTATCCCGAGGCATTGATGGGGCTTGCCCGGTTGGAGGCGCGGCATCAAAAGAAGGAAGAAGCGAGGAACTATCTGGTTTCAGCGCTGAATACGGAGCGGGAGCTTGGGGAGAGAGCGCTTGGCCCATTGCCTCTGCTTCGTCAGATCCTGGCGCAATTGGTTTCGCTGGAGGAGCCTGTTGCCGGTTGTCGCGCATGGATTGCAACGCTGAAAGACGGCCGATCGCCTGCTGGACTCGCAAACAAATCCCTCTTGATTTACGCCCCTTCGCACCAATATGCGCGAGATTCCCTCCATCGGCTACTCAGTGCTATGCAGCCCGCTGTCCCACCGATTATGTCCGATATCAGTTGGGCTGAAGCCCCGAAAGAACAGCAGCCCGACCAACCGGTACGGGCGGGAATTCAAGGCGTGATGGTTTAGTTGAGTGCCGTTATTGTCTCGCCACCCCCCGCCGGGTAAGGGCGGCCTCGGGCAGCCCGCGGGCCGCGTACGAGACGTTACGGCGGCGAAGGGCGAAGTCCTCCCCTACCCAGGAAAAGCGGGACACCGTATTCTGTTTTAGGGATGCCGTCGGGAACCGTCCTTGAGCCCCAAAGGGGCGAAGTAACGAAGCCCAGGGCAACGCCCTGGGTCAACGGGACCCAACCCGATGCCCGAGCCCCGAAGGGGCGGAACAATTCTTTTCAATCCCACACGGACCGTTCGTCACAGGCAATTCCGTGCGCGTCCAGCGATTGCGGCAGGGGGTGCCGTCCTAATTTGGGCATAGCGCCGCCACCTTGGCGGCTCCGGTTCCGGCTGGAAGCCGGCGTTACGGCCCAGATTTGGACGCTACCCGGTAGGGGGAAACACGTGTCTCGCCCTTTCAGGGCTGGGGGTGAGAATTGGGGGGTAATCTAAACTGGAGAACCGGGGTACGGGTCACGGGATAAGGGATACGGAAGCAAATCCAGGGCGAGGGAAGTGCAGTTGTGAGTGACGGGCCGGGAGCCGGAGCCCCGTGTCCCGTTTCCCATCCTTGGCCCCCTCGCCGTGCCCCCGGCACGGCAGAGAGTGACAAGTGAAGAGTAATGAGTGACGAGCCAACGGCCCCGAAGCACGAGCTCTGAGTACCGACCACCCGTTCCCCCCCTCGCAGTGCCCCCGACACTCCCCCGCTTCGTTTATCGGCGGAAGTGTGGGTGAGGATTAAGGAATATTCTCGGTTGGTGAGCCCCGAAGATCTCACGAAGCCCAGGCCAACGGCCGGGTCAACGGGACCCAAACCGATACCCGAGCCCTGAAAGGTTTCATCCCAAATCGTCGGCCCAATTGACCGTCTGCCTCACATCGATATGCTTCGAGCACTCGTGTAAGGTATGGTCGTTCGTCACCAGCACGGCTCCCACGGCGACAGCATGGGCGGCAATCAGCACGTCCATGTTCGCCAGCGGCTTGCCGATTCGTTCCAGTGTGGCGCGGGCCTTCGCGTAAGCCCGCGCCGCGGCGGAGTCCCAGGGCAGGATGTCAATCTTGGACAGGAACAGCTCAACGGCAGCCTCGGTTGCCGCCGAGAGCTTCCCGCGGGCGAGGCCGAAGCGCATCTCCGCCTCAGTCATCACCGAGATGCAGACGTCGTGATCCGCGCTCACCCGTTCGAGTTTGCGGCGGGCGTGCCGGGACTGGCCCTTGACGATGTAGCTCACGGTGTTCGTGTCGAGCAGGTAAATCATACCGTCTCTCGCTCCTGGGGCAGGCTCCGGTCGCGGTCGGCGAGAAAGTCCTCGGGCACGCCGGCACGGTCGAGCGCGGCGAACACTTCGCTCCAGTTGGCAGGCCTGCGGGACAGAATCACGTCTCCGGTGCGCGGGTTACGCTCGATGAAAACTTCCTTGGTGTCGAAGCGAAACGCGGCCGGCAGACGCACCGCCTGGCTGCGGCCATTGGTGAAAACTTTGGCTTTTTGTCGCATGATCAATCCTTCCTCCCCCGGATATATACCATGATATACAGCAAGGCTCGGAACGTCAAGTTCGTGGCGCGTCTACTCTCGCCATGATTCTACAAACGGCTGTAGTCAACGGAACACCCCAACCCCCGAGCCCTGAAGGGGCGGAACGATCCTCTTCAATCCCACACGTACCGCTCGTCGTAGGCGATTCTGTGCGCGTCCAGCGATTGCGGCAGGGGGTGCCCTAATTTGGGCATAGCGCCGCCACCTTGGCGGCTCCGGTGCCAGCTGGAAGCCGGCGGTACGGCCCAAATTAGGACACTACCCGGCAGGGGGAAACACGTATTTCGCCCTTTCAGGGCTGGGGTTGAGAATTGGGGGGTAATCTAAACTGGGGAACCGGGGTACGGGTCACGGGATACGGGATACGGGAGCAAATCCAGGGCACGGGAAGTGCAATGACAAGTGGCGAGTGACGAGTCGGGGAGGAAAGGGTTCCAAGGAAAGGGTTCCAAAGGAAAGGGTTCCAGGTACCCTTTCTCCTATGGTCCTCCCTTGGCCGTTGCGCAGGCCCGAAGGCCGTGTCAGACTGCGAACATGCTAAGAAAGCCCAAGAAGATAACCGCCAAAGCCGTGATTGCCAAACTTAAGAAAGAAGAAGAAAAGTGTTCCTCAGGAAAGGGAGTCCGCACTGCCCGCCTTTTAAACATTGGCATCAGTAGGGGTAATGCCATCGATTCGGTCCGTCAGAAGGTGCTCGCGCTTTTCTCCGACCTTGCTGGGGTACGCACGACGCGGCTGGGTGAGCCTGGTGCAGGCGAAACGCGCGAGACCCTCGCTACCGCCCTGTCCGCAGACTATCCCCCGGATAAAGCGCGAGAGCTTGCATTCCATCTTGCGGACTGGCACACCGACGCCGCTTTCATTCTAGCCGTTCATCTATTTCCAGAGCGATTCACGGCCGAGGAGCTCTGTGCCGGCGCGGCTATGCTTCTCGTTCATGTCCCCAATCACCTCGCCGCTGCCGCGAAACTTTCGGGTAACCCGGTCAGTGACATTTTTGAGGTAGGAATTTTCGAAGATACCGACTAAGGGACTTGATAGGTAGAGGCGGTTGCACGGTCTCCGTCCGGAATCCGGGACAGGCACGATATTTCCTATTTCCTGTGGCCATCCTTCAAGATTCTGACCCTCACGCGGCGTCGCCCCTACCTCCCCGTCCGCACTCCAAAAGCCGACAAGGCTGAGTCTTGAGGTGTGGGCAGGTGAGCCCCAAAGGGGCGATCTAACGAAGCCCACGCTGAAGGCGTGGGTCAACGGGACCAAACCCGATGCCCGAGCCCTGAAAGGGCGGAACGATCCTTTTCAACCCCACACGGACCGTTCGTCACAGGCAATTCCGTGCGCGTCCAGCGATTGCGGCAGGGGGGAACACGTATCTCGCCCTTTCAGGACTGAGGGTGAAAATTGGGGGGCGCATCAAAACCCAGGCCAACGGCCCATAATCGCTAAGATAAGCTCTGAAATCACGTGAAAGCCCGCGAAGCGGGCGTCGTCATTTAGCCCACGGCGCCAGCCGTGGGATCGAGTGTGTATGCGATGTTGATGAGCCCCGTAGGGGCGGCGTCGGGATGTGTGGGCGTCCCATCGGAGACAGCGTTCGAAAGTCAACCCGACGTCGCCCCATCCGGGGCTCAAAAAAATCGTCGTGCAATTCATTAATCCCATGGCTGGCGCCATGGGCTACACGACCGCGCCCGCTTCGCGGGCTAACACCATTCCGGAAACGGTGCTTATCTTAGCGCCTATGGGCCAACGGCCTGGGTCAACGGGACCCAAACCGACGCCAGAGCCCTGAAAGGGCGGAACAAACCTTTTCAATCCCACACGGACCCCTCGTCGTAGGCGATTCCGTGCGCGTCTCGTAGGGGCTGGGCTTGCCCTGCCCTTGTCGTTTGTCAGCGGTGTGAAACGAGGGCAGGGCAAGCCCAGCCCCTACGAGACGCGTTGGTTGCGGCTCCGCCGCGCTGCGCTACCCGTCGTCAATATTTGTTCTCACAAAACACTCTCTTAGAGGGGGTTTTGTTACACAAAATATACATGATTGGTCATTCGGCCTCGCAGAGAGCAGATTTCGACAAAAGGTAAGTTATTTGAGCATCAATTCAATACCTGCCGGGAGAGCTATTGGGCGTGTTTTCGTAGCGGCGGGTTTATCCCGCCATTCATAGCGGCGGCTTTGCGCCGCCACGTGGCTGTAGCGGCGGTCTCCGACCGCCGATCGTCGATCGGAGATCGACGCTACAATTTGGCGGGGCAAACCCGCCGGGACGAGAGGCATAAATGGCGGGGTAAACCCGCCGCTACGAGCATAAAACCCACGAAGCGGGGGAGCCGGCTGTCCCTGGGTTCTCGCCGCGCTTTCGGAGCTTGAAGAGGAGTGCTGCCGACGTTCATCCTGCGATGCGTGTCAGGCGGACCATGGCGCATCCTCTGCGCAGGGGGACGGTTATGGTCAATCCCGCTGGGACTTTGGCAACGCTTTTCAAAACACTCCATTCACCGGCGCCGGGATGGAGGACTTCGACTTGGTAATCCTGCGGCGCGGCGACCACAGGCAGCTCGCGGAGAGTCACTTTCACGCTGGCGGCTTGGCCCCCGAAGGTTACAGGCATGGCGTAACCCTTGGGGGTTTGAAAAATGTTGGCCTTGGCGGCGCCACGCTCTACGGCAATTACGTGAGGCTGAAGCACCCACTTTCTTCCCCGCAACTCGTCCAATAACGGGCCGTAGTCCATGTAGAAACGCTCCGCCCACTCGTCGGGGACAATGGAATGGTCGTTCTGCGGATACGGGACCATGGGAAAGGCTCCCATGAAGAGGTGCCGCTGGAAGAATTCATCGGGGTCGGGCCGGAGTTGCGATGAGTCGAAAGTCCAGGCAATAACGGGCTTGCGAACCCCCAAAAACGAGTCCCGATTCAGGTTGAAGCCCAGGTATCCATATTCGTCAAATATCCCATCGACATGGCGCATCAAATCCAGGCGCTTAAAGAGCGAATTTACGTAAATTGCCTTGCCGGCATCATGCATGACGGGCCCGATCCTGCTCAGGGCCTGTTTCCAGGAATTGATGAGGGAGCGCGCCGGGCGGCCTATCGAGCGCCCTACCGCAATGTATAACCAGGTTACGCCATCGTCCGCGCGGTGATTGAAGCGCATCAGCCAATCCAGACGATCGATAACAATTCCGGAAGAGTGGGGAATTTCCTTCACGTGCCTGGCCGCTTGGTCCACGAGGAAGTTCTGGAAGGCGGGATCACCGGGATCCACGATCACGGCGTCGTACCAAGACCAAATGGGCTTGCCGTCCTCCGCAAAGAGCATGCTGCCGGGAATCTTCTTGTAGAGAAAGGCGTTGGGATCCTTCCAAAGGTCGGCATCGTTGGTGATGCTGGAAGGGGGCTCGGGATACTTGATGGCGGTGCCGAATTCCGTCAGGTTGAAGTAACACAAAACGTGGAAGCCGTTGGCCCGCATCCGGCGGCAGTAGTCGTCAATCTTGGGCGTCGATGCCGGTTGGTGATTCCAACTCGTCCATTCCGTGCCCTCCGGAACTGGGGGCAAATACATCCCCAGGTAGGGCCAGTCAAAGCTGGCAAGCCAATTCACGCGGAAACCCATTTTCTTGAACTTCTCCGCATCCAGATCCCCCGTGAATGCCGAGTATGCGCCTCCGCCCACCGCCTCATCCGCGGTGGAGTTGGCAGGGTTAAAGTAATCCGGGTAGCGTGCGACCATCCAGTTCAGCCCTGGCCGCCAGTCCCCGGCATGGGCAATCAGGTCCATGGAGAAGCGGACGGGCTTGTCCTTGCGGAGCTTGTTGTCCATTCGGGAAAAGGTGATTCGCCCCGCGGCGTCCGTCTTAAGTCGCATATCAATCAGGGTGTCCTCAGGGGAGAGCGCCAGGCTCACGCCTACATCCCGGGCTTCGTCGAGGACGGTGGCCATGGGAACGGAAAATCCCGAATTGGAGCTGATATACGCGCCGTATGACAAATCCATCTCACGAAAAGCGCGAGGGACCGTCGGGTCGCACCATCCCCTGCCGGAGGAGTCCAGCGAGGGAACGATCTTCCCGGAGAAATCATCACCCCAGGAAGTCCAGAACTTGGCGGACTTGGCCTGCGGCCATTGCAGGCGCGTCTCGATCAGCGTCGCCCAGGGCTTGTCCTCACCCTGAATCTCGATTTCCCAGCGCACACTGCCAGAAGTGGGCAGGAACCGCTCCACCAGGGTGGCCGTGCGGTATCCGCGCTGGAAGGCGAGGGGCTTGCGGAATTCCACGCCGCCGCCCGGCAGCTTCGTGGAGGTGACCTCTCCCCGTAACTCGCATTCCGCTAAAGCGGTTTCCGCCTGCATGGGCACGTGCATTGCCTTGCCGGCCAGGGCGGCGCCGACGATTTTCCCCTGGCTGGAAATCTCCACCGTCATGCCGCCTCCGCTTACCGTGAAGGCCTTTTCCGTGATGGTGGATGGGTGCGCGGTCTGTGCATCTGCCGCGAGCGGGCGGACTGCGGAGTTCGTGGCCAGCGCCGGAAAGCCGACAATCGACCCTCCCAAGATTTCTACGAATTCCCTTCGCTTTATGCGCACGATTCACCCTCCCATGAAGCTGAATTCGGGGTATGAGAATATGACTTCAATTCGACCGATGAGTCCAAACGCCTTACCGGGGCGGCATTGTCCATGTTCGCCGCAGACTTGTCAAAGTTCTTTCAAAAGACCAGCAAGGTGCAGATGCGCAGGGAATCATTTTGATCTATCGTCTCGGCGTTCCATGGCGTTCCAGGTGCGGACAATTTGTCGCACTTCAGCCCGGTGACCCCCTTAGACGTGGCCGCTACATGACCTGACGAGTTGCGGGGATCGCCGGGGAATGTCGGAGTATCCACAATCAAGTCCGCAACCCCTCATCTGGGATCAACCGAAAAATTCTTCCCGGTCGCTCCACCTTTCGCGAATCCTGTTCCGTGGTAGACTGAGCCTGAGCGGAACAGACGGTCCGGACTTTCTCGATCATGCGCGGCGAATCCTGGAGTTCTTTCGAGCTGACCCCTCCAGCGTCGTGGCGCAGGAGTTCCCCTTCATGGCGGAGTGGTGATAATGTCCAACCAGCCAGGCGCAAACACGGACTCACTGGAAACACCCATGCCCGCTGAGAGCGCCGCAGGCCAGCGCGGCTCCACGCTCTGGGCGCTGGTGGAAACGCTGCGCCCGCAGCAGTGGGTCAAGAATGGATTCATCTTTGCCGCCCTGATTTTTTCCCAGAGCCTCACGCGCTGGGACCGTAGCCGGCAAGTCCTGCTGGCCACCCTGGTGTTCTGCCTGGTCTCCAGCGCCACCTACATCCTGAATGACATTCTCGATGCCTCGGAAGACCGCCACCATCCTACGAAAAGGCTCAGACCGATCGCCTCGGGCCGGCTCAGCGCCAGGACGGCGGGCATGGTGGGCGCGATCCTGGGGTGCGCAGGCCTGATCGCGGCATGTAAGCTCAACACCGGGTTCTTTGGAATCGTCGTGGCGTACCTCGCGCTCAATGTTCTGTATTCCACTTTCCTGAAGCACGTCGTTCTTCTGGATGTGTTCATTGTGGCCGCAGGCTTTTTGTTTCGAGTGATTGCCGGAGGGTTGGTGATTCGCGTTGCCATTTCTCCCTGGTTGATTGTGTGTACGACGCTGCTGGCGCTCTTTATTGCCCTCAGTAAACGCCGTCATGAACTGGTTCTGCTGGGTGACGACGCCCCCAACCACCGGGCGATCCTGGCGGACTACTCGCCGTACTTTCTGGACCAACTCATCAGCATCGTCACCGCTTCGACCGTGGTTACATATGCGCTCTACACCCTCTCACCGGATGTCCAAGCCAAGTTCCCCGGAAAACGGTTGGAGTGGACGATACCCTTCGTCTTGTTTGGCATCTTTCGTTATCTCCACCTCATTCACCATGGTGAGCACGGAGGAAACCCCACGCGGTCCTTATTCACAGACCCCGTGTTGCTGTCGGTGGTGCTTTTTTGGGCGGCATCGGTTATTTTGATCATCTACCTGTAGCTGTCAGCTTTCAGATTTGTAAATCGGAGGGCTGGTAATCATATTCGCCATTCTCTGGGGGAAGGATAAAGCTCACGGATCGAAGCCGAACGCGGATGGCTGACGGCTGATCACTGACCGCCCCATGCAACCTAGCTTTGCAACCCAATCTCTCTCCGGCTGGGGTCGCTACCCGGTGGAATGGTGCCACCTTTTTCGCCCCGAGAAACGCAGTGAGGTGGCGGCCACTCTGGCGTCGGGCCTGCAACCCTCCTACATTCCCCGCGGCCTGGGGCGCAGTTATGGCGACGCCGCCCTGAACGAGAATGCCGGCGTGATCTGGCCTATCCTCCTCAACCGTTTTCTTTCCTTTGACAACGCTTCCGGCGTGCTCGAGTGCGAAAGCGGCGTGAGCCTTGCCGAGATCATTCAATACTTTCTTCCGCGCGGTTGGTTTCTGCCCGTGACGCCGGGAACGAAATTTGTGACTGTGGGCGGAGCCATTGCCGCTGACATTCACGGCAAGAACCATCACAAGGATGGATCTTTTTCCAACTTCGTTCTGGATTTCCGGCTGCTTACTCCCAGCGGTGAAGTGTTGCTCTGCTCTCCTGCCGCCCACCCCGAAGTTTTCTGGGCGACTGTGGGCGGCATGGGCCTGACGGGGGTTATCATGAGCGCGCGGCTGCGGCTGCGGCGCGTCGATTCGGCCTGTGTTTTCGTGGACTATTACAAAGCGGCGAATCTCGAAGAAGCCTTGGCGACGATGGAAGCCTCCGACGAGCGGTATGAGTACTCGGTGGCGTGGATTGACGCCCTCGCCACAGGCAATGCCATGGGACGCAGCGTCCTGATGCGGGGCAATCATGCTGCGGCGGCCGAACTGCCCGCGCGATTGCAGCCTCCGAAATCCGAAATTCGGAATGGATCAGCCGTCCCGATCCGTCCCCAATGGAACCTCTTTATGGACTTCCCTTCGGGTACTCTGAACCGGCTGACCGTGAAGGCTTTCAATACCGCCTACTACGCCATTCACCGCACCGCCCCGAAGCAACTGGTAAGCTTGGAAAAGTTCTTTTATCCGCTCGATGCTATCAACCACTGGAATCGGATGTACGGCAAACGCGGTTTTGTCCAGTACCAGATTGCGCTTCCGCAAACGAGCGGTGGCGCGGGCCTTCGGACCATCCTTGACCGGTTGGCGCGCTCCGGACGCGCATCGTTCCTGGCCGTCCTGAAGCGCTTCGGCGATGCCGGCCCCGGTCTGCTTTCTTTCCCCCTGCGCGGCTACACGCTGGCTCTGGATATTCCCGTTGCTCGGGGGGTCGTTCCCTTTCTTCACGAACTTGACCGGATGACTCTGGATCACGGAGGGCGCATCTATCTGGCGAAGGACGCGGTGCTACGCGCCGAGGATTTTGCCGCCATGTACCCCCAGCTCGAATCCTTCCGGGCCATCCAGCGGAAACTGGACCCGAAGAGATTGATGTCGTCATCGCTGGCCCGGAGGCTGAAGATTGTCTAAATGCCAATTGTAGATTGCCGAAAGATGATTGTAGGGATGGTCGTTTGTCGGTGGCGAGTTGACGATATTCGATGAGTCCAATCGACAATCGACAATCGTCAATTAACATGGTGATTTCATGTCAAGCGTGTTGATTCTGGGCGCTAACGCCGGCATCGGCCGGGCTTTGGCGGCGGAATTTGCCTCGCACCAGTACGATCTCATTCTCGCTGGCCGCGACCTGGGAGAGTTGCAAGCTCTCGCCGCTGACCTGAACCTGCGGCACAAGGTGAGCGCCCGCGCCGAGAGAGTCGATGTCCTGGAATTTGAGGCCCTGGAGTCGGCTCTCGCGGCGTGCATCGCTCCAGCCGGCGATTCACTGGAGGGAGCGGTTCTCTGCATCGGCTACGTGGGAGATCCCGAAACTGCGCGAAAGGATTTGAACGAAGCGCGTCGGATTCTGGATACGAACTTTACCGGATCCGTGCTTGCTCTCCATGTCCTCGCCAACCATTTTGAGCAGAAGCGCAAGGGATTTATCTGCGCCCTTTCTTCGGTGGCGGGTGACCGTGGCCGCCAGAGCAATTACCTCTATGGGTCCGCTAAGGGTGGACTGACCACTTATCTTCAAGGCCTGCGCAACCGGCTTTATCACAGCGGCGTCCATGTCATCACCGTGAAGCCCGGCTTCGTCGACACGCGCATGGTCTTTGGCAAGGCGAAACTGCCGCTGGTCGCTTCCCCCGGCGCCGTGGCGCGAGATATTTACCACGCCGTGAAAAGTAAGAAAAATTTAACATATGTTCCCTGGTTTTGGCGTGTTATTATGGGCGTGTTGTGTTTGATACCCGACGGGCAATTCAAGAAGCTCAAATTGTAACTTTTGGCACGCCGCGTGCCGTCTATCCTGGATGGTGAAAAATGGAATGCGGCAGGTGTGCGCTTCCGTGTTTGCTCCTCAAGACCGGTATGTGTACGGGAAGAGGTCTTTCTTGCAACAGCTTGGTATTCCTTGAGGCGCCGTTTGTGCCCCAGCCAAAGCGGCAGGCGGGCACTGCTTTTCGGTTACCAGGTGACAGAAAATGACAACTGACCACCCCGACCGGCAGACAATTATTGGCAGGATTGGCTTGCTCGGAGCAAGCGCCGGGGTCATCCTAGGACTAATTGAAGCCGCTTGTTTGCGTCTCCCCAACTGGCCATTGCCTCTGTTGAAGCCGCATGTCCCGTTTTCCTTCTGGTTCTTTGCGCCTCTTCTGATGTCCGTGGTCTTTGGGTTGCTGGGCCTGTTAGCGGGTTTCCTAGCCTCCCGGGGGAAGTCCCGGCTTCTTGGGATGCTGCTGATCGGCGCCTTGGTCGGCCTCGCAGGCGACTATTTTTGGTTGGTGCTCAAATCCTACTCGTCGGCTTGGGCGTGGGTTATTTTTCTCCAGGATATCATTACCCCTAGCCTCATATTTGCCCTGATTCTGGGCTGCACATTAGCTTATCTTTGGGCCACCCGGAGGCCAGGCATCCCTTTGGGCGTATTGGCCGATGTTCCCATACTACCTTGGTCGAGGGCAGTCCTGAGCTCGATGGCCGTGCTGGCGATCGCCACGGGCCTTAGCTACTTCCCCGACCACTTGCTGACCTCTACTGCTCATGCCACGGACAAATCGCAACAGCCCAATATTGTCCTGATCGTGTGGGACACGACGCGTGCCGACCATTTGTCATCCTACGGCTACGCTCGGAATACTACGCCGAACGTCGATCAGCTTGCCCAACGGGGCGTGCTCTTTGAAAACGCCGTCTCCGCCTCCAATTGGACGCTGCCGGGAATGGCTTCCGTGTTTACGAGCCTCCTGCCCCACCAGCACGGCGCCGGCGTGGACACACCTTTGGGAAACGGGCCCAAGACGCTGGCGGAAATTCTCCAGGACGGTGGCTACGAGACCGCCGGGTTCAACGCCAACTCCACCTACGGTGCAACCCCCTGGGGACTTGCCCGGGGGTTTGAAACCTATCTGGATTGCACGAGCACCCTGGGTTACAGCCTCCATGCTTCCCGTATGGGACACGATATCATCGAGCCTTCCACAGAGAAATGGTTGCCCCCCAGCCGCATTAGCGAATTCAACGCCCACCAGCTAAACGAGCAGGTTTACCATTGGTTCGATCACCGCTCCGACCGTCCGTTTTTCCTCTTCCTGAATTACGACGATGCGCATGACCCCTATGACGTTCCCGCGCCTTACGACCGAACCTATGGACGGGTTTCCAAAGAGGCATTACATCGGTTGGAAGCGGAGAAGTTTGGCCACTTCGATCTCTCCGCCGATGAGCGGGAGAGCTTAATTATCGGGTACGACAATGCCCTCCACTACATCGACAGCCAGATGGGAGAGTTGCTGCGATTCTTAGAACGCTCTCCCGATTGGTCCAACACTTACGTCATCATCACTGCCGACCACGGAGAGGCTTTTGGCGAGCATCACAACTATACGCACGGGCGGGACCTGCATCGCGAAGTCCTGCACGTGCCACTCGTCGTGGCGGGACCGGGGATTCCTGCCGGTGTCCGGATCTCCCACACCGGTGCGACGCGGCAGATCTTTTCAACGGTGCTGAAATGGGCAGGGATGGACCAGGCCGTTCTGCGCAAAACCAGCCTCTCGCGCATGTGGAATGCTGATTACCGGCCGATTAATCCGGATGAGGCCAGGGTGTCAGAGGTCATCGATGCCACGGCACCGCCCGCGCCACAGGGTATGATTACCCTCACCACGCGCGAGTGGCAGTTTATTTATCAGGCGGGCAAGCCTCGCTACCAGCTTTATCATTGGCCAACGGACCCCATGGAACAGCAGGACGTCGCCGATTTACCGGAAAATCAAGCCCTGATTGAACACCTCAAGGCAAGCTTGCTCGCAATTATCGAAAAGTCCTACCGACCCTGGCGCGACACCAGCTATCTTTTGGCACTTTCCGGACCCGATTTCTCGCCGGACTTGGAGGCAGGCAAATCGGTTCCATTACTTCCCGAGGGACCGCTCCTTCCCCAAGGACCCGGAGCCGCGCAAACTCTTTTCCCCCCGAATCCGGAGACTCCCTCGTCGAATGACAAGAATGCTGACAAGGAACTGTTAAAGAGCCTCCCCTACGATGCCCCTTGACTTGGGCCGACGCCGCGGGCGTCATGACGCCTTTAACTCCAAATCCAGCCCGCTTCCTTCTGTCAAGGTTGCAAGCCCCGTAGTGCTATATTAGAGTCTCGTAGATCGCATCGACATGACGCCAATCCATTCCGAGACTTCGGTGGAACTCCGCGACATACCCCTGAAACATGGTCCGTTGACTCGCCGCGACGCGGTGGCGGTGGCGTTGCTCGTCGCGTGCCTATTAGGTATGTTTTGGAAGGTGGTTTTCACCTCCGCGATGTTCTTCTATCGCGACGTTTACAATTACACCTTTCCCAGTGCGCGCTTCATCCACGATATTTGCCGCCAGGGTTTTCTGCCTTACTGGAATCCCTATTTGAATTACGGCCAGCCGGTGCTGGCCAATCCCAACCTGCTTTTCTTCTATCCCTTCACGCTTCTCATTGTTCTACTTCCCATCGATATTGCCTACACAATGCACTTCCTGGTGCATTTTGCCTGGGCGGGAATCGGTGTCTACATGTTGGCGCGTTCGTGGGGGCAGACCTATCGGGGAGCTTTTTTCGCGGCGATCGTCTTCATGTTGAGCGGGCCAGTGCTGTCACTGGGAAACCTCTACAACGAAACGGCCTGCGTGGCCTGGATTCCTTGGGCTCTGCTCGTTACCGACCGCGCCCTGGCGAGCCCGCGGCCGCGTTCGTGGATCCTGCTCATCGTGATTTTCTCCTTTCAATGGCTGGCCGGCGAACCGCTGACGATGTTGGCGACGTTCGGCCTCTGTTTCGCCTACGCTTTCTACCGCCGCGGCGTGGGGAGCAAACTCTGGTCGAAGCCCAATTTCCGCCTGCTCGCGATTTTCTTTCTGGTGGGCGCGGGAATGATGTTGCTTTGTGCGGCGCAGTTTCTGCCCGCCTCCGATCTGCTCAGCCAGTCGCGCCGCGGCGTGCAGGGCCTGAGCTTTCGGGAGGTCGCCACCTGGTCGGTAAATCCTTTTTCTCTGCTGGAAATGATCGTTCCGGACTTCTTCGGCCTGGGGACTGCTGCCCCCACCGGCTGGCGGCGGTTGATTTCAGACTCGACCATCGCGCCTTATTTTCTTTCTGTCTTTCTTGGCTTCGTACCGCTCTTCTGCGCGCTGGCCGGATGGGCGCTGGAACGCGACCGCCGCCGCAACTTCGCGGCAGGGGCCACCGGAGCTATCTTGCTGCTTTCCTTCGGCCACTTTACGCCCGTCTTTGCTCTGGCCTATTTGCTTTTCCCCCCGCTTACCATAGCGCGCTATCCCGTCAAGCTCCTGATTCTGGTTACATTTCTTGTCGCGATTCTGGCGGGGTGGGGGGTTGACGCGTTGCTTTCACCGGCCGCGCCGTGGAAAACTCGTGGCCGCCGGCTGATGTTGCCTCTCAAAATATTCCTCGCTGGTATTGTCGCCGTCCTGGCCGTGGCCTGGCTGCTGCCCGCTCTCATCATGTCGCCCACCCGTTGGGTCCTGAGCATGCTCGGGGAAACCCCGTTCAACCTTTACCAGATGCCGGATTTTCTCGTCACCATCCTTCGCTATCAACTTCCCGGCCTCGCCGGATTCTGCCTGGGCGGAGCGGTTTTGGCCTACGGGCTGAAGCAGGGGAAATCCTGGGCGCGCCCGGGATTGTATGCCTTCGCTCTTGTGGCGATCGGCCAACTGGTGGTGGCGAATTACGGCGCGAACCCCACGGTGCCGAAAACCTTCTTCACCTACCGGCCCCCGGTGTTGAAGGAATTTAAGGATCCGCCCGGAACCTATCGGGTCGCTTCCTTCTGGCCGCTTTTTCAGACGTCCGACACCCCCAACCTGCAAACCTATATCAATTTTGAGTCGACTCCGGAAGCGGCCGAATTCGGCCCCGTAGCCCAGGGAGCCTTTCAAGCACGATTGCAACTCGCCGCCGGCGAGATGCTCAACCAAGTGGAGGGAAACATCAATCTGGATTTGGAGCGCTCGTTGCCGCCCTACCTTTACGATGTCGAAATATATCAGGATCTTCATGCCACCGACCCGTGGCACGTTGATTGCCTCATGGGACGCACGAATGTGAAGTACATTATTCGCGCCACGCACGTAGATTCCCCCGCCATCCGCGCCATCGGCGATGTCTTCAATGGGTCAGTGGTGCCCAGCCGGTTATATGAGGATCTGTGCTTTATTCCCCGGACCTACGTGGCGGGCAATTCTCTGTTCTCGACGAATTCCGCCGAGACGCTGGACCACCTGGCCTCGCAGGATTTTGACGCGCTCAACACGGTTATTCTCGCCGTCAAGGCGGGCTCATCACCGGCGGTAGGGACAAGCCATGGCGTGCCCCTGCCGCAGGCAGACTCCACCCCCGCCGGCCAAGTGGAAATCGTACATCGCGATCCCAACTCCGTGACCCTTCGGGCGCAACTCGCGCGCCCCGCTTATGTCGTTCTGCTGGATCGCTACGATCCCAACTGGCAGGCTACCCTCGACGGCGGCCCGGCGCCCGTGCTCCGCGCCAACCAGATTTTCCGCGCCGTCTACGCCGGGGCTGGGGTTCATGAAATCCGGTTTGAATATCACCAGCGCGGCTTCCGCTTGGGAATGATTATTTCACTCCTTACCGCGGCAATATTGGCCGTGCTCTATTGTGAGCCTTGGGCAAGGCTGCGCATATCGGGAAGTCGGGGGTGAACCCACGGTGAAAACGACACGTGGATGCGCACGCTTGCGCTCCGTGCGCCTCACAAGCGCGAAGTCCATCTCGTCACAGATGCCAGGTCCGATTCACTATGGCGGTTATTCGATCCTAAGGAATGGGTATTCGATCTCATGAGAGTCACCGGTGTCATACCAACTTATAACGAGGGGTTGAACATTGAGAAGCTGGTTGAAGCGTTGAAGTCCGCGGTCCCTGATCTATCGCTCGTGATCGTAGACGATCTGTCGCCCGACGGGACCGCAGAAGTGGTGCGCCGGATGCAGAGTGAGTATCCCGGTATTGACCTGCTGGTTCGCAGCGGCAAGCTGGGTTTCGGCTCAGCCTACCTGGAAGGCTTTCAGAGGGCACTGCGGGATCCCCTCACGGAGGCTGTTTTGATGATGGATGCCGATCTGTCGCATGATCCTGCCGTTGTTCCCCTCATGATTGAGTGGCTGGCCGATTGCGACGTAGTGATCGGTTCGCGGTACGTTAAGGATGGCCGCGTGGAAGGGTGGCCGGTCCACCGGAGACTACTGAGCCGGTTCGGCAATCTGTACGCGCGCACGATCACCCGGATGCATCTCCGCGACTGCACCGCGGGGTTTATGCTGCTGCGCCGGCCGGTGGTGGAAAAGCTGCTGGCGTCGCCCCCGGAATTGACCGGGTATGCTTTCCTGATGGAGGTGAAGCATAAGGTGTGGACTTGGAAGCTGTGCGTCCGGGAATTCCCCATCGTTTTCCGCAACCGCATCCGAGGCCAATCCAAGATCTCTTCCGGCATCATCAAAGAGGGAATTCTGGCGCCCTGGATTCTCCGGGGGCAGTGAGCATCCGCCGTGCGTGAGATTGTCTGGCGCGACATCTATTTCAAACGGTAAACCTTAAAGTCATAGTAATCGACGGCCGTCTCATATTGGCGATCCAAAAGACGGGCCAGGGCGGGATACACTTGCAGATATTGTTCCGAATCCAGCATGGTAAATGTGATGCTGGGGAGCATGTCGTGGCGTTCCACCACAATATAACGGGGCTGCTTCGCCTCCAGGGTGCGCGCCAGTTCCTGGCGCCAGCTTTCCGGCGCCCACTTGGACATTAAACCCAGGTTGGACGTAAACCGGCTGGGATTCTCCCGTTGCGGCAGAAAGTTGATGAGCGGTGCGGTGCCCCAAACGAACACCTGATCCTGCGGCCGGGAATGCGTTTTCAGGTAATCAATCACCCGCAGTTGGTCCCCGATTTTTTCCAGGGGCAATTGCCAGTAATACGTCTTGTAGGAGGACTCCGGATCCCGCCACCAGTCCGCCGCGAACTTGTATTGCTCGACAACCCGCACGCTTTCCTCCGGAAGTAGCGAGAAGACGAGGCTGGCAAACACTACCCACAACAAGCCTCGCGCCAAAGTCCATTGCCGTTGCGCGAAGATCCGCTGAAGCTGCCGGAAGCCGTCGTAGGTTCTGATGCAGACATAGCCCCAG
>Ga0326728_10010124_pt1 | contig 22246 bp, 20 predicted proteins | sample MB3enrmetagenome_FD_207602 | JGI IMG/M metagenome (GOLD analysis project Ga0326728, IMG submission 207602) | Lab enriched peat soil microbial communities from McLean, Ithaca, NY, United States - MB31MN | ecosystem: Environmental > Terrestrial > Soil > Wetlands > Peat | place: USA: New York... | reverse complement strand
TCCTTCGCCTTGATCGTAGGCGAAAAGCAATTTACGGCGCAAATCATCCCCAAGGGCCTTACCCATGTCTGTGTTCGTCGCGAAGTGCCGCCAAAACCAGTTTACACTATTTGCTAAAATGCTCTAACCACTCGAATCCCCTACGAATGCGAGTTATATCCTGGCGGCCCTGCAAGGACCAATCCGCTGTTCTGCCGTCCGTGAATATACCAGCAGCACCAGTTCGTTTCATGCCCCTGATCCTCGGGAGGCGCAATCAAATCCTTGTACATGACCTTCCCGTAGAGAAAAACCTTTTCTTCCCAGGTTTCGATCCGCTTGTATCTCTCCTCTGAGTCGCAAAGCCCTTTTACATCATCCCGGCAAAATGGCTTGATGGTCGCCGATTCGCCCGGAACCAGAATGATCGGGACCACCGGAGCTTCCGGCTTATCGTTCCGATACTCGGGCGTGGCTGGAAGATGCTTTTCATCGGTGGCGATCCAGGTTCGTTCCGCCGTTGCGACGATTCTGGCTGGAGTGCGCCCACGGTTCGTGGCGACGATCGTAAAGCTGTTCTCCGTGCTCCGGGATGGCTCCACGCTGATCAGGATCCAGGGCCTTTCGGAGTGGATAACAGCCTCCGCATGTCGCAATGCGGCCCGGGCGCTGGCGGCTGCGGTTTCTGCGGCAGTCTCCGCGTACCCCGTCTGCCGATCGATCTTCTTCAGCAGGGAAAGGGCCATCATGATGCCTGCGTATCCCATAAAGGCGAGCGCCAGATCGGCTCCCCACAGAATCCGCTCGTGAATGGTCCACGGCACAGGCGCGGGAGGCGGATTAGCGACCGTGATGCGCGGGGAAGGCTGGTATTCGCGGGGTGGGCCTTCGCTGTCGGTTCCCGGACTTGGACTGGAGGTCTGTTGCGAACTGGCTTTGGAGGGGGCCGTCAGAGACTGAGTCTGTCGATTTGCGCCGGGAGGATCGTTCGTCTTGGCGGACAGCATCGCGGGCGCCTGCGTGATCGCCAACAGCGCCGCTACTATCGCCAAACCCTTGAGTCCCATGGGGAAAATGTATCATACGACGCACCGGCATCCCCTTGGAAACCGGTCAGCCCTGGGCATCGTGCAAGGCCTGAGAGCGAAATCTGGAACCAGAATTTGTGAGCCTGGCAAACCGTGCGCCGCGCCACAATGGCCCTTGCCGGCCCAGGCGCCCGTTGCAGCGGGCCTGGCTGCGCAAGTTGGCCCTGTGCTACTGCTCCACGTCCACGCCCCGCCAGAAAGCTACATATCCCTTGATCTTCCGCGCCACCGGCTTGGGGTCAGGGTAGTACCAGGCCGCGTCCGGGTTATCTTGCCCGTCGATCAAAATGTGCATGTAGCGCGCCTGCCCTTTGATCGGGCAGTGAGAGGTAGTGCTGCTGGGGCGAAAATACTCGCGCTTGAGACCGGACTCGGGGAAATAGACATTTCCCTCCACCGTCACCGTTCTATCGCTTTCGGCAATCACCTTGCCGTTCCAGATTGCTCGTGCCATCGGTTGTTCCGCTCAGATCCGCTCCTGCTTTCAGCCAGAGTACAGAACTGCTCCAGCGAGAGTGACGGATACGACATTAGCAGAGATTCGCCCGTATGGCGAGTCCTATTGCGCTTCGGAACGCCCGGAAACCCCTACTTCGCTTCCTCGATCGAGTCGATGTGAACGCTCTTCTTCGACGCATCCGCGGTGGCCATGACGGTCACGTGGTCGCCGTAGAAAGCCTTCACCGCGTCGGGGTTGTCGATGGTCCAGACCGCTTTCTTGTCCTCGTCCACAAACACCGGCGCCATTCCGCCCTCGATGCACTTCTTCACGCAGGCCTTGCCCGAGCCGGCGTGCTTGGCGCCGCACATCGAGTCGGAGATCCAGCCATTGATTTTGGTCGAGTCTGCAGCGCCGGCCGCGATCGCGGCCACGCTAAAAAAAGCTACCAGCAGGGCGACAACACGCTTCATGGAAACCTCCAGGGGAGTCAAGGGCTCTCGAACAACTCCATCATGCTCCCGCAAACCGGAATTCGACAAGAGGTTTTTGCTTCACGGCTTCGCGGGATAGGAATATTGGCCGTGCGCCTCATGCCGGGCGGGCAGGCTGTTGCGCCGCGCCTCCACGTTCTTCAGCACCGCCTCGTAGCGCTGGGCGGCGGCTGAAAACCGGTTCACCAGTTCGGCCGTCTTCACCAGGAACCCGGGATTCTTCTCCCGTATTCCCTCCAGAATGTGCGAAAACTTCGCCAGAAGAAAAAAACCCTCGGCGTTGCAATCCACAAACAATTCTGCTGAAACGGCTCCGTGCAGCACCATAGCCGCCGCCATCTCCCAATAGGTCAGCACCTGGCGCAGCCACGCGTTGTGCGGGTCCGCCGGGTTCTCGGCTACGGCAAAAAACTCCTCGGCACTGGCCGGCCAGAACTCGCCCGTCATCCACGCGCGCGCCTGGCGCATCACTGCTTCGGTGCGTAATTCATACAATCTGAGAATGATTTCGGCATCGGCCGGGGTTGCAAGCATTCGTTCCATTCGGTGTTCTCCGCTAACCCATACTAACGGATTCAGCCCAGCAACCTGCTATAAGGCCCATCAAGCGGCTTTGGCCTTGGACGGCTTCGCGGAAGTCCGTTTCCCGCCGTAGCCGCGCCCGCCGCCAGTTCCTCATCGGTGTAGTATCGCCCTGCCCCATCCAGCTCCCCGGATGCCCGTTGCCGCGAGACCTCGGCCTGTGCATGGCGGATCGTCTCGTGAAGGTCCTTCGATGTCATGGACTTCAGTGGGTCAACTCCTCGATTCGAGACCCGCGCCGTTGGGACCGCCTGGGATAACTTTCTCTTCCACGCAATCCCTTACGCCGGCTGCAACTGCTTCTTCCCGCCCTTCTTGTCGGCAGCCGCTTCCACCACCGGCCCATGCGTCTCAGCCGTCGGAGGCGGCGGCGCGTCGCCAATCCGCTTCGAGTAGCTGCACGTCCCTGCGCTCTCCACCGGCGCGGCAACCTTCTTTGCTCCTTTGGCGGCTCGCTTCTTCGGCGCACTCTCTTCCTCGCCCGTCTTCTTCTTGTTCGGGCATTCAAGGTAGATACCCGAGCGCAGTGTCTTCTCCACCAGATACGAACTGCCGCACTCCGGACACTTCTCGGCCACTGGTTTCAGATTTGAGGTAAAGTCGCACTTCGGATAGTTGGTGCATCCCCAGAAGATGTTGCCCCTGCGCGCCTTGCGCTCGGCCAGATCGCCCACGCCGCACTTGGGGCACTTCAGCCCTTCAATCAGGTTCTGCTTCACATACTTGCACTTTGGGTACCCTGAGCAGGAGACAAACTCCCCATAACTCCCCTGGCGCAGCACCAGCGGCTTGCCGCACTGCGGGCAGTCTTCGCCGGTGGGCTTGGGCGCGGCCACCTTCTGCTGCTGTTTCGAACTCAGCTTGCGGAAGGTCTTGCAGGGCGGGTCTTCGTTGAACCCAGGGCACGACATGAACATTCCGAACGGACCGCGCCGCAGCACCATCACACGCCCGCAGTTATCGCAATACTCTTCGGCCTCGCCCGCCTCCTGCGCCTCCGGCGTGTTCATGTCCGGCTTGCCCGCCGTGTTTTCCTTGGTAAAGGTGCAGCTCGACTTATCCTTCTTGTTATAGGCCGAACAGGCATAAAAGCTGCCGAACTTGCCCCACTTCAACAAGAGCGGCGCCCCGCACAGGTCGCACTTCTCGTCCGTCTTGTGCTCCATGCGCTTGATGTCTTCCATGTTCGCGCCGGCGTCCTTCAGCTCCTCCACAAAGTACCCGTAGAAGCCGTTCAACAGGGTGGTCCACTTCTCCGTGCCCTCTTCGATCTCGTCCAGTTCCTCTTCCAGCCGCGCCGTGTACTGCACATCGAAGATGTACGGAAAATTCTTCACCAGCAGATCGCAAACCACCATCCCGATCTCGGTCGGATAAAACCGCCCGCTGATCTTGGTCGCATACTCGCGGTCCTGGATGGTGTTGATAATCGACGCGTAGGTTGAAGGCCGGCCGATGCCCCGCTCCTCCAGCACCTTCACCAGCGAAGCTTCGTTGTAGCGCGGAGGCGGCTGCGTAAAGTGCTGCTCGCTGTCCAGCTTTTCCAGCTCCAGCCGCTTCACGTTGTCCAGATTCGGCAGCTTGTTCGCCGCCTCGTCGTCCTCGTCCTTATCGGCAACCTCATAAACCTTCAGGAATCCGTCGAAGCGCGTTACAGAACCGCTCAGGCGAAAATCGTAGGTCTTTCTGGTCTTCGAGCTCACCGCCGCAATCTTAGCCGTGGTCACGTCGAAGATTGCCGGCGTCATCTGCGACGCCACAAACCGCTGCCAGATCAGCCGGTAAAGCTTCAGTTGCTCCTCGGTCAGGTAACGCGCAATCGACTCCGGCGTCCGCGATGCGTCGGTGGGCCGGATCGCTTCGTGCGCATCCTGCGCGGCCTTCTTGCCCTTGTACACATTCGGCGTTGCGGGCAGATACCGAGCGCCCAACTGTTTTCCTATCCACTCCCGCGCCCCGGCCACCGCCTCCGGCGCCACGCGCGGCGAGTCCGTTCTCATGTAAGTAATCAGGCCGGTGATGCCCTCGGCACCCACGTCGATGCCCTCGTAGAGCCGCTGTGCCACGCCCATCGTCCGCCGCACGTTGAAGCCCAGCTTGCTGGCCGCGTCGCGCTGCAACTGGCTGGTGATGAATGGCGCCAGTGGTTTCCTCTGCTTCTCCGTGGACTGCACCGAAACCAGCGACCACTGCGCCTTTTCGAGCGCCGCAACCACCGCCTGCATCGTCTTCTCATCCGGCAGAGCATTGCCGATGAACTGGTCCTTCCCGTCCTTGTCCTGGCCGTTTGCCACCCGCGCCGGCTCTCCATCGATGCCCACAAAACGCGCCTTGAGCTTGGTCTCCGTCTGCTTCTCCGGATAAAGCTCGGCGTCCAGCGTCCAGTATTCGACCGGATTGAAAGCGCCAATCTCCCGCTCGCGCTCCACAATCAGCCGCACCGCCACCGTCTGTACGCGGCCTGCCGATAGGCCCCTGCGCACCTTGTCCCAAAGCAGCGGAGAGATCTGGTAGCCCACCAGCCGGTCCAGAATGCGCCGCGTCTGCTGCGAATCCACCAGGTTCTGATCCAGATCCCGGGCGTGCTGAAAGGCATCCTGCACCGCCTTCTTCGTGATCTCGTTGAAGGTCACGCGGCGGATCTTCTTCTTCTCTTTGGCCGAGGTCCCCAGCTGAAGAGCCAGGTGATAGGCAATCGCTTCGCCCTCGCGGTCAGGGTCAGGCGCAAGATACACTTCGTCCGCCTTGGCCGCGGCGCGTTTCAGTTGCGCCACAACCTTTTCCTTGCCCGGAGACACAATCAGCGTCGGCTCGAAGGTGCGATTCTCCAGCTCCACGCCAATCTCGTTCTTGGGCAGATCCATGATGTGACCCACCGAAGCCAAAACCTGGAAGCCCGCGCCCAGATACTTCTCGATCGTCTTGGCCTTGGCAGGCGACTCGACAATCACCAGTGATTTGTTCATTGCCATCCTTGATTCCAATCCCACTCTATCCTGTCCAGCTTGTCCAATTTGTCCAACCCGTTGGACCCGGTTCGGCTCAGTTCCGTCGGCGGCGTTGGCAGCTCATACCCCGCCCGCGTCCCCAGCCGCTTTTCCCGTCCGGAAAAAATCCGCCCGCAAATGTTGGACACTACCACGGAACACCGCCTCATTTCCACTCGCGGCTGGCTTTTCTTCGTTTTTCGTCTCATCCCTGGAACACGGAAACGGACTCCATCAACCGGGGTATTCTTGCAAAAACTCCATTGAATCGTGCCACTTAAAGCCGCGCTACAACAAAATACGGCCAAGCCGCGGCAAAACGCAGCAAATATTGCTCTCGAACGGAAAACAGGCGCCCTCCGGCCGGGGGACATCGTGCAGGCGGCATCTGTGAAGGTCTGAAAGCTCCCGTCTTTCATTCTGCGGCTGAGAAGCGCATTGGCCAACCGTCACAACGGCATCCAGTGGACAAACAAACAAGTCCTCTTGTGCCCCTCGCCTGTGTATTCAGCTCTGAAATCCAGAAAACCACCCGCCATCCTTCGCCGCTACGAAATGGGAATTTAGTGTAAATGTTACCTTAGTGCAGCTAAAACTCTATTTAGATTTCAACCAATGGTTACTTTTGGCCGTTAAGGAATTGTTCCACTAAAAATAACGGGGAAAAATAAACACTATGCTTCTCATTCTTTGTTTCAAGATTCAGGACCTCATTCATCGCGAAGAAGGCCAGGACCTGGTCGAGTACGCCTTGGCTGTTGCTTTGATCGCATTTGGAGCCACCGCTGGCATGCAGACCGTCGCCAGCGGCCTCAATAGCGCCTTCACGACCATCAGCAGCACACTCTCCTCCAGCCTCGTTTGACGCCTGCCAACGATCCGCCGGATACTGAGCGCCAATTCGGAAACCGGGGAATCCACGCCCCGCAACCTGCGGCCTGGTCTCATTTCCCCGTTTTTTCACATTCTCCGCACGTAGTTCTTCCCCGGCAGGCACCGCACCCGCCCCGTCATCTCCAGTTCGAAAAGCGCCGTAAACACCTCCGACGAGGTCAGTTGCGTCTCCAGCAGTTCGAGAATCTCGTCGATCTGCAAGGCTGTGTCGGTGCGCAGAACCTCCAGCACCATGACCTCCTCGGGCCGCAGAACCGGGTCTGGCAAAAGAGATGCGGTGGTCGCGGATTTGGATTCAGCCGGCGCCGCGGCCTCCAGTTCCAGCCGCACTTGCGAAGACAGTTCCTCCCACACGTCCTCCCACGTGGCCACCAGCTTGGCCCCCTGTTTAATCAGCGTGTTAGGCGTCCACGACCCCTTGCTCGTCACATTCCCCGGCACCGCGAACAGGTCGCGGTTCTGATCGGCGGCGCAGCGCGCGGTCACCCGCGTCCCCGAGTTCTCCGCCGCCTCCACCACCAGCACCGCAACACTCAGCCCACTCAAAATGCGGTTGCGCCGCGGAAAATTCTGCGGAGCCGGAAACGTCCCCATCGGCGTCTCGCTCACAATTGCCCCGCCCGTGGCCAGAATCTCCCCGGCCAACCCCTTGTTTTCCCTGGGATAGACCACATCGATGCCCGTGCCCCACACGGCCACCGTGGGCATGCGCGCCGCCAGCGCCCCTTTGTGCGCGCAGGAGTCGATGCCCCGCGCCATCCCGCTGATAATCAGCAGCCGCCGCGCCGCCAGGTCCCGAGCCAGCATCTCCGCCATCCCCGAGCCGTACGGAGTCGGGTGCCGCGTGCCGACAATCGCAATTCCCGGCCGCGAAAGCAGACCCGCCGCCCCGCGCACCCACAACACCGGCGGCGGGTCGTAAATTTCCTTCAGCCGCTCCGGATACTCCGCGCAGCCGTAACTCACCACCGTCGCCCCCTGCGCCGACACGCGCGCCCACTCCTCTTCGGCTGCCCGGCGCGCCTTGCCATCGAAGATGAACTGCGCCGCCTCGGCCGGAAACCTCAGCCCTTCCAGCTCGGTCAGCGTCAGAGAAAAAATCTGGCTCGGCGTTTCCAGCGTCTTCACAGCGTCCAGAATCCGCTTCGGCCCCAACCCCGGCGACAGCACCAACGACAGCCACGCCAGCCGCTCCTCATCCAGTGCAGCCATTGCTGTTGAAGCTGCGTCTTGGGGTAATGTACTCATCGTTCCATCCATGTGTTTTGAAATTGCACAGTCCCGCCCCGCAGAAATTCACAATCGGCACTCTTTGGTAATTTCGCCCAAATTACCCTGCGCAGGTTTGCATGTCAAGCCACAACTATTGGCGCCGCGGATGCTCCCCCGGAATCCTCCGCCTCGAAGAATTACTCTAAGAAGCGTGAATCCCCCTTCGCAACAACGTCTGCGCATCGCCGCCATCGGTTTCCTCAATCCAGCGCCCTTGATGTGGGACTTCGAGCACCCGCCCCTTAGTGCCCCGCTCACTCTTCGCTATCAAATTGATCGCATGATGCCCTCCGAGTGCGCCGCGCGCCTGGCTTCGGGCGCGGCCAGCATCGGCCTTGTTCCCATCGCTGCTCTGGCCACCACTCCCGGTCTCCGCATCCTGCCCGGCTGCGTCATCGCCTCCAAGTGCCGTGTGCGCTCCCTGGTGCTGGTCCGCCGCGCCAGCCAGTCCCTCCAAGCCCTGCGCTCCGTGGCAGCCGACACCGCCAGCCGCACCACCCTGGCCCACGCCCGCATCCTCTTCCGTCACTGGGGCAACCCGAGCGTCCCGTTCCTGCCCATGGCCGCCGACCTCGACACCATGCTTCAGCAAGCCGACGCCGCCATCCTCATCGGCGACCCTGCCCTCATGGCTCTGGAAGAACGCGCCAACCGCTTCGAGCGCACCGGCGAAGAACTCGTCTACCACGACTTCGCCCACGAGTGGCGCACCCTCACCGGACTTCCCTTCGTCTCCGCCGTCTGGGGCGCCGTGCCGGCCACTGCAAGTGACGGACTTTCGGCCGAAACCGTAGCGCATGACTTCATTAACTCCCGCATCCACGGCCTTCAGAACATTGACGCCCTGGTAGCCGAGTGGTCCCGCCGCATCCCCATCCCCGAGCAGACCATACGCGCCTACCTGACCACGAACATCCACTACGTCCTCGACGATGAATGCATCGAGGCCATGAAACTCTTTTTCCGTATGGCCGCCGATGCCGCCATCCTGCCGGAATATCGCTTCTCCGTGGATGCCCTGCCTTGAGGCATGTGCACAATTACTGGGCTCCCTGCCGTTGGCGTGTGCTAGTTTTTTGTGCCGAAGCTGAGCGCCTATCTCTTTTCATTAGTGCCTAAAGCGAAGATTCCGGGTAATATGTAGGGAGATTCCGGATAAGATGTGTACCCCTCGTCTCGGATCATTCGGTACCACAGAGAGTGAGATCATGGACACAAGATCGGTTCTTTTCGGGCTCATGCTTTTTCCGCTGTTATGCGTAAGCGCCGTTCCGGTTCCAGCGCAGGCAGCCAAACACGCTGTCCCTGCGCGGCACCAGGCTGCTGACGAGGCGGCCCGCACTCAACTCGCAACCTATCTGGCAGAATTTCAAAGCAATCCAGATAACACCACCCTGCGCAACGAGATCGTCGCGTTGGCCAAGACCTTGAATCCGGCTCCGGAGATTCCCGAGCTTGCGCGCGCTGATTTTGCCAATGCTACGGCGCAGATGAAGGCAGCTTCGTCCGCGGCCGATTTTACGGCGGCGGCCAAACTATTCGAGCAGGCCGCTGTGCGTGCGCCCTGGTATGCCGATGCCGAATACTCCGCGGCCTCTGCCTATGCCAAGGCCGTTGATTACAACGGCGCCAGGCGTAATCTGGCGTTTTATTTGGCGGCCGTGCGCCCTGGAGTCGACATCCAGAACGCCGAGGAACTCAGGCGCGATCTTGATCATCAGCAATCAACTCAGTTTCAGCAGGCGATGCAGCAGTTCACCGCCAATCCCAGTGACGCCGCCCGCCTGCAAATCATCAAGCTGACCCAGGCCATGAAGACTCTGCCGGAGGTTCCCGAAGAAGCTCATGGGCATTACGTGATGGCCGTGGTCCTCGCGAACTCGGCCGAGGGCAATCCCGACGAAGAGCAGCGCGCCATCGGGGAGTACAAAGCTGCCTTGTTGATTGCTCCCTGGTGGGGAGAAGCGTATAAGATGATGGCCACCGCCCAGAAAGCCGCGGGCCGGTATGACGACGCCAGCACCAGCCTGAACTTTTACTTGCTCACCCAACCCTCCGATGCCCGCAACATTCAGGACGAGATCTACAGGCTCAAGGCGCTCGGAATGAGAATGGCGGACGAGCAGGCCAAGAAGCAAAAGGAAGAACAGCAAAGCAAAGTTCTGGAGGAGCAGCAACAACAGGAGCGTGCCGCCAACGAAGCCTCGAAATTTTCCGTCGAGGGAAGGTGGTATGAAGCCTCCACGCCGAACGATTATTTTGTCGGCGGTAAGTCAGACCCGCAATGTGACTTTTATGTCAAGCAAAAAGGCAAACAATGGGTCATTACAAATGATTGCATCCGAGGCAAACGATCCATCGACGACGTAGATGTTCAAACCCGGCAACTCAGTTTCAGGTTATCTGGAAATGATCCCGTGGCCCCATTCTCAGTAGTATCTGTTACGTTCACGCTATCCAGTGATGGGCAAACCCTGGAGGGTCGAGGGACCGCTTACGACAAAACGTATTATCCGGTTGGCGACCACCCCGTTCGCTGGATGCGCAGAGAGTAACAGAGAACGAAGAATTGAGCCGGGGCCGCTTGATCGAAAAGCAATGGCCTTGTCAATTGATCTCATTAAAAAAGGCCGGTCTCTTCGGAGACCGGCCTTTCTGCCGACTTGCTGCTTCAAGCATTTCTGTCCAAGTGTTAACAAGACTTTGGGTGCCCCATCCTTGAATCGCTTTTTGATTCAAGGGTGGGAGACAACAATGGCGCATATCAACCGTAAACAATAAAACCGTAACGCGCTAGATCTCCCACCGCAGCAGCGCCGCTCCCACTGAGAAGCCCGCGCCCACGGCGGCCAGCAGCACCAGGTCGCCCTTCTTCAGCTTTCCTTCCTCAACCGCCGTCTCCATCGCCAGGGGAATCGTTCCCGCCGACGTGTTGCCGTACTTCTCGATGTTGATGATCACACGCTCCCTGGGCATGCCCAGCCGGTCCGCCGTCGCCGTGATAATCCGCAGATTGGCCTGGTGCGGAATAAAGCAGCCCAGATCCGCCCCGGTCACGCCGTTGCGCGCTAGAACTTTCGTTGTGGCCTCCAGCATCTTGCGCACGGCAAACTTGTACACCGCCTGGCCGTCCTGGTAGATGTAGTGCATCTTCTTGTCCACGGTCTCGTGGCTTGAAGGATTCAGGCTGCCGCCGCCCTTCAGGTTCAGCACCGCCGCTCCTGACCCGTCAACCTCGTGCGCATAGTCGATAAAGCCGATCTCGCCCTCTTCGCAGGGCTCCAGCAGCACCGCGCCGCCGCCGTCGCCAAACAGAACGCACGTCGTCCGGTCGGTGTAGTCGGTCATGCGTGTGTTAGCGTCCGCGCCGCAGACCAGAACTTTTTTATGTGCCCCGCTCTCGATCATCTTCACGCCCGCCTGCAGCGCGAACACGAATCCCGAGCAGCCCGCCGAGACGTCGAATCCCCACGCCCCCTTGGCCCCGATCTTGTCCTGCACCAGGCAGGCCGTCGCCGGGAACATCATGTCCGGCGTCACCGTGCCCACGATAATGACCTCGACCTCCGTGGCCGGGATGCCCCTTGCCGCCAGGCACTTCTTGGCCGCCTCGGTGCAAATATCGCTCACGCCCAGCCCCTTGGCCAGCACATGCCGCTCGCGGATCCCCGTGCGCTCCATGATCCACTGGTCGCTGGTATCCACCATCTTTTCCAGGTCTTGATTCGTCAGAACTTGCGGGGGAACGTAGGTTCCGAGCGCCGTAATCTTCGCGCGGCAGCCCACGACGGGGCGAACACTAAGGCTCAATGTCTTTCTCCTTGAATCTTGAACTCTGCGGCTTGCACTACGGGAACTGGGTGCCCCAGGTCCGGATCTTCGGACATGGGACTCCACCGCCCCAAACTGTCTGTCATCCTAAGCGGAGTTCCAAAACTGTCTGTCATCCTGAGCAACCCAAAGCGCAACGAAGGGGAGTCGAAGGACCTGCGGTCGCTTTTCCGCTTAATCTCAACGGCGCCGAACCATGACAGCGTCCGAAAAACACGCAAAAAGCGCCGGGTGACCTACTGCGCACGCATGAGCCCGTTACCGTTGCTTCCTTCCGGACCTGGCGGGGTTGGCGGGATTACGTCGCGTAGGACCCGGCACTTGATGATTTTAGCACCCCTGGGCACTCCGGTTTGCGGCAATGCCAGCGGAATCGCCCGCTCCTGTTTGTACCCGTTCCAATCGCTTCCCGCTACAATGAAACTGTGACCAAACTCTCCCCACCCGCGCCTCCCACCGTGGGCTTCATCTCTCTGGGCTGCCCCAAAAACCTCGTCGATTCCGAGGTGATGATGGGCCTGCTCGACCGCGCCGGCGCACGCCTTACCAACCATCCCGAAGAGGCCGAAATCCTCATCGTCAACACCTGCAGCTTCATCGATACAGCCAAGCAGGAGTCGGTTGACACCATCCTCGAAATGGCCCGCCACAAGACCTCCGGCTCGGCGAAAAAGCTCATCGTTGCCGGCTGCCTGGTCGAGCGCTACCGCGATGATATCCAGAAAAGCATCCCGGAAGTGGACGCCGTCGTCGGCACAGGCGAACTGGAATCCATCCTCGAAGCCGCCGGCCTCGCCGCCCCGCCCGCCGCAGCCTCCCTCTCGCCCTTCAACATCCTCACCGGCAGTGCGCACGCCGAAATCCAAACAGGACTCGAAACGCGGCAGGGCCAGAAATCCCTCTCCGGCACGCACCACCACGCTCCGGAAAAGCCCCGCACGGAGGGAGCAGGGGCCTTCAGGCCCCTGAATGCCAGCCTGCAATCGACGCGGGCTTTAGCCCCGGACACCACTTCCAGACCCGAAGGCGACCTCCGCGAAAGCCAAGGCCGTTTCCGCCGCGACGGCTGGCAGGGCGCGGCGCATCTCCTGCCTACCTATCTCTACGACGAAACCACCCCCCGCTTCCTCACTACTCCCAAATCCTCGGCCTACATCAAAATCGCCGAAGGCTGCGACCACCCGTGCAGCTTCTGCGTCATCCCCAACCTCCGCGGCAAATTCCGTTCCCGCCGCTTCGAATCCGTTGTCGCCGAAGCCCGCCAGCTTGTCGCACGCGGCGTCCAGGAAATCACCCTCATCGGCCAGGACACCACCTGCTACGGCGAGGACCTCGGCATCAAAGACGGTCTTGCCACTCTCCTCGACACCCTTGCCCAAATCCCCAATCTCCGCTGGCTCCGCTTCCTCTACGCCTACCCCAACCGCATCACCGGCAAGCTACTCCAAACCATCTCCAAACACGACAACATCTGCAAGTACCTCGACCTGCCTCTTCAGCATGCTTCGCCCGCCGTCCTCAAGCGCATGAAGCGCGGCGGCAGCGCCGATATTTTTCTGAAAACTCTGGACAAAGTCCGCGCCACCATCCCCGGCGTCGTTCTCCGCACCTCCTTCATCGTCGGCTTCCCCGGCGAATCGCTCCGCGACTTTGAACTTTTGGAGGAGTTCATTCGCCATGCAAACATCGACTGGCTCGGCGTCTTCACCTACTCCGACGAAGAAGGCTCCAGCGCATTCTCTCTCGATGCCAAACTCCCCCGCCGCACCATCGAGTCCCGCAAGCGCCGCCTGATGAAGCTCCAGCAATCCATCAGCAAGCGCGCCAAGCAGCGATGGGTGGGCTGTGAGCTGATTCTTCTCGCCGAAGGCGAAAGCGAACAGACCCCGCTCCTCTGGGAAGCCCGCACCCAGTTCCATGCCCCCGAAATAGACGGCAAGGTCTACATCAACGACTTCGGCGCGCTCGAGGCCCTCGAACCCGGCCGCTTCTACAAAGCCCAGATCACAGAAGCACACGACTACGACGTAGTAGCCCGTGTCCTCTCCGGCCCGCTCTAAACTTGCTTTGTTCGGTTCTTCCGGAATCCGCACCGCCCCGCTTCCATCGCGCAGCGCAAAGCTATCCATGATTCGTTGCCAACACTCTGTTAACCTCTCTGGAACTCATCATCGCGTTTCCTCAGCGCACTTAGCGCCGGCGATATTAAAATGTTTTTGCACTGCTTTCGATGCCGCGTCCCGATCCGAACGCCTGTACCGCGACGAACACCCCGGCAATCCCTGGCTGCAACCGGACACCCCGGAGGCCGGCCGAAGAGTGACCATGACAGTTCATTACTCAGCAGGAAACCAAATCGGCGCCATTCCTGAAGACAGCGCGCCCCCTGCGAGTACGCTGATTCCTTCCTGGCCAAAGAAAACTTGGTCGCTCGAACGTCTTTGGAGCATCTTGTGGCATGGCCTCACCCATCTTGGAACGCACCGTGAGGTCCTGCGCCTCCTCCTCAAGCTTCCGCCACTGGCTGAAATTGTCTCCAGCAACCCTCGCTTCGCTGTCAAATATCTCACCCCAAACTACCTGGTTCAGGGCATGACAGTCGCTGAACGCGCCGCTTGCTTTCTCCATCACTACAGACGCTTGCATGATGCAATGCCCGATAGCCTCTTGCGCCGGACTCTGCAGGAGAATGTCGCGATCCATGAAATCCCCGAGGGCGCCCATCGCTTTACCATCACCATGGGCCTCTCCCGGCCCTACGATGAAGAAGGCGAACTCTCCCTCCACCTGCACGTAGATGGCGAAATCGTTTTTGTCCTTTCCTTCACCATCGTTCCCGGATGGGTTGTCAAATCCCGGGCCGCGGAGGTTCTATTGGTTACCCGGCTCCAGGGCGTCAAGGGAGCCTATTCCCAGATATGTTTTGTAACCAGAACCCTGCATGACGTTGCCCCCGCCGCACTGCTTCTCGCTGCTCTCCAGGGCCTTGCGGACGCCTTCGGAATCTCTGAAATTGCCGGTATTTCCGCCATCAGGCAGAGCGCTTACAGCCAGGACTGCGCCGCCGTCTTCAAAGAAGCCTACGATGATTTCTTTGTTGAACTGGGTATGTACAAAAGTGAAACCGGCTTCTATCACGCTCCTGTCCCGCTCCAGGTCAAACCGCTCGCCTTCATCAAGCATGGCCATAAACTCAGAACAAAGGAAAAACGCGCCTTCAAGCAACAGATTCAGTTAGCCTGTGCAGGCTTCTTCCAGCAGTTTGCGCCCACTGCCTCGCTCAAGCCGCCGCTCTAACCTCGGATTGCTCCAGAACCCCACGGCTCCCCGGCTCCCTGCCCTGCCGTCCCCCTCGCCCTGCCTTGTACCATATTCTTTGACTGCTGCTTTCACGCGGCAACAACCCTATGGCCCCAAAGAAAAAATCCGCTAAACTTCTCCACTGCCCCACCTGCGGCATGTTGGTTCGCCTCAACGACGAAGACTTTCCCTTCTGTAGCGACCGCTGCCGCAAGATCGACCTCGGCAAGTGGGCCATGGGCGTCTACAAGATCAGCTCCCCCGTCCTCGATCCCGAAGTCCTCGAAGACCTCGGCGGCCTGGGCGGCGGCCTCGGCGCCGGCGGCAACGGAGACAACTATGAAGACTGACGCCTCCGGCGCCCCCACGCCAACTCCCGACGCCCGCAGAACCTTATGGGCCTGGACCGTCGCAACTTTCTTCGGCGCAGGCTTCGGCAAGCCCGGCCCCGGCACCTGGGGATCGGTCGCCGCCGTGCTGCTCTGGGCCGCTTATGCCTGGGGCCTGCATCCCGCCCCGCAAACCCTGCTCCTCGTCCTGCTCGCCGGCATCGCCCTCACGCTCCTGCTCGGCATTCCCGCCGCCACCATCGCCGCCCGCGAATCCGGCCGCCACGACCCCGGCTTTGTGGTCGTCGACGAGGTCGCCGGCCAATGGATCGCCCTCCTCGGCAGCCGCGCCGACTGGCGCCACGCGCTCATCGCTCTCATCCTCTTCCGCCTCTTCGACATCACCAAGCCCTTCCCCGTCCGCCAGCTTGAAAAGCTCCCCGAGGGCTGGGGCATCGTCCTCGATGATGTGGGTGCCGGGTTGTATGCTTTGGGTGTAGCATCGCTGATACATCTTTGGATCTGAGCCATGCCCCGAATTAGCACTCAATCCGCTGCTGAATCCATCTCCGCACCGCGCATCGACGACATTGTGCCCGCCGCCGCGCTGCCAGGGAGCGAGGTCGAGCTGATCGGCGAAAATCTCGGGCCGGACGCCTCTGGACCGCCCACCGTCCTGGTCGACCGCGAGTTTGCCCAGGTGCTGATGAGCCGTCCCACGCGCTTGGCCCTCCGCGTTCCCGATGACGCCACAACCGGCTCGGTCGAGGTCCGCAACTCCACAGGCGCCAGCAACGCCACCCCCCTCCGCGTAGCCCGCCAGCTCTCCGATGGACTGCACCCGGTCGCCAACCCGGTCGTCAGCCGCTCCGGCATGATCTATGCCACCATCTCCGGCGCGCGCGGCAAGCAGACTCCGGTCTCCATCGTGCGCGTCAGCCCCGGCGGCCGCGGAACACCCTTTGTCACCGGCATCCTCAACGCCACTGGCCTGGCCTTCAATCCCGACGGCGAACTCTTCGTCACCTCCCGCGCCGAGGGCAACGTCTACCGCATCGACGAGGCCGGCGAACCCTCCCTCTACGCCGAGGGCATGGGTGTGGCTACCGGCGCATGTTTCGACGCCGAGGGCAATCTCTTCGTCGGCGACCGCAGCGGCACCATCTTCAAGATCAACCCCGACCGTCAGATCTTCGTCTACGCCACTCTCGAGCCCAGCGTCTCGGCCTATCACCTGGCAGTGAATGCCCAGGGCATTCTCTTCGTCACCGGGCCCACGCTTTCTTCGAACGACGCCATCTGGGTCATCGACCCCCACGGGGAATCAGCCGTCTGGTACCGCGGCCTCGGCCGTCCGCAGGGCCTGGCGCTCTCCAGAGAGGGCGACGTCTATCTCGCCGCCTGTCTCCATGGCCGCCGCGGCGTGGTGCGCATTACCCCGCAAGGCGAAGCCTCCCTTGTGCTCTCCGGCGCAAACATCGTCGGCCTGGCCTTCTCCCCCCTCGGCACAGCCATTCTCGCCACCAACGAAGCCGTTTATGATGTGGACCTGGGAGTCGAAGGACTGAATCTGTTTTAGCCTCTAGCTACTAGCCCGTTCCGCAGTGGACACGGGAGATATAGCCATGCCCAGGCCAGGAGCCAGGACTGTCCGAACACGCTCGAACGAGCTAATGGCTTTAGCTCTTTCGGAAATGCTGTAGACCGGATCCATGACCTGAAGCTGGCGCGCCCCCCAGGGAGCGACGGCCTCCTATGCTGTAATAAAGTTCATACTATTTCCGAGAGTGCTCTAGATGCTGAAAGCTAGGAGCTGACTTATGAAATCCGAAATTATCGCCATCGGCTCCGAAATGCTCACTCCCTTCCGTCAGGACACCAACTCCCTCTATCTCACTGAGAAACTCAACGAGCTCGGCGTCACCGTGGCCTTCAAGACCATCGTCGGCGACCGCCGCAAGGACCTGGTAAGCGTCCTCCGCGTCGCGCTCTCCCGCACGGACATTGTGGTCCTCATGGGCGGCCTCGGCCCCACGGAAGACGACCTCACCCGCGAGGCCGTGGCTGAAACTCTCTCCCTCACCCTCCACCGCAGCGACGAGCAAGTCTCCGCTCTGGCCGCCCGCGCCGCCACATGGCGCATCCCGATGCCAGAGAACAACCTCAAGCAGGCCGACTTGATCGAGGGCGCCACTCTCCTGCCCAACCCCAACGGCAGCGCCCCCGGCCAGTGGCTCGACACCACATGGGAGGGCTATCGCAAGCTGCTCATCCTCGTTCCCGGCCCGCCCAACGAGTGCCGCCCGCTCTTCGATGCCGAGTGCATCCCCCGCCTGCGCGGCGTTCTGCCTCTTCGCCACATCGCAAAGCGTACCCTCCGCGCCGCCATGATTCCCGAGTCCCAGGCTGACAAGCTCCTGGCTCCCATCTACACCGCCTATACCGACGTCGAAACCACCATCCTGGCCAAAGCCGGAGACATCCAGCTCACCCTGCTCTGCTCCAAGTCCAACACCGCCGCCGCCCAGCAGCGCGTCGACGAACTGGCCGGCCATCTGGAAGAAACTCTTGAAGACTGGCTTTACTCCTCGGGCAACGAGTCTTCCGAATCCCTGGAGCAGATCGTCCTCTACTATCTCGGCCTCCGCCAGTCCACTCTCGCCGTCGCTGAAAGCTGCACCGGCGGCATGATCGCGCAGCGCATCACCAGCGTCTCCGGCAGCTCGCGCTCCTTCCTCGGCGGCGCCGTCGTCTACTCCAACGAACTCAAGACCGCCTTCGCCGGCGTCCCGCCCGAACTGATCGCCGAGTACGGCGCCGTCTCCGCTGAAGTCGCCCAGGCCCTCGCTTTTGGCATTCGCCGCAATACCGGCGCGTCCCTGGGCTTGGGTGTTACCGGCATCGCCGGCCCCACCGGCGGCACCGAAGAAAAACCCGTAGGTCTGGTCCACATCGCCCTCAGCGACGCACAGAAAACCGAGTCCATCGAAAAAAACTTCCGCGGCGACCGCACACGCATTCGAGAATGGGCCACCCAGCAAGCCCTCGACCTCATCCGCAGAAGGCTTAGATAAGCAACGGTACCTTCCAACCAACCCGCATAAGTTCCGAAACCGCAAAACCAAGGCTCCTTGCATCAGCGCACGGCTTCAGTCGTGCCGGAATCGCCACAAAATGGATGCGGACTTCACATGTCGCGAAAAAACTCATTTCGGAGGGAGGCTGGGGTTTCAACCCCAGCATAAAGCCAAAATATTCAACGGGGCTTCAGCCACGGAGGGACGCTTTTCGCCAAGTTCACTCGAAATTCCGAGTTTTTCCGCAGCCTGTTCAGCCCCTGCGGAATCTTTTTCGGTTCCTTTCGCGGAAAATCACCTCCGCCATCGCCAAGGTTCCCAGCAGCCACCTGGAGCCGCCACCTTGCTAACTCGCTATCCCCGCGGGCCGGGAGACCAGTCGCCCCCTCCGCGCCACCCTCCCAGCTTAACCATCAATATGTGACGCCAATCACCAGAAACAACCCCGAACAGATGAAACCATAGGTCTGTAGGCCGTCAGGCTTTTTTGCCCCATTCATCCCCACTTTCATCCAGGAGGCCCAAATTGAAGCTAGACTCGTCCGCATTCCTCGCCAACTCGGAGTTGATCAAGGCGCTCGAAAAGCGCTCCACCGCAATCTCCTTCGGGGAAGATCGTGTTCTCTTCAAGCAGGGCGATACCCCGAAAGGCCTTTACATCATCGACCAGGGCGAAATCACCCTCACCATGACATCCCCCGCCGGCGAGCAGCTCATGTCCATCCAGGTGCAAGCCGGCTCGTTGCTCGGCCTGCCGGGGCTCATCGGCGACGAGCCCTACACGCTCTCGGCCGTCGCTTGCAATGGCGCGCGCCTCAGCTATGTCACCCGCGACGAGTTCAATGGCCTGATGCAATCCAGCCCGCAACTCTCGCTCAAGATTCTCGAGGTTCTGGCCGCCGAGGTCCGCACCGCCCGACAGGCCCTGTCCAACCGCTAGCAGCCGCGGGGCCGCCCCCGCCCCGCCGGCCCTCCGCCGCCATCTGCCCTCACCTGCTAAACTCTCACTGGTCATGGTCCTCGCAATCCTTCTTATCGCGGTCGTCGCTTACCTGCTCGGGTCTGTCCCCACTGGGTACCTGCTCATCCGCTTCTTTCGCCATCAGGACATCCGCCAGGCCGGCAGCGGCAACATCGGAGCCACCAACGTTCTCCGCTCCGGCGGCAAGGGCCTGGGCGCGGCCACCTTCCTGCTCGACATGCTCAAAGGCTGCTCCGCCGTCTGGCTGGGCGCACTGCTCGGCGGTCTTCTCGCTCCCGCCGCCGCGCCACGCAACATGATGGCCCTCGCCGCCTTGCTCGCCGTCCTCGGCCACATCTTCCCCGTCTGGCTCCGCTTCAAGGGAGGCAAAGGCGTCTCCACCAGCTTTGGCGTCTTCCTGGTCGCCGCTCCTCTCGGCGCTCTGGCTGCCATCGCCGTCTTCGCAGTGGTGCTCGCAATCAGCCGCTATGTCTCCCTGGCCTCCATCCTCGGAGCCGCCAGCTTCCCTGTCTTTGCCTGCTTCCTCGTCCACGGCCCCCGGCCCCCGTTCTTCATCGCCGTCCAGATCGCCGTCGCCCTCATCATCATCGTCAAGCACCACCAGAACATCAGCCGCCTGCTCGCTGGCACGGAATCCCGCTTGGGCAGAAGGAGGTCAGCATGAGCCGCATCATCGTCTTGGGTTCCGGGGCTTGGGGAACCGCCCTCGCCCTCTCATTCCACCGCCGTGGCGGTCACCAGGTCTCTCTCTGGGCGCACAGCCCGGAGTTCGCACAGGAGATCCTCGACGCCGGCGAAAACAAGCTCTTTCTTCCCGGTTTTCCCATCCCCGCCGAAATCCCCATCACCGGCGACAACGCTGCCGTCGCAGATGCCGAGATCGTCGTCTCCGTCGTCCCCTCGGAGTTCCTCCGCTCCACCCTGGCCCGCCTCGGCCCCCATCTTCACCGCGGCCAAATCGTGCTCAGCGCCACCAAGGGCGTCGAGAATCACACCTTCCTGCGCATGACCCAGGTCATCTCCGCGTACATGGAAGAAACCAGCCCCGCGGAGGTCTGCCTCACCGTTCCCATCGGCGCGCTCTCCGGTCCCAGCTTCGCTCTGGAAGTCGCCCAAGGACAGCCCACGGCTGTCACTGTCGCCTTTGACGACCCGGCCGTCGCCGCACGCATCCAGGCAGAGTTCTCCTCCGAGAGCCTCCGCCTCTACACCAGCACGGACGTCATCGGCGTCGAGCTCGGCGGAGCGCTCAAAAATGTCATCGCCATCGCCGCCGGAATCGCCGACGGTGTCGGCCTCGGCCACAACTCCGCAGCCGCCCTCATCACCCGCGGCATCGCCGAAATCACACGCCTGGCTGTTGCCTGCGGCGGCAGCCGCGAAACCCTCGCCGGCCTCTCCGGCGTCGGCGATCTGGTCCTCACCTGCACCGGCTCGCTCTCGCGCAACCGCACTGTCGGCCAGGAACTGGGCCGCGGCCGCAAGCTCCCTGAGATCCTCGCCGGCCTCGGCGGAAAGGTCGCTGAAGGCGTCCACACCACCCGTGCCGCCCTCGGACTCGCCCGCCGCCATGGCATAGAAATGCCCATCGCCGAGCAGATGGAACTCATCCTCAACGAAGGCAAAGACCCCCGCGAGGCCATCAAGAACCTCATGCTCCGCCCCGGCAAGGACGAACACTAGGACTGGCCGCATCAAATCGGCCTTGTTATCCAGCCGGGGAGTTCCTTGTGTCAGGGCACGAATCTCAGCCGGCCCCCGCTCATCGAGAAACACGATCCCGTTGCGTCCCTTGCCCGCCAACCTTCCCCCACATCGCCACCTCTCGCCCGATGCTCTAAACTTGAATCTGGAACCCTCTATGTTCAAGCTTTTCAGCGGCAAAAAAGATACCCCGGCAACACCCCCTCAAGGCGAGCCCGGCTCTGGCCCGGAAGATACTCCCAAGCCAGGCCTCTTCAGCCGCATGAAGCAGGCCGTCTCGCGCACCCGCGAGTCCCTCTCGGCCAGAATCGAAACCATCGTCGCCCTCACCCGCACGGTGGACGAAAAAACCCTGGAGGAGCTTGAAACGGCGCTGCTTACCAGCGATCTTGGCGTCCAGACCACCACCACCATCCTTGAAGCCCTGCGCGACCGCGCCCGCCACCAGGCCATCGAAGGCGGCGACGAGCTGCGCGAACTGCTCAAGGCCCAGATCCGCGCCATTCTCGAAGCCCCTATCGCCAGCCGGCCCAATCCCCTGCCGCCTGCCGACGGCCCCAACGTTACCTTCCTGGTCGGCGTCAACGGCACCGGCAAAACCACCTCCGCGGGCAAGCTGGCCGCCTGGTACCGCGCCCAAGGCCGCACCGTTCTCCTCTGCGCCGCCGACACCTTCCGGGCCGCCGCCATCGAGCAGCTTGAAGTCTGGGCCTCCCGCTCCGGCGTGGAAATGATCAAGACCCGCCATGGAGGCGACCCCTCCGCCGTTCTCTACGACGCCGTTACCGCAGCCAAAGCGCACAACATCAACGAGTTGATTGTGGATACCGCCGGCCGCCTCCACACCAAGTCCGGGCTGATGGACGAGCTGGACAAGATGCGCCGCACGGCAGCAAAACTGATTCCCGGCGCGCCCCATGAGGTGTTGCTCGTCATGGACGCTACCACCGGCCAGAACGGCCTCAATCAGGCCCGCCAGTTCACCCAGGCCGCCGGCGTCACCGGCATCATCCTCACCAAGCTAGACGGCACAGCCAAGGGCGGCATCGCCGTCGCCATCGCCCAGGAGCTCAACCTGCCCGTCCTCTTCGCCGGCGTCGGCGAGCAGATGGACGATTTGCTGGAGTTTTCCCCTACGGAGTTTGTCGATTCGCTACTGGGCTAGAGCATTTTAGCAAATAGTGTAAACTGGTTTTGGCGGCACTTCGCGACGAACACAGACATGGGTAAGGCCCTTGGGGATGATTTGCGCCGTAAATTGCTTTTCGCCTACGATCAAGGCGAAGGA
>Ga0326728_10010123_pt1 | contig 22248 bp, 18 predicted proteins | sample MB3enrmetagenome_FD_207602 | JGI IMG/M metagenome (GOLD analysis project Ga0326728, IMG submission 207602) | Lab enriched peat soil microbial communities from McLean, Ithaca, NY, United States - MB31MN | ecosystem: Environmental > Terrestrial > Soil > Wetlands > Peat | place: USA: New York... | reverse complement strand
CGTCCGGGTCTTTTCGTCGATCTCGTGCCGGTACACCCGGTATCCCGGCCAGTCCAAAATCTTGGTGAATTCCCGTTCCGTCAACCCCGCGAGTTTAGCTCACTCGTTCACATTCCTGCGCAGAGCCGTTTTTTAATCTCCGTTGGCACCCCTGGGTTGTTTTCGAATGCTTTACTTTGTTCTGATTTCGCTTAATATTGTTTGAAATTGTTTTAAAGTGTTTTACCCGATCAAAACACACCAGTTAGCCTGGGGCCGCTTCCGCGCTCCAAAACCCGGCGAAAAAAGTTGATCTGACTGTCACAATTCCCCCCTTGCCATTCCTTAGTAAGTAGAGGGACTCAAATGGCAAAAGAACAATTCGAATTCGAACGGAGATGGCTCAGCCGCTGACATCGACTCGGTGCTGAACGGCAATGGCAACGCCGGAAAGTCCGTTGCGGGCGTGCGGACAGACGTTTCGCGAGAGCCATTGCTATTGCGTGCGCCGTTGCAATGTTCGGTTCTGTCACTTTGGCCGGAACTCTTCTTCGGGTAAACGGTCCGCAATGCGACAGAACTCAATCGACGCAGCGAATGGCGTTTGAGAGTGAGCAGCCCATGGCGAAGACTGAACAAGAATTTGAAGCCGCAAGAAACAAAGCTACGGCCGGTACTGGGAGGGACACCGGGGAGAATCAGCTGATTAGGCGCACGCGCGACGCGACGCCCATGGCTGTGATCCAGGCCGGTCCCGGACTCGAGAGTCCCGTAGACGTCAAAGCAGCTGCTCAGTTTTTGGGAGTTAGCGCGTCATTGGTGTACTCTTATGTCGAGCGAAAGCAGATTCCCCATTACCGGATGATGGGCCGTGCGGTCCGGTTCAAGCTTTCTGAACTGGTGACGTGGCGGCAACAGTTCCACGTGAATGGAGGAATCAATGATTAGAAGTGGAAGACCACGAAGCAACAATGGCACTGTGTATCAGCGAGGCCGCTCGGCGTTTTGGTGGGCTCGATATCGGGACCGCGACGGGCGGATCAGGAAGGAATCGACCGGCCCGACCAATCGGCAAGAGGCAGAGCGATTTCTTCGCGACCGTCTCGATGCTCGGGATGATGGGAAACTGCCCGTGCTCCTAGCCAGCAAGAGCTTGACGTTCGATGGATGGGCTGATTGGTTCTTGGAGAAGCGATCGAGGCCACCATTCCGCGCAGAGAAAACCCATATCGAAAACCTAAATGCGCTAAAGTTTTTGCGCCCAGCCTTTGGGTCGTTCCGTCTTGCGGAGATCACACCCGAAGCGATCGAGGATTACATCGACCATCGCCTCTCGATGGGAAGGAGGATTTATACAAAGTTCGGGCTCCAGCACCGAGGCAAACTGAAGCCGTCCACGGTTCACCAGGAATTTCGGATTCTGCGGCGTATTTTCAGCGTCGCCGTGAAGCAGAAGCGCCTTAGCGTGAACCCATGCAGCATGGTTGAGTTTCCGGTCTCGGTTGCTAAGTCGACACGAAAGCCGCATTACGTGACAGCAAGCGAGCAGAAACGAATCGAGTTTTTCGCGCCGAGCTATCTGCGGCACACGATCGTGATCATCTTGGAAATGGGGTTGCGGCCCTATAAAGAGCTGATGCCGATGCGGAAGTCGCAGGTAGATTTGGAGAATCGCTTGGTCCACATTCCTGATTCGAAAACGCCAAGCGGGGAAGGGGACATGCCGATGACGGAGTTGGCCTGGCAAGCGTTCAAAGAACAGATGGCGGAGACAGCCAATTCCGAGTACCTTTTCCCGAGCCTGAAGCCGAAAGCCCAAAAACCCTACATCACCAACTTAAAGAGGTCTTGGGCCACAACGTTGCAGCGGGCCGGCGTGAAGCATTTCTCGCTGTACGAGTTGCGGCACACGTTCGCCACTCGGCTCAGCGCTGGGGGTGTCGCCGATCATTTCGTTACGCAAATGCTGCGTCAGGGCGATGCTGGAGTTTTCAAGCGGTACAGTCAGGCCAAGCTGAACATGATGCGGGAGGCCCTTTTGCGGCTTGACCGAAAGGCCAACGAGCACGACGAGAGTTCTGGAACAGCGAAGGCGAATTCAGCCAATTTTGGAACAGTTTTGGTACAGCAGCGGTAGTTGAGGCGGCTATGGAAGGTATGGCGGCATTGAACAGAAACGGGTTAGTTGGTAGGCGCGGCGGGACTCGAACCCACGACCCTCTGCTTAGAAGGCAGATGCTCTATCCGCCTGAGCTACGCGCCCATCATGCCCGGCTCCTTTATTTTACATTGCTTACGCGCTAAGCCGGTTGAGCGCAGTCTAGCTTTACAAGGCGCTTGGCGGAGAGTGGCAGGAGCTGATCTTGTTGAAAAGGCAGGCTCACAACCCCCCGTAGAACCGCCCGAATGCGTGGGCAAGCATTAGCGACATCATCAGGATGCCCGCCCCGAGCACGAGTACATGCTGGGTATTGCGCAGATTGAAGCTGCCGACACGACAGATGAGCAGGTAGCCGACGGCAAGGTTGAAGAGGCCCCATAGGACATTGACCATCGAGGAGGACAAGCCTACCCCGGGTGGTGATGCGAAGGGGCTCTGGAAGGCATGCCCCGAGATCCCATTGCCGAGATGGGGCAGGGTGTTTGCGAGAAATGCGCCCCCAAAGAAGTACGCCACGTAGTGGTACCAGCGCATTGTTGCTCCCTTCTGGCTGCCAAATCAACGGTAGTGAATTCAATGATACTGCTAGATCGCCATGCTGGGCCGGCGTGCATTTGTCAAACATCATCATCGCAAACTTCTAAGCCGCCCTTGGCAATCCCCGGATTCCTGATCCTCGAAGTGCGGCTGAGAGCTTCTGTCGCGCCCGAAAAAGCCGTGTCTTCACTGCCGGAATGCTCCATCGAAGGCATTGAGCTGTCTCTCGCGCACTGAGCTGATCGAGATCACGAAGGATCAGGACCTGACTATACTTTGCAGGTAGCCGCTCAACGGCGCGGCGAACCGCCTGTGTCACTTCAACGCGTGCAACAGACTGGAGCGGCGATTCGTCGTGGGAAGCCAGTGTGTCGAGATCGCCGGGCGCCAGGCAGAGTGGTCTACACTTCTCACGGCGATAGGCCTGCAATACTTCATTGATGGCCACTCGAGTCATCCACGTACGAAAGCTGGATTCCGACCGGAATGCCGGCAGATGATGCCAGACCTTCAATAGCACCTCCTGAAGCAGATCATCCGCGTCCGCCGCGTTCCCTACCATCGAAGCGATCTTCCTTCTTACTGCGCCTAGGTGGCGATCGATCAGGACCGCAAAGCATTCGGCTTGGCCTGCCAGTGCCAGTTTGATCAGCGTGCTGTCTGCGAACCCATTGATTTCTAATTGCATATTGTCTTTGCCTCCCGGTCCCAACAACAAAGTGCACGCCACCTTCCAACCAATCAAACGCCAGTATTTCCATGCTCAGATGCCGATTTCCCGTCGTTTGCCCCAAAAAAGTGCCGAAGCTCGGCATCAAATAGCAACACGCCGTGTGGCAGGCCGCATGCTGATTGAGATAGCAGGAACAAGCGAGAGGGCGGTGCCGCCTTTCTTTTCGGAGTTCTCATGATCGTCGCCGTAAAACTGATTGCGCTAATGGTGGCCGGCCAAAGCGCTGTACCCACGCCCCCCGCTACCGGGGAGATTGTTGACAAGATGGTCGCGGCGGACAATCGACGGCTGGCCAATCTGGCTGGCTACACCAGCATGCGCCGATATCATTTGGAGAACCAGCGTTTTCACAAATCTGCGCAGATGACTGTACGAGTCCACTACGACCCAGCCGGCACGAAGACATTCGAGGTTGTGGCCCAAGAAGGCTCCAAAGTAATCCTTCATCGTGTTTTCCAGTCGATGCTGGAAGCCGAGTCCGAGGACAGCCGCAAGGGTGATCGGGAAAACAGCAGGATCCTGCCTGCGAACTATGATTTCCGCCTGATCGGGGTTGATAGATCCGATGGGCCAGTGAGTTATGTTCTGGAAATCTCGCCGAGAACGCAGAGCAAGTTCCTCATCCGAGGCAGAATCTGGGTGGACGCCAAAGATTACGCGATCACTCGGATTGAGGGCAGTCCGGCAAAGAATCCTTCCTTCTGGACGCGAAGTATTCAAATCGAGCACCGTTACGGAAAGACTGGCGTGTTCTGGCTGCCGCTGTCGAATCTCTCCTCAGCAGACGTCCGGATCTTCGGCCGGACGGTAGTGACCATCGAGTACTTCGATTACATCGTGAGGGAAAAGCGCCACGCCGCAGGCATCTCGCAATAAAGAGCTGTGTTCACTCATCCACGCTGCCTGTGGGTGCCCTGGAACCCGCATGAGGCGGCCGTTTGTCGGGATGTAAATCCAGAAGCCCTTGTTCGCCGCGTAATAAACCACCTTGTGTACAAATTTTGGGCGAAGTAACACTTCCCCACCCATCAGCGCCAGAACCCGGCACCCGGTTTGATGGAGCCAATTGCTGGCCCGGATGGCCGTATCCTCGGTCACCCCCTTTACGTGGTTGTCAAAGGCCCAGCAGTAACGGCACGCCAGATTGCTTGAATTCGGTGAACAGGTAGGCGATGACCGGGTGAAAGTCGCCCGGGAGCAGGCGTGAGGAGATAGGGGACCAGCCAGCCTTTCAGCGCACGCGATACCATTGGCACGGTCACGCCTGTTCGACAAGGGTTTCCATCCTGCGGCAAGTACTTCGGATCGGGCTCGATATCGCCGCACTTCTCCGGAAACTGTGGATAGGGCGGCTCCGGAACTGTAAGTTCCACAACGGGCTGCACGGTGGATTGCCGGGAAAGGCGTCTTAGTCGGAGCCTCATGCAGTGATGGCTCCAGCCTGTACAGGCCATGCTGTTTTTCGCCAGCTTGCATCAGTTCTTGGTGCGTCCTTCTTCTTCTCCAAATGCAGTGTTAGGCACGTCGCGTACCAGTAGATGCCGTTTTCGAAAGCCCCGTTCGAGATGTTCCAATGCCGAATGCGTCAATTGCCGACGGCATTTGTCTTCGGCATCATCCACACTGTGCACTCTGGCCATTTAACTGCTAGGCGATACATACAGTCGAAAATGTGTGAAGTGGGCGCGCGTAACATTTGGCGCTCGGACGGCATACTAGCTGCGGAAATGGGCAGCGACGTGCAAGGCGAGTCAGCCCGCGACGGTCGATAACGCGATGATCGCAGCCGAACACTACAAGAGGCCGCCAGAGAACTTGTTTCTGGAGCAGGACCGGGAAGACACGACGATCCTGTTCGGCACATTGACGCCGAAACACGAGGCTTTGATTCGAGCTGTCTTTCGGGGCGCCGGATACAAGTGCGAGAACCTGCCGCCGCCGACCCGGCGGGCCCACGACACCGGCAAGGAATTCTGCAACAACGGGTTGTGCAATCCCAACTACTTCACCTCCGGCGCGTTGATCGAATATCTCCGAGAGCGAGTTCGCGCGGGGATAATGCCGGAAGAGGTTGTGCGCAAGTATCTGTACTTCACCGCGGGCGGGTGCGGCCCGTGCCGGTTCGGCATGTACGAAGGCGAGTATAGGCAGGCCTTGGACAATGCGGGATTCAAAGGATTCCGGGTAATCACGTTCCAGAGCGGACGCGCCATTCAGGAGGGATCGCAGGCGCCCGGACTGCAATTCAACGTCAACTTCGGGGTAGGCATGTTCAATGCCCTGAATCTCGGGGACGCCTTGTTCGACTTGACTTACCAGATCCGGCCCTATGAAGTTCATCCCGGCGAAACGGATCGCGTCATGGCCGAGTGCGTGGAAGACGCCGCGAAGTTTCTGGAGACTCGCCGGCATTTCGAGCTGATCGAGCGTGTACCACCGTGGGTGGCCCCCTTGCTGCTGCACGCGCCCGCCGTGAAGAAATGGGCGTCGGTCGCAACCAAGGTGCAGCACCATTTGTACGGCACGGACTACCTGGCCCTGTTAGACCGGCTGCGCGAACGCCTTGACGCTATCGAAGTGGATCGCACCAGGGTGAAGCCGGTGGTCAGGATCACCGGCGAATTCTTCTCGGCTCTGACGGAGGGCGATACCAACTACAACCTGTTCGCCTTTCTCGAGCACGAAGGCGCAGAAGTGTGGGTGGAGTCCATCGTAAGTCTGATACAGTACTGGCTGTACCAGGCGCAGCTTCACAACCGGCGCCGGCGGGGCTTGAAGAGTATGGCGGAATTCTGGAGGAAGGATCTGCTGTTCCGCGGGTGCATCTGGTTCTGGTCGCGCCACTACGATCGTGTGCGCAACAGCCTGGGCGGGCTGGTTCATCCGCTGCCCCCAGAACGCGAACTGAGTCAATTGGCCGCCCCCTGGTACGACCCTCTGACGCGAGGCGGGGAAGGACACCTGGAAGTCGGCAAGGCGCTGTACTATTCGCGCCATCAGAAGTGCCATCTCGTGCTGAGTGTGAAACCGTTCGGCTGCATGCCTTCCACGCAGTCGGATGGCGTGATGGCCGGCGTCTGCGCACAACATCCAGGCCTCCTGTTCCTGCCGGTCGAGACTTCGGCAGAAGGGGAGGTTCACGCGTTGAGCCGGGTGCAGATGGCGCTAGGCGATGCCCGCCGGCGAGCGCGGGCCGAATTCCGGCGCGTCTTGGAAGACGGGCGGGCCGACATCGAACAGATTCGCCAACATGTGGCACAGAACCGAGAGCTGCGCCGTCCGTTTTACCGGTGGCGGCGGCGGCCCGGCCTGGCAGGAACGGCGGCAAGCTTCGTCGCGGACATGGCGGAACAGGTGCGAAGAGAAAATGGCCGCTAGCTCCCTGCTCATCGGCCTGGACGTCGGTTCCACAACGGTGAAGGCCGTCGTAATGCCGGCTCGCGAAAATCGGATCGTTTGGCAGGATTATCTCCGGCACGAGACGGAACAAGGCCGCACCGCCCTGGATTTTCTGAAGAGAATTTCGAGCGACGTGGGACTAGTGGGACGAAGCGTGCGGCTTTGCCTGACGGGTTCGGGAGCGAGCGAACTCGCGCGGGTCACCGGAGGGCGGTTCGTCCAGGAAGTGAACGCCGTCTCTCTAGCGATTGAGGCGCGCAACCCCGACGCCCGGTCCGCTATCGAGTTGGGCGGACAGGACGCCAAAATCTTGTTCTTTGACGTGGAGCCGGCAGGCACCGGCCGCAAACGCGCCGCCAGCATGAACGACAAGTGCGCCGGCGGCACGGGTGCGTTCATTGACAAACTAACCGCCAAGCTGTCCATTCCGCGCGAGCGGTTGTGCAGGCAGATGTACCGTGGGTATCCATTGCACCACGTCGCGGGGAAATGCGGTGTATTCGCCGAGACGGACATCAATGGCCTTCAGAAACAGGGCGTTCCCGCCGGCGAGCTGATGGCCTCGCTGTTCGAGGCGATCGTGATTCAGAATCTCACGGTGCTGACTCGCGGCCGCGTCTTATGTCCCAAAGTATTGTTGCTGGGCGGCCCGAACACGTTCTTGCCGGGTCTGCGCGAGGCGTGGCAGGAGCACATTCCCCGCGTGTGGCAAGAGCGCGGGATTGCGGTCCCGCCGGAGATGAGCATCGAGGAACTGGTTTTCGCGCCGGAAAATGCCGAGTACTACGGAGCGCTCGGAGCCGTCGAATTCGCTCACGAGCAGGGCGATGAGATCACAGCCTGGCCGGGGCCCGACAGCCTGGAGAGGTGGCTGGATGACGGTCATCGAGCGCAGGCCCGCGGGCGTGCCGGCGTGCCCGGGTTGCGCGGATCTGACAGGGAGATCGAGACGTTTCTCGATGAGTACCGCCGTCCGCCTTGGTCGCCGCCGGCGCTGGCAGGGCGAGTTCGCGCGTTTCTCGGCGTGGACGGCGGTTCGACTTCGACCAAAGCCGTGCTCATCGACGAAGGCGGCGCCGTACTCGCTAAGTCATACCGGCTCTCCCAGGGGAACCCCATTCGCGACGTGATCGAGATTGCGGGCGAGTTGGACGAGCACGCACGAAATCAAGGCGCCGAGGTGGAAATCCTGGGCGCGGCCACTACTGGATATGCAAAGCATGTCCTGGGCCGTGTGATGCAGGCCGATACGGAGCTGGTTGAGACGGTGGCGCACGCGCGTTCCGGAGTGGCACTGAGACCCGACATCGACGTCATCGTCGACGTGGGCGGGCAGGACATCAAGTTGATTGTCCTGAAGAACGGCGAGGTCCGGGATTTCATGCTGAATACACAGTGCTCAGCGGGCAACGGCTACTTCCTGCAAGCGACGGCTGGGTTGTTTGGTGTGACCGCGGACGATTACTCGGGGCGCGCTTTTCGTGCGGACCGCATGCCGGAATTCAGCTACGGCTGCGCGGTTTTTCTGCAAGCCGATATCGTCAACTTTCAGCGCCAGGGTTGGACTTCGGACGAGATTCTAGCCGGACTGGCTGCGGTGCTGCCGAAGAATATCTGGCTCTACGTCGCGAAGGTGTCCAATCTGTCCGCTCTTGGCCGCCGGTTTCTGCTGCAGGGCGGGACGCAGAAGAATCTCGCAGCCGTCAAGGCGCAGGTGGATTATCTGCGCTCCCGCATGCACGAGTTCGGGGTGGAGCCGGAAGTGTCGGTGCATGAGCATTGCGCCGAAGCCGGAGCGATTGGCGCGGCGCTCGAGGCAGTGCGTCTGTATCGAGAAGGACATGCGACCCGGTTCCCGGGGCTCGCGCAGTTGCGGCAGCTCCAATTTGAAACGACGACCGGGGAGCCAACGCGATGCACCTACTGCGCCAACCGATGCCTACGCACGTTTATCGACTATGACGCGGGTGAACGCCGGGAGCGCATCATTCTCGCCTCCTGTGAGAAGGGCGTGACGCAAAGCTCGCAAGAGTTGCGTGACACCGTGCAACGCCTGCGCAAATTGAAAGACGCCAATCCGAATCTGATCGAGATGGCGGCGCGAACGGTTACGCTTCCGCAGCGGCCCCGACTGGTTGCTGACCCGGCGCACTACCTGCCATTGACGCCACGGCAGGCCGCGCGGAACCGGCTGGCCGCCCGGCGTGGAAGCGTCCGCGTGGGCATTGCTCGTGTGTTCAATCAATATCTCTACGGTCCATTCTTCTCCGCGTACTTGGAGAGCCTCGGTGTCGCGGCCCAGAATATCGTCTGGTCGGATGTCACGAGCGAGAAGCTCTATCGCGAGGGCGCGAGAAGAGGGGCTATCGACCCCTGTTATCCCTCCAAAGTGGCGGTCGCTCATGTACACAATCTGATCTTCAAACACCACGCCCGGAAACCACTCCAGGCCATCCTTCTGCCGCAGTTCGACATTCTGGAGAACTCGCTCGAAAAATGTGCTGGCAGCAACGCATGCCCGACGGCCAGCGCGACGCCGTTAGCTGTGGCGGCCGCGTTCCGCGCCGATACGGACACCTTCGCGTCGGAACACATCGCTTATCTCCACCCGCTGCTGAACTTCCGCGAGATCCCGTTACTGACCCGTCAAATGCACGAGTGCTGGGATCCGCTGCTCGGGTTGACGACGGCTGAGAACGCGCGTGCCATCGAAAGCGGGCTCGAGGCGCAGCGGCGTTGGCTGGCGGGTCTGCGCGAGCAGGGCCGCTCGTTGCTCGACCAGCTCGAAGCCGAGGATCGCATTGGTATTGTGATGCTGGGACGCGTGTATCAGCACGATCCTGGCCTGAACCACGGTATTTTTGAGGAGTTTCAGAAACTCGGGTACCCCGTGCTGTCGCAGACTTCATTGCCGATGGACGCGTGGACGCTGGAACGCGTGTTCGGCGACGATCATCCGCTGGATATTGAAGACGTCTGGAAGCACAGCTTTTCGGCCAGCACGTCGCAAAAGATCTGGGCGGCCAAGTTCGTTGCTCGACATCCGAATCTGATCGGGATTGAGGTCTCGAATTTCAAATGCGGCCATGACGCGCCGGCGTATCAGCTCCTACAAGCGATTCTGGAGTCCGGCGGAAAAGCATTCTTCGCGTTCCGCGATCTCGACGAGAATAAGCCAGCCGCTTCCATGCGCATCCGCATCGAAACGATTGATTACCATCTTCGGCAGATCCGGCGCTCTGGATGTGCGGCGTGCGGTTGAATGCTTTCGAGACAAGTGTCGCGAATATAGACATTAGGGCATCCACCAGCCCTGTGACGTTGCCGGATCGATCAAGGCCGCGATCTCGTTTGCTGGCACCAGCCAGCTAATCCTCGTCATCCGGCCTTGGCTGTGCGCGCCGGAACAATTCCATCGAGGTCGCTTCGAGAGATAAGCCGAATACAATCATTAAGATATCGCCCCCAACCACGCATTGGTTCTGCCAGCCATGTCTGTGACGGTCTGCTTAATGGCGGTGTTGCGATGAAGGGGCGGTACTTTCTGGCCGCGGCTATTTGCGTCTCGATTATGCTGATTGTGAACGGTGTGCCGTACGTGCCGATTCTGGCAGGTTGTGGTGCGGTCGCGTTCTGGAATGTGCGAAAAAAATCGAGCATACCTTCTTTCCGCCGGAGGTCTGGTTCCCGCAGACGGGCACCTCTTGATTGCGCGTGATCTCTATGTTCAGCAAGCAGCGCTAACGGGCGAATCGTTCCCGCTGAGAAGGAAACCACCGGAGAGCCCGCCTCGACCAAGGCCGATGCGCAACGTGGTATTCCTCGGCACGTCCATCGTTGGCGGAACCGCAACAGCTGAGGTGGCCAAATGTTGGACATCGCGTCCAGAAGATGGACATCGAGTCCAGAGTAGGTTCGCTCGGTATATAACGCCAAATGCCACGCACGTTTGGCCCAGGATTTGCCCTACACACCGCGAAAGGACCTTTGTGATTTCAATCGTGCAGTAGGCCAAAACGTAAAGTTCCGAACCGATGCACATTCAAATTTGTCACAAAACCAACCAAAAAGTGCGATGAAACCTTAAGGGAATTTTTATGCCTTTTTAAACTGGCGGGATTCACACTTTGGAGGTGCTTGTTATGAGAAAACATTCTGTTGTTTTGTTTGCGTTCGTGGTATACGCCGGCATAGCGTTGTGCGGAGAGCCAAATGTTGGTGATAAGTATGCATCTGGCGCCCTTCGCGGCGTAACGCGGGATTCCAGTGGGCAGCCTTTGCCTCACGCACAGGTCACGGTACACAGTGTCGCGGAAAGTTCTGATCTCACCGTGGTTAGCGGCAGTGACGGCGCATTCGCAATCGCGAGCCTCAACCCGGGGCAATATGAAGTGAGCGCGAGGGCGGAAGGATTCGCTACCTTGGCTACTACCGTTGTCGTGGTGACGAATCACCAAACTGCGCAGATGGATTTGCCGCTGGCGAGGGGTCGCACAAGCAATTTGGACGCTTCGGACGCGGGAATGAGTCCGGCGATTGTAAAAGCACTGGAAGCCATGCAAAAGCGCATCGATCAGCTCGAAGCGGAGCTGAAGGGTAGGAACGCTCAAGCACGCCCGGAGGTGGCCACAGCCGAGGTTCCCGCCAAAGCCGTCGAACAGCCGCAGCGCACTCTTCTCGCCACGATCGTAAAAGACCCCAGCGCGATCCCGATTGTACCGGGTACGCTGAACAGGCCGGAAGAAAACAGGACCATAGCGTCGAACGCGACGCCACAAAACGCGCCCGCTCCAGCGGCCGGGGCGGCGCCCCAGAACCAGGCACCGGAAGCAGCCGCCCCCGCGGTAGACTTGCAGACCCCGTTTGCCGATTATGACTGGACCTGGCTGAACGGCAACCCGCGCACTAAAGACGTCGCCTTTGATTCAAAATTCTTCACCCCGGAAATCAGGGCCGACCTTACTTATACCTACGACTTCAATAAGCCGAGCGACGACTCCATGGGTGGGTCGAGTGAACTGTTCCGGTCGAACGAAATCCAGTTGGAGCAACTCGGCATCGGAGGTGACTTTCACTGGGATAACGTTCGCGCCCGATTCATGAGCCAGTTTGGCGCGTATTCAGAAACGACGATACGAAATGATCCGAGCTACGCGAAGGGCCAATGGAATCTCGCCGACGCAGATCGCTATATGGCGGAAGCGTATGGTGGGTACCACATTAACTGGATGCATGGAATGAACATCGACGCCGGAATCTTCATGTCGTATATCGGCTTGTTCAGCTACTATAACTTCGACAACTGGGCCTACCAACCCTCGTACGTTTCCTCCAACACGCCATGGTTTTTCGAGGGCATACGAATTCAGATGTTCCCCACGCACCATTTGAAGATTGAGCCGTGGATCATTAACGGATGGCAATCGTACGCCTCATCCAACACGAGGAAGGGTCTCGGAGGGCAGATTAAGTACACCCCGTATCCCTGGCTGAACATTATCTCCAATAATTATGGCCTCGGCCACGACGACCTTTACACCCCGAATCGCGGCCGCATCCACACTGATAACAGCTTCGAAGTCAAGTATTACGACAAACCGGGAAATGGCCTCGACAAGATAGCGTTCACCTTTACGGGCGATCTTGGTTGCGAATTTGGCGGTGGTGTGAGCTGCTACACCGATACCAAAGGTGGTCCCAAGCAGAGCTTCGTCGGCTACATGCTATACAACCGCTTCTGGTTTCACAGAGACACGTTCGGGTTAACAATCGGTGGCGGTCAGATCAACAATCCGGGACGCTATCTGGTGCTGGTCCCGCCAATCAATGGAGAGAGCGCCGCTTCGGCAGCGGTCAATTCTCCGTACTTTACATTTAATCCCGGGGATCCGTTCAAGGCCTGGGATACTTCGGTCACGTTCGATTATATGCCCAAGCAGTGGATCACTTTCCGCTTCGAGGGCGATTACCGCCATGCAAATGTGCCGTATTGGTCTGGAGCAGCAGGGGTCACGCCGCCTCCTGGAACCAACAACGGTTACCCGACACAATACGCCTGTATGAACGGCAATGCGTCTGGGCAAACCGCCCTCTCGGCGGCCACCGCAAGCTGCGCCCCAAACGGCGGCGTCTGGTTTCCGGATCTTCGCAGGGATGAGGTACTTTTCGACATAGATCTGCTGGTCAAGTTCTAGAACCCCAGGACCGCACGATGTCAGTGCGCAGGATCAGAGTTCGGCGGCTGCGCGCTGCCGGCTCCACATGCCTATAATGTGGGTAGAAGAAGCTGGGCTTATGAATCAGTGGAGTTCAATGATGCGTCACAAACGATGGAGGATCGTGCTGGGCACGTGCATCGCAACATTGCTCGCGTTCGGAACGATGGCGGGAACTGGCGCCGCCCAGAAAGCGGACAAGACCGTACCAAAGCAACAAAAGACTATCGCACTCGGGGAGAATGAGGTCAAACAGTTGCTGCTCCTGATGGAAAAGAACAAGAGTGGCAAGATCTCGAAGAAAGAGTTCATGGAGTTCATGGAAGCGGAGTTCAACAGATTAGATACGGACAAAAGCGGCGAGCTCGATGTGAAAGAACTCAGGGTGTCGCAAGTGCGGGCAAGCCACCCGGCGGTTGGCAAATAACGGAAAGGACGGATTTACTTCCGAGGTGGCGAATGTTTCGGTGTCGAGGACAACTGGTTTGGCTGCCTGCCCTCGCTGCGGTTCTCGCCACGGCCGCGGACATAGCTTGGAAATCCAAAGAAATCAACCAGTGGACCGAGCAGGACGCCCGGCAGATCCTTACGGATTCGCCGTGGGCCAAGACCTGTAAAGGGATGATCAGCCGCCTCCAGACCGAGGATGAACGGCGAGAAGGCGGAAACATGGGACAAGAGCACGGCGTCGGCTTCGACGGAGTGGACCGAGAAAAGCCAACGCCCTTCGAGACCATTCGCGGCGGCGTCGACACCCGCAGGACCCCGCAGGCGATCACGTTGAACGTCCGTTGGGAGAGCGCTCTTCCGATTCGGGCGGCGGAGTTCAAAGCGGGCGTCATGGAGCCTCCCACACAGGAAGGCGACGGCTATCGCATCGCCGTCTACGGCGTTCCGGGAGGCTACTTCAAGAGGGATCCGAAGAGTTTAGGGGATCCTCTGAAAAAAGAATCAGCCCTGCGGCGTGAGGGGAAAAAGGATGTGAGGCCATCGAGTGTGGAAGTCTTCCAGCGGGAAGAGGGCTTGGTGGTCGTGTACCTGTTTCCGTTGTCCGCTGAAATTACCAGGAAAGACGGGCTTGTCAAATTCGAGGCGCAGATTGGCCGGGTTGCGGTGGTTCAACTGTTCAACATTGAGGAAATGCAGTTCCAAGGCAAGCTCGAGTTGTGACGTCAGAGGCAGGGGGTTAGCTTCATCGCACAGTGAATCCTGAGCGGCCCACGTAATCTAATTACCACAGCGGATCATCGAATTACTTTCAAACGGCGACAGTATCGGGGCCGCAATCGTGTGAAAATTTAACCCGAGGAATTATATCCATGAACAAGGCGCAAGTTCGATCCCGCATTGAGGAAATCGGCATCATCCCGGCCGTTCGCGTAACGACGGCCGAGCAGGCGCAGTTTGCCGTGGAATCGGTCAACCGCGCCGGCATCCCCATCGCGGAGGTCACGATGACTGTGCCCAATGCGATTGACGTGATTTCCTGCCTGGCAAAGAGCCTTCCGGAACTGATTGTGGGGGCGGGAACCGTGCTCGACCGAGAGACGGCGCACCGTTGTTTGGATGCCGGAGCGAAGTTCTTGACCAGTCCTGGGCTGGTGATGGAAGTAGTGGAATTCGCGGTGAAGAACGAGGTGGTGGTTTTCCCAGGTGCTTTGACCCCAACCGAGGTGATCACGGCATGGAAGGCCGGGGCCGACTTCGTCAAGATTTTCCCGTGCGCACAACTGGGAGGGCACACTTACATCCGCGCCTTGAAGGTACCCTTGCCCGAGGTTCCGTTAATTGCTTCCGGCGGTGTGAATCAGCTAAGCGCCGCCAATTTCGTTCGTGCCGGCGCCACGGCGCTGGGCATCGGGGCGGAGTTGATCCCGCACGAAGCTCTCCGGATGCGGCGAGACGAACAGATCCACGAACTGGCGCGCAGATTCCTGGCTATCGTAAAGGGGGCGCGCTCTTAGAAGAGGGCGACGACGGCCTGGTATCACGGGGAAGAGCCCACTTAGCCGGTTGGCGCTTTATCCATGAAGCCGCGCCGTGAATCTCCACCTACGCTTGCAATGCGCTCTAGGGATCAGCCAGCTCCGCAAGCTGCCTCGGTGGATGGCGCGGCGCCAGCAGATCGCCGGCCAGTATGCGGCAGCGTCGGAGAGCAGCCTGGTGGCCAGACCGCTTGCTATCAGAAGCGGGGTTTCGCACGCACGTCACCTCTATGTCGTCCGAGTGAATCCGGAAGTTGGGAGGGATGTATTCTTGTCCGGGTTGCGAGCAAAGGGAATCGGGGCCAATGTTCATTACATTCCGGTTCATTTGCACCCATATTACAGACAACAATACGGCGGGCAGCCAGGTATGTGCCCGGTCGCTGAAGAAGCCTACCAGCACATCGTTTCGCTGCCAATATTTCCTCGGATGACAGACTCAGACGTTCGGCGTGTCACGCACTCAGTCGAAGAGTTTACTCCAGGCCTTCAGCCCGCTGATGGCGCTCGCGCGCGCCGGTGAAACGGCGGGCTGCACCGTCTCGCTGCAAAAGGCTGGACTTTGATATGATCTCCAGGCCACACATATGGCGATCTTTGGATGCGTCTCCTACAAAGCCTTCAGGAAAGCATTCTTCGGTCTGCTGTGTGCTTCTTTCAGTTACGCAACTTCGATTGTCGTAATTAGGACGCCAGATCATATTATTGTTGCGTCTGATAGCCTGTTCCGCACTGGGTCTGGTCAGGAAATGGGCTGCAAAATCAAGCATGAAGGAGTCGTGTACTTTGCCAGCGCCGGGATAGTCGAGAATGATCACACCGGTTTCAATGTGAACAACATCGCTCAACTGGCCATCCAACAGGGATTTTATGACGTAAAGAGCAGCGCACGCGTGTTTAGCTCCATGGTCATCATCCCGTTTGCCGGTGCACTCGAAGAACTCCGCCGTAAACATCCTGATTTTTACGCGAGGCAAGTCGAGCATAGGCCACAACCGCTGCAAGTCGTTTTCATGCGGCGGAGCGCTGCGCCGGCTTTCGTTGTTATTTATTTAACAATCGACAGTCCTATCGGTGTTCCGGTGAAAGTTAGAAGCCATAGTGTGGAGTGTCCGGGCGACGGTTGCCCAAATGGGTACGGCGCCAGGTTGCTTGGAGACACTGACGCCGCACAACGAGCCAGCGAGGTGAACGCTTTTTGGGGTGCCGGTGAAGTCGAGGGCGTACGGAAACTCGTTGAGGCGGAGATCGCAGCCGTTCCGGATAGCGTTGGGCCGCCAATTGATATTCTCCGCCTGGACATCAGCGGTCCGCACTGGATTAACCAAAAGGAACAATGCAGGGAAGGCAAATAGTCCTCAGCACACTCCGTGGAAGTAGCACGGATGATGTTATATGATGCCGCATATGAACTCTGCTGATTCGTTGTCCCGCCGCACATTTCTCGCCGCAACGTCCGCCATGGCGATCGCGCGCGGAGCTTCTTCGAAGGATAAATTGAAGGCCGGGCTGGTTGGTTGCGGCGGCCGCGGCACACAGGCGGTTGTGAACCTGCTTACGGGGAATGAACACGTGGAGCTGGTGGCGATGGCCGATGTCTTCGAGGATCATCTGGAAAGCTCGTTGAACCGTTTGCGCACCGACGCCAAGTACCTCTCGCGCGATGCCGGGATCACGGTGGAGCGCAATGGCAAACCGGTACAAATGAGCGCCGAGGATCTGGTGGCGTCCATCCAATCGCGGATCAAGGTCGATCCGGAACACCATTTTGTGGGGTTCGATGCGTTCCAAAAGCTCATCAATTCTGATGTCGATATCGTGATGCTGGCCACACCGCCCGGCTACCGGCCCGAGCACTTCGAAGCCGCCATAAATGCCGGCAAGCACGTGTTTACCGAGAAACCGATCGCGACCGATCCTGTGGGAGTCCGGCGTTTCATGGCCGCGGCGAAAAAAGCGGAAGAGAAGAAATTGACGGTGATGTCCGGCGCGCAGCGGCATGCGGAGCGCGATTATATCGAGACCGTGGACAAGATCCATAACGGCGCGCTGGGCGACATTGTCGCGTTGAATTCGTATTACTTGAGTGGGCCGGTAATGCACGCGGATGCGCGCGATCCGAAGTGGGGCGATATGGAATGGGAACACCGCAACTGGTACTCGTTCATCTGGATCTGCGGCGACCAGATCGTGGAGCAGCATTTCCACAATCTCGACTTCATGAATTGGGTGATGGGGGCGCACCCGATAGAGGTAGTGGCATCCGGCGGGGCGGCATGGCGGCCGCGTGAACCGCTATACGGAAATATTTATGATCACATGTCTTCCGATTTCGTGTACACGAACGGAGTTCACCTTTCCAGCCACTGCCGGCAGTATCCGAAGGATCTTTATCGCAACGTGAGCGATCTCATCATCGGAACAAAGGGCCGCAGCAATGGAATGGATATGGGGGCGAAGGGAATCAACCCGTACGTGCAGGAACACATCGACATGATCAAGAGCATTACCGGTGAGGGGCCGTACATCAACCAGGGAATGCGCGTGGCTGAAAGCACGATGACCGCGATTATGGGACGCGAGAGTGCGTACTCAGGACTGAAGATCACCTGGGACATGATCATGGCATCCAAGCAGGATCTTCAGCCAAAAGAGTTCGATTACAGCAAGCCGATGGAACCCGTGCCGCTGCCCGTGCCTGGCGTGTACAAGTTTGTGTAGAGGCGATTCGAAAGTTGTAGCGTGGTCCGAAAGTCCACGCGTCACTCATATCTCAGCGCTACCATGGGATCAACTCGCGTGGCCCGCCGCGCCGGAAAATAGCACGCCGCCAAACCAGCGCCGCCAACGACTGCGACGACGGCGCACATCGTGACCGGGTCGTACGGCGAAACACCCCAGAGCTGGCTCGCCAACAGGCGCGTCACGCCGAAACTGGCCGCGAGACCGGCGACGGTGCCCAGCCCGATCAGCCGCAGACCCATGCGCATCACCATGCGGAGAACATCCGCCTGGCCAGCGCCGAGCGCCATTCGAATCCCGATTTCGTGGGTCTGCCGCGAAACCGTGTACGCGATGACGCTGTAGACGCCGATGGCCACAAGCACAAGTCCCACGCCGGCAAATACGCCGAGGAGGATCAGGCTGAAGCGAGGCTCCGCATAGGAAAACTGCTTGAGAAAGTCCTTCAGGGTACCGGTCAGCGTCAGCGCCACGTTGCGGTCAACCGCCCAAATCTCCCGCCGCACCGTGTTCAGCATGAGCATGGGATCTTTGGAAGTACGCACCAGGATGCCACGCTCAAATGCGCCTGTGATGGTGTAAGGTACCCAGATTTCCGGAGTGGGTGGCTCCTGAATGCCCTGATTCTTGACATCCGCCACTACGCCGATGATTTCAAACAACGGGTCCTTGACCGGCGGCTGAGGAGCGGTTTCGAGCAAGCTGATCTTGATTTGCCGCCCGATAGGATCTTCCTTCCCGAAATATTTCCTCACCAGCGTTTGATTCACGACCGCCACTTTCCGCGCGCCATTCACATCCGCCTCCGATAGCAGCCGGCCGCGCAGTATCCGTATGCCCAGCGTCGGAAAGTAACCCTCGCTGCACAACTGGAATGGCGCACTCCACTTTTCGGAATGCGTCGTACCGGGCACGTCCACGTCACTGCCAATCCCGCCGTAGGGCGGCAGCGTGCTGGTTTCCGTAGCAGCTACCACTCCTGGCGTCGCGTACAATCGCGCCAGCAATTCGCGAAAGAAATGCTGTTTCGCGGCAGCGGTTTTGTACTGCTCCCTCGGCAACGGCAGGCGCGCCACTAGGATGTTATCCGGGTTCAGGCCCAACTCGACGTTTTCCAGCGCAACAAAGCTGCGCATCAGCAAACCGGCTCCCACCAGCAGCACCAGCGATAACGCCACTTCGACCACGACCAGCGTGTTGCGCAGCCTACCGTGGCGGAACCCGCCGCTAACGCCTTTGCCGGAGTCCTTCAGCGGCTCAACGATATCGGGCTTGGCCATGTGCAGCGCCGGCGCCAAGCCGAAAAGCAGAGCGGTGAACACGGCCACGGAGAGGCTGAACAGCAATACCGGCACGTTCAGGCCAATGACGGCTTCGTCCGGGATGGTATTTCCAGGAATCGCCGCCACCAGCGCCTTGATGCCTGCGTACGCTACCAGGCAACCGACCACCGCCCCGCCGAGAGCCAGCAGGAAACTCTCCACAAGCAATTGCCGGATCAATCTCCAGCGGCTTGCGCCGAGCGACGCTCGAATAGCCATCTCCTTTTCGCGTGCCGAGGCCCGCGCCAGCAGCATGTTGGCCACATTCGCACAAGCAATCAGGAGCAGCAGTCCGACCGCGCCGAGCAGTGTGTATAGCACGGTTGTGAAACGCCCGACCACGGACTCGGCCAGCGTCTGGACCTGCATCGTGAATTTTTTCGGATACTCCTTTGGATAAACCTGCGCGAGCCGGCGCGCGATGACGTCGAGATCCGCCTCCGCCTGGCGGATGGTAACGCCCGGCTTGAGATGCGCGGCCATCAAGAAGTAGCGTTGGCGGGCTTCGGGGTCGCTGCGGTCGAGCGCAGCCGGTATCCAAAGGTCCGCACCAAACCATGTGAACCGCGGCGGCATGACACCCACCAGGGTTCGCGCCTTGCCGTTCAGCACGAAGGTTCGGCCCAGCACCTTTGGATCGAGGTTAAACTCCTTGAACCACACTTTGTAACTCATGACGAAGACCGGCGCTGCGCCCGGCTTGCCGTCGTCCGGCGTGATGCCCCGGCCGAGCAGCGACGGCATTCCCAGGAACCCGAATACGTTCGGCGTCACATTCGTTCCCTGGAACCGCTCCGTGCCTTCACGACTGGTATAGAGGACGTCTTCGTTGGTACTCCCGACCGTGCGGTCGAAAACATGGTTCTGGTCCTGGTAGTCCAGAAATTCCGGAATGGAAAAGAAGCTGCGCCCGCCACGCTCGCCTCGTTCCAGATCATGGATTCCGAACATGACGATCCTGCCTGCATCTTTATAAGGGAACGGATCGAGCAAAACGTTATCGATGACGCTGAAGATGGTGGTGACGGAGCCGATTCCGAGCGCCAAGGCCAGGATCGCCAAGACGGTGAAGCTGGGCTGCTTAATAAGGCCGCGCAACCCGTAACGCAGGTCCTGCCAGACGGAGATCATGGAGTGTAAGACGGGAAATGCTAAGTTTTGTTCCCGATTTGACGCAGATTTTGTGCCGGCTTCCTCAACCGAAGCGGGACGTTTGCCGGCTCACTGGCTTGCCAGACGCCTGCAATGCAATGCTGGAAGTAGATGGCTGTTCTGCTAAGTGGTTCCCTTCTCCGCAAGTCGTTCGGCGCGCGCGTCCTGTTTGAGAATCTTTCGTTGCGCCTTTCCGAGGGAGACCGGACCGGGCTGATCGGGCCGAATGGCAGCGGAAAAACCACGCTGTTGGAGATTCTAGCCGGGAAAGAGGCCCTAGACGCTGGAATCCGGGCGCTCCGAAAGCAGACCAAGCTCGCCTATGTCCCGCAGGATTCTCTGTTCGGCACGGAAGAGACCGTCGGCTCCGTTCTACGAAAGGCCTTGGAAGGTCTGCCTCTGGAGGAAGAAGAAAAGAGGGTTCGCGCCGAGGTGATGCTCGGCCGGGCCGGCTTCGATACCTCCTCTATGCCCGCCGCGGCGCTCTCCGGCGGATGGAAGAAGCGGCTCGCCATCGCGGCTGCGCTCGTGACATCGCCGGACGTGCTGCTTCTGGATGAGCCAACCAATCACCTGGACCTGGAAGGCATCCTGTGGCTCGAGACCGCGATCCAGGCTGCGAACGCCTGCCTGGTGGTCACGCACGACCGGTACTTTCTCGAGAACGTGGCCACGCAAATGGTGGAGGTCAACCCGGTCTATCCGCAGAGTGCGTTCCAGGTGAAGGGGAACTATAGCGAATTTCTCGAGCGGCGGGAGGAGTTTCTCGAGGCGCAGGCCAAGCAGCAGGAGTCGCTAGCGACGAAAGTGCGGCGGGAGGTGGAGTGGCTCCGGCGAGGACCGAAAGCCAGGACGGGCAAGTCGCGGGCGCGAATCGACGTGGCCGGACGGCTCATCGAGGAACTTTCGGTGGCCACCACACGCAGCCGCACGGCAACGGCGCAGATTGATTTCACCGCATCTGATCGAAAGACCAAACGCTTGATTGAGGCCGAAGGTATCGCGAAGACGCTGGGCGGGCGCAGGCTTTTCCAAAATCTGAGCCTGACCCTTGCACCGGGTGTTCGCGTCGGCCTGGTTGGAGTGAACGGGAGCGGGAAAACCACGCTGCTCAAGATACTCGAGGGAGCGATGGGTCCTGATGAAGGCACCGTAGAGCGGGCAGACCGTCTGCAGATTGTGAGCTTCGCGCAGGATCGCGGCGCGCATTTGGACCTGGAAACGAGCCTGCGGCGGACATTGTGTCCGGAGGGTGACTCGGTGATTTACCGCGGACGTCCGATCCATGTCGCAGGATGGGCCAAGCGGTTCCTATTTAAAGACGAGCAGCTTGAGATGCCGGTGTCGAGACTATCGGGCGGCGAGCGCGCGCGCGTCATGATCGCGCGGCTGATGCTGGCGCCGGCGGATGTGCTGTTGCTCGACGAGCCGACGAACGACCTGGATATTCCGACCCTGGAGGTGCTCGAGGACAGCCTGCTCGAGTTCTCGGGCGCCGTCGTGCTGGTGAGCCATGACCGGTATCTGCTGGACCGTGTGTCCACCATGGTCATTGGTCTGGATGGAGGCGCGGGAGGGGTTTTCGCCGACTACTCACAGTGGGAAACCTCACGAAACGAGCCACCTGCGGAGAAAGTGGTGGTAAAGGGCCCGCGGCTGCCGGCGCCGGCGGAAGGACCCAAAAAGAAGCTGGCCTACATGGAACAGCGCGAGTGGGATGGCATGGAAGCGAAGATTCTGGAAGCGGAACAGCAGTTGGCGGCTTGGCAGCGGGAACTGCAAGCGGCAGCGTCGGATGCAAAGCGGCTGACGGAAGCGTATGAAAAACAGCAGGAGGCCCAACGGCGCGTGGAGAATTTGTACGCGCGCTGGGCGGAGCTGGAGGCAAAGGTGGCCCGGTAGCATTTTCTAATCGAACAATGAGCCTGGAGGAGGAGCGAAGCTCCGCCGCCAGGCCTCCTTTCTGAATTTGGGCCAACCAGAGAAACCGTGGCAGTGGGAAGTGGGGAAACCTGTTTTTGGT
>Ga0326728_10010122_pt1 | contig 22248 bp, 24 predicted proteins | sample MB3enrmetagenome_FD_207602 | JGI IMG/M metagenome (GOLD analysis project Ga0326728, IMG submission 207602) | Lab enriched peat soil microbial communities from McLean, Ithaca, NY, United States - MB31MN | ecosystem: Environmental > Terrestrial > Soil > Wetlands > Peat | place: USA: New York... | reverse complement strand
CGTGGCTCATGCCCGTCCAAGCCCGCGTCCTGCCGGTGCGCGACGCCAACGCCGCCTACGCCGCCTCGGTCACCGCCCGGCTGCGCGAGGCGGGCTTCCGGGTCGACTCCGACGAGGCCGCCGAGCCACTCGGGGCGCGGGTGCGGCGCGCCAAGCTCGACAAGCTCCCCTACGTCCTCGTGGTCGGCGACTCCGACGAGGCCGCCGGCTCGGTCGGCGTGAACGCCCGGGGCACCGACCCGGTCGAGCGTGGGGTCGCCGTCGAAGCGTTCCTCGCCCGCCTCACCGGCGAGGTCGCCCGGCGCGGCCGCCCCGAAGACGGCGCGCCGTGACCTTCGACCACCTCTGGGCCGGGTGGCGCTCGGCGTACGTGGCGTCGGTCTCCGACACCTTCGGCGGGCCCGAGGACCTCGACGCCCCCCGCGAACCGGCGACGCCGGAGAACTGCGTGTTCTGCCGGCTCCTCGCCTCGGAAGCGACCGCCGAGCCCTACGTCGTCTACCGCGGGCCACGCACCGCGGCCATCTTGAACGCCTACCCATATGCGAGTGGCCATCTCCTCGTCCTGCCGGCACGACACCTCCACCACCTCGAGGAGCTCGACGACACCGAGGGCGCCGAGCTCTGGGCGACGATGCTCGACGCGACGACGGCGCTGCGGCGCGCCTACGAGCCGGACGGCCTCAATCTCGGCGCCAACCTCGGCCGCGCCGCCGGGGCGGGACTGCCCGACCACCTGCACCTCCATGTCGTGCCGCGCTGGGTCGGAGACACGAACTTCATGACGACGGTCGCTTCGGTCCGGGTGCTGCCCGAGGCGCTCGCCGACAGCTGGAGCCGGATCACCGCGGCGTGGCCCAGCTGAGGCCGCCGCGGCCCCTGCTGAACGAAATCGGCAGATCCCGACCGTGCTGGTAGCGTTGGGAGCGCCGGGGCAGGAGGGGAAATGATCGACGGCCGGCGAGGCAAGACAACCGACGCCGGCACCGTCGCGCCCGCCCGGCGGAAGCACCGCTCGATCGGCCAGCACCTCGTCGCCGCGGGCGTCGGAGCCGACGCCGTCACGACGATCGGGGTGCTCCTCGCCGCAGCGACCGCGGTCTTCATCGCCTGTCACTGGTTCATCGTCTCGGTCGCGCTCATCATTGTCGGCGGGCTGATGGACACCCTCGACGGCCACGTCGCCAAGGTCGCGGGGACCGCCTCGCCCCGCGGGGCGTTCCTCGACTCGGTCGCCGACCGGGTCGGGGATTCCCTGATCTTTGGCGGCCTGGCCTGGTACTTCATCCGCGCCCACGACGCCAACGCCGCCCTCATCCCGATCGCGATCCTCGCGGTGAGCAACCTCGTCTCCTACCAGCGGGCGAAGGCCGAGTCGCTGGGGTTCTCCGCCCACGGCGGAATGATGGAACGCGCCGAGCGGCTCATCTTCCTCGGCGTCACGCTGTTCATCGCCTTCTTCGCCCCCGCCGCGCTCGTCCCGCTGCTGCTCACCCTGCTCACGCTCACGGGCGTCACCTGCATCGGGCGGTTCGTGCGCGTCTGGGGCCAGGCGTCGGCGACGGTGCCGGTCGACCGCACGCCCCGGACGTCACGACGCGGGGACGCCGGCAGCTGGCGAACGGGGCGGCGCGCCGATCAATCCCGACGGGCACGCCGTGACCTCGTACCGCTTTCCACTCGCCTACGGGGCGTGTTCGGCGCGAGCGGCGAGCGCGCGACTCCCCGGCGCGAACGCGCCGGCCGACGACGCCGCGAGCGCGCCTTCGGTCGCCGGTTCGACAGCGACCGCTGACAGCCCCGCGGGGCATCGGGCGCCACCACCCATGAGCCGGGCGCGGACCCGGTTCATCTACTTCGGTTATCGCGGTGCCGCCGCGTTCCTCCGGGCGGTGCCGGGCCCGGTCGGACGGGCGTGCGCCGGGGGAGTCGCTCTCCTCGCCTGGGCGACCGGACCCGGGCGTCGGGGCGTCGTCGCGTCGAACCTCCGCCGTGTGCTCGGGCCGGACGCACCGCCAGCGACATTGCGCCGGACCGTCCGGCGGGCGTACGTCAGCTACGGCGCCTACTGGTTCAACGCGTCCCGGCTCGACGCCAGGGATCCCGGCGTCCTTGGTCAGCGCGTCGTCGCGCGTCATCCGGAGCGGTTCCACGACGCTCTCGCCCGGGGGCGGGGGCTCATCCTCGTGCTGCCCCACGTCGGCTGCTGGGAGGCGGGGGCGGTGTGGGCCGCCGCACAGGGCCACCCGCTCATGAGCGTCGGCGAGGCGCTCGAACCGCCGGAACTGTTCGACTGGTTCGTCGAGACCCGCAAACGGACCGAGCTCACCGTGCTACCCCCCGGACCGGCGACGACCGCGCAGCTCCTCGACCATCTGCGGGCCGGCAAAGCGCTCGCCCTCGTCGCCGATCGCGACGTGGTCGGCGGCGGCCTGCGCACCGAGTTCTTCGGCGCCGTGACGCGAATCCCCGCGGGCCCGGCGGTGCTCGCCCTCCGCTCCGGCGCGCCGGTGCTGCCCGTCGCGATCTACCTCGAGCCCCGGGGGCGGTTCACGGTCGAGTTCCCCCCGGAGCTCGACACGACGCGGACCGGCAACTTCCGCTCCGACGTCGCCAGGCTGACTCGGGACATGGTCGCCTCCTTCGAGCAGATGATCGCCTCCCGGCCCGAGCAGTGGCACGTCTTCCAACCGGCCTGGCCATCCGGCGACGCAGAGGCGGGCGGATGAGGATCGCGCTCGTCAGTCCTTACGACCTCGCCATCCCCGGCGGCGTCCAGGCACAGGTCTTCGGGCTCGGACGCGCCCTTGCCGCCGCGGGCCACAGGGTCGTCGTCGTGGCGCCCGGGTCGAAGGGCCCCGCCCAACTCGGTGGCCTCGACGTGGTCGGCGTCGGGCGTTCTTTCGCCGTCCGGGCGAACGGCTCGCTCGCCCCGGTCGCGCCGACGCCCGGGGCGATGCTCCGCACGCGACTCGCGCTGCGGGACGCCGCGGCCGACGTCATCCACGTCCACGAGCCGCTCGTCCCCGGGCCGGCCCTCGCCGCCGCGACAGCGCGCGGCGCCCCGGTCATCGGGACCTTCCACCGCGCCCGGGCGAGTCGGACCTACGTCGTCTACGGGCACGTACTCCACCGGGTGGTGGGCGGGCTCGACGATCGCGTCGCCGTCTCCGAGGTGGCCCGGGCGACCCTGTGGGCCGCGGCCGGACCGTGCGAGTGCGCGATCCTCGCCAACGCGATCGACCTCGAACGCTTCGCCTCCGCGGCCGCCGCCCCGGCGGACGTGCCGACCGTGCTCTTCGTCGGGCGGGTCGAACGCCGCAAGGGCCTCGCGGTGCTCCTCGAGGCCTTCGCCGGGCTCTCCGGAGACTTCCGGCTGCGCATCGTCGGCGACGGCCCCGAGGCCGCCGCGCTCCGGCGCCGATTCGAACACGACCGACGGATCTCGTGGCTGGGGCCGGTCGCCGACGAGGCGCTCGACCGTGAGCTGGCGGCCGCCCGGGTCCTCGCCGCGCCGGCGTTGGGCGGGGAGTCCTTCGGCGTCGTGCTCCTCGAGGCGATGGCGGCGGGTGCCGCGGTCGTCGCCTCCGACCTCCCTGGCTACCGGATCGCCGCTGCCGGGGCGGCGGCCCTGTTCCCGCCGGGTGACACGACGGCGCTGCGCCGAGCACTCCAATCCCTGCTCAGTGACGAAGACGAGCGCGACCGGCTCGTCGCGGCCGGACGGCTCGTCGCGGCCGGGCATTCCTTCGGCGATCTCGCCGCGGCGTACGCGGCCCGCTACGCGGCCGTGCTCGCGGCCGTGCCGCGGGGGAGCGCCCGCCGCGGCCCGGCCCACTGATCGGCCCGGCGGGAGCCCGTACAGTGGGGATGCGATGACCCCCGCCAAGGTGAACCCGAAGAGCCGCACCCGCACCCGACAGCCTGCGCCCGAACCGGCCGCGCGGCGCCAGCCCACGCGGGTGGCCACGAGCGCGGCCCAGCCGGCTCGCCCCGCCTTCGGCCGGGCGCGCATCGGGATCCTCGCCCAGATCGCGAGCGCCGCACCGTTCGTCCTCGTCGCCGCCGGCGCGGCACTCGCCGCTTCGGGTGCGCTCTCCGTCGTCGGCGTCGCGCTCGGAGTCGTGGTCGCCGCGTGCGGTGTCGCGCTCCTGCTCGGTGACCTCCACTACGCCTCGACGGCGCGCCTAATCGCCGGACTGCACGCCCGACCGGCCGACCCGACCGCGGAGGCGCGACTCGTGAACCTCACGGAGAGCCTCTGTTTCGGCTTCGGGCTTCCGGCCCCGAGCGTCGTCGTCGTCGAAGATTCCGCGCCGAACGCCCTCGCGCTCGGTCGGTCCGCACAGTCGGCGACGCTCGTCGTCACGACGGGGGCGCTCGCGACGCTCGACCGGATGCAGCTCGAGGCGATCCTCGCCCATGAGCTCGCCCACGTGAAAAGGGGGGACACGGCCGCCGCGGCAGTTGTAACGCGCGCCTTCGGGCTCGTCGCCGCGCATTCCGCGTTCGGCTCGCGCCTGGCCGAACACAGCGTCTCTAGGGACCGCGAGGCACGCGCGGACCTCGCCGCGACCAGCGTCACGCGTTACCCGCCCGCGCTCGCCGACGCGCTCGAGGCCCTCGCCTCGGCGGAGACGGTGCGGCCGAAGGCGTTGCCGCCGGCTGTCGCGCGCCTCACGGCGTGGCAGTGGTGCGCACCGTTCGCCCTGCGATCGTCCACGCGCTCGCGACCCGGCGAGCTCGACCTGGCGCTGCGGATCGCCGCGCTCCGAGAACTGTGACGACGGTGCCCCGGCGCCGGGGACGCGGCGCGCCCTCCGTCCCGGGAAGGGAGTGAACCGTGTCCGGCCATTCGAAGTGGGCGACGACGAAGCACCAGAAAGGTGCGAAGGACAAGGCGCGCGGGAAGCTGTTCGCCAAGCTCATCCGTCAGGTCGAGGTTGCCGCGCGCGAGGGCGGGGGAGACCTTGCCGCGAACGCCAGCCTGCGGACGATGTACCAGAAGGCCCGTGATGCGTCGGTACCGGCCGACACGATCGACCGGGCGATCAAGCGGGGGACCGGCGAGCTCGAAGGAGTCCGCTACGAATCGGTCTCCTACGAGGGGTACGCGCCCTCGGGCGTCGCGGTGATCGTCGAGTGCCTGACGGACAACCGCAACCGGACCGGAGCGGAGATCCGCGCCGTGTTCTCCCGCAACGGGGGCTCGATGGCGGAGCCCGGCGCGGTCGCCTGGCAGTTCGAGCGCAAGGGCCTCGTCGCGATCCCCCGGGCGACCGACGAGGACACGATCATGGCGGTGGCTCTCGACGCCGGCGCCCAGGATCTGCGCGACGACGGGACCGAGTGGACCGTCGTGTGCGAACCGGCCGGCCTCCACGTCGTCCAGGCCGCGCTGGAAGCCGCCGGGATCCCGATTGACTCGGCCGAGTCGCAGTGGCTGGCGACGACGACGGTCGAGGTGCCGGAGGCGTCGGGGGCACGCAAGGTCCTCCATCTCCTCGAGCTCCTCGAGGACCACGACGACGTCCAGCTCGTCGCCGCCAACTTCGACATCCCCGACGAGGTCCTTGAGTCGATCGAGGAGACCTGAGACAGCGCACATCCCCCGCGCTTCGAGGGCCGCTCGATAGAATCGAACGCATGTTTGTCCTCGGGATCGACCCGGGACTGTCGCGCTGCGGCTTCGGAGGGGTCGTCTCCTCGCACGGCGACGAACGCGCCGTCGCCGCCGGTGTCATCACGAGCGACCCCGCCCTTCCGGTGCCCGAACGGCTCGCCTCCCTCCACCGTGAGCTCGACGCCCTCGTGACCGAACTCGCGCCCGACGTCGTCGCCGTCGAGCGTGTCTTTTTCCAGACCAACGTGAAAACGGCGATGGCGGTCGGCCAGGCGAGCGGCGTCGCGCTGCTCGTCGCCGCCGAACACGGCTGCCGGGTCGTTGAGTACACCTCGAACGAGGTGAAGCTGGCGGTCGCCGGTTACGGCGGGGCGGACAAGGCCCAGCTGCAGGGGATGGTCGCGCGCCTGTTGCGGTTGTCGAGCGTGCCGGATCCCCCCGACATCGCCGACGCGCTCGCCCTCGCGCTCTGCCACCTTGCGGCGTGCCGGGTCGAGCGACTCGCCGAACCGGCCGACGAGCGCGTCGCCCGGATGGCGCGGCGATGATCGGTTCGCTCTCCGGAACGCTCGCCGAGATCGACGTCGGCTCGGAACCCCTCGCCGCGATCGTCGTCGACGTGTCCGGCGTCGGCTACGAGGTCGTCGTCTCGGCCCGCCAGGCGGCCCGGCTCGGTCCGCTCGGCTCGGCCGTCGGGCTTTCGATCTACACCCACGTGCGCGAGGGCGCGATCACGCTCTTCGGCTTCGCGGACAGGACAGAGCGGCGGATGTTCGAGCTCCTCATCGCCGCCCACGGCATCGGGCCCGCGCTCGCGTTGGCGATCCTCGGCGTCCACCCGCCGGAGCAGCTCGCCCAGGCCGTCGCCAGCGGCGACGTCGACGCGCTCGTCCTCGTGCCCGGGGTCGGTCGCAAGACGGCCCAGCGCCTCATCGTCGAGCTCGCCGGGCGTCTCGGCAGCCTCGAGACGCTGCCGGGCTCGGCGACGGCGGCGGACGGCACCCGTTCGGCCCGCTCCGAGGTGCGCGACGCCCTTGCCGCGCTCGGCTACGCCCCGGACGAGGTGCGCGCCGCGCTCGAACACCTGCCCCGCGAGGGCACGGTCGAAGAGCTGTTGCGCGCCGCTCTCTTGAGCCTCGCCCCGCACCGATGAGCCCGCGTCGCGACATCGCCGTCGACCGCGACGAGTCGTCGCGGCCCGTCGCCCGCTTCGCCGACGAACCGGAGGAGGCCCTCGAAGCCGGGCTGCGCCCCCGCCGGTTGGCCGATTTCGTGGGGCAGGCCCGAGTGAAGGAGCACCTGGCGATCGTGCTTGAGGCGGCACGCCGCCGGCGTCAGCCGGTCGACCACCTCCTTTTCGCCGGGCCACCGGGACTCGGCAAGACGACCCTCGCCGGGATCGTCGCCGCCGAGATGGGAGCCGGGCTGCGCGTCACCTCCGGGGCGGCGCTCGTGCGCGGCGGCGACCTCGCCGCGATCCTTACCGGCCTGCAGACGGGCGACGTGCTGTTCATCGACGAGATCCACCGGCTCGCCCCGCCCGTCGAGGAGATCCTCTACCCGGCGATGGAGGACTTCCAGATCGACATCGTCATCGGCAAGGGGCCGACGGCGCGCTCGGTCCGCCTCGACGTGCCGCGGTTCACCCTCATCGGGGCGACGACCCGCACCGGCCTCGTGACGGGACCGTTGCGTGACCGCTTCGGCTTCGTCACCCGGCTCGAGCACTACGCGCCGGGCGAGCTCGAGGAGATCGTGCGCCGGACCGGGAGGCTCCTCGCGGTGGAGTGCTCGCCCGACGGCGCGGCCGAGATCGCGCGCCGCGCCCGCGGCACACCGCGGCTTGCGATCCGCCTACTGCGCCGCGTGCGCGACTTCGTCGAGGTGCGCGGCGAAGGGGTCATCAACCTCGAGGCGGCCCGGGCGGGCTGCGACGTGTTCGGCGTCGACGAGCAGGGGCTCGACCGTCTCGACCGCCAGCTCCTCGAGGTGCTCTGCGTGCGTTTCGCCGGCCGGCCGGTTGGCCTGGCGACGCTCGCCGTGAGCGTCGGCGAGGAGCCGGAGACGATCGAGGACGTCTACGAGCCGTACCTTCTGCAGGCGGGCTTCGTCGTGCGTACTCCGCGCGGGCGGGTTCCGGCCCCGGCGGCCTGGTCGCACCTCGGGCTCCCGACGCCGCCGGACGCGGTGGACGCCGCGGCCACGGACGCGCGCGACGAGGAGGATCCGACGCTGTTCGTCACCTGAGCGGTCCCGCGGCGAAGAGCCCGTAGCTTCCGGCCCCAGGTCCGCGGCTACAGTTCGAGGCGCCCTTTCTCCTAGACGCCGGGTGTCCCATGCCGATGCAAATGGTCCGTGCCCTGCCCGTGCTGCACGCGCTCGTCTTCGCCGCGGCGAAGAAGACGAATGGCTCGAGCATCTTCATCTTCCTCCTCCTTATCCTCGCCGCCGGGGCGTTCCTATTCATCCGCCCGCAGCGCCGCCGCCAAAAGGACCTGATGGCCCAGCAGCGCGCCATCTCGGTCGGCGACGAGGTGATCACCGCCGCGGGCATCGTCGGCCGCGTCCAGTCGATGACCGACGACCGGGTGCAGATCGAGGTAGCCCCCGGCACGACGATCGAGATCGTCCGCCGGGCGATCGGACAACGCGTCATCCCGCCCGTGGCCCCGTCGTGGGGGGGTCCGACTGGTGGGCAGTGGAACTTCCCGGCGAGTGGCGACCCCGACCACCACGACCAGCCTCCGACCGAGAACACGGGGGGTCACGACTAGGTGGGTCGTCGTCGTCTGCTCGCTAGCGTCGGGCTGACGAGCCTCCTGTGCTTCGGGATGCTCGGCCTCGCCGTCGGACTTAGCTGGTCGCCGCACCTCGGGCTCGACCTCGAGGGCGGGCTCTCCGTCGTCTTCAAGCCGAACCACTCCGTTTCCAACGCGACGCTGCAGACCGCGGCGAACATCATGATCGACCGCTCGAACGGCCTCGGCGTCTCCGGGTCCGACATCACGACCCAGGGCGGCGACATCATCGTCCAGATGCCCGGCGTGAAGGACCCCCAGCGGATCCTCAACATCCTCGGCACGACCGCCCAGCTCTACTTCCGTCCGGTGCTCTGCGGCGCGCCGGCCTACAGCGGGGCGACGACGAAGAAGACCGAGACGAAGGCGAAGTCCGCCGGCGCCTACAAGATCCCGCCCACGTGTCCCGCGCCCTACCGTTACACGGCGGCGTACTACGTCTCGTCGGGCGGCGGCGGCTACGACCCCGGCGGCTACGCCATCGACCCCGTCTACGCGAGCTACCCGTCGACCTCGGTTGTCGACGACTCGAAGTACGAGCACGAAAACGTCATCTTCAACTCGGGCGTCGCGGGCACGCCCCGGTACGTCCTCGGACCCGCCCTCGCCACCGGCACGATCATCTCGAACGCCTACTCACAGTTGAGCCCGACCGGGCAATGGGAGGTCATCTTCGACCTGACGGGCAGCGGCACGACGACTTTCAACAAGATCGCCGCCACCTACTACCACGCACTCGTCGCCAACGACCTCGACGGCGACATCGTCTCGGCACCGCTTATCCTCGCGACGAGCTTCCCCGGCAGCGGCCAGATCACCGGGAACTTCAACTCCACGAGCGCCGGCGCACTCGCCCTCGACCTCAAGTACGGCTCGCTGCCGGTCCAGCTCACCGCCGAGACCTCGCAGACGGTCTCGCCGAGCCTCGGCAAGTCCTCGCTCGACGCCGGACTGCTCGCCGGCATGCTCGGGCTGCTCCTCGTCATGGGCTACACGATCTTTTACTACCGGGCGCTTGGCATCGTCGTCGTCTCCGGTCTCGTCACCACGGCGGCTTTCATCTACGGGTTCATCTCGCTGCTCAGCGTCTCCTCGTTCGGGTTGACGCTCGACCTGTCGAGCGTCACGGGCCTCATCGTCTCGGTCGGCATCACCGTCGACTCCTACGTCGTGTACTTCGAGCGATTAAAGGATGAGGTGCGGGCCGGGCGTTCCATCCGGGCGTCGGTCGACAAAGGCTTCCGCAGCGCCTACCGCACGATCCTTTCCGCCGACGCGGTCTCGTTCCTCGGCGCGCTCGTGCTTTGGTGGCTCTCGGTCGGCGCGGTGCGCGGGTTCGCCTTCATGCTCGGTCTGTCGACGCTCCTCGACGTCGGCACGGCGTACTTCTTCACCCGGCCGCTCGTCATCCTGCTCGGCCGCAACCGCATCATCGCCAGCGCCCGCCACCTCGGGATCGCCCGCGGCCTCGCCGCCGTCGAGACGACCCAATGAGCCCCGACCGCATCCTCCCGGGCTCAGCCGGCCCGCAGCCGCCCGAGCCCGACGACGCGTTCCGCCCCTTCCCACCGCCGTTTGCCCCACCGACCGCAGAGCCGCCCGAGGCTCCCGGGGCCGCCGCGATGGGTGCCGACGAGGAGCCGGTCGAAAGGCCGGTCGCGCCGCCCGCGCCACCGCCCAATGAGCCGGCCGTCGAGGCCGCAACACGGGAAGCGCCCGAGGAGCGTCCGCGCCAGCTGGGGCCGCTCCGGCGCCTGTACTTCGGCCAGACCCGCTTCGACTTCGTCCGCCGCAAGAACTGGTGGTTCGCCCTTTCCTGCACGATCATCTTGGCGGGCGTGATTTCGCTCGCGACGAGGGGACTCAACCTCGACATCGAGTTCGCCGGCGGCAACGCCTGGATCCTGCAGACTTCGACGGTCTCCGTCAGCCAGGCGCGCACCGCACTCGCGCCCCTCGGGCTCGGCGGCGCGACGATCACCACGCTCGGCACCCCGCCCAAGACGACCCTCGAGGTCGAGGCGAAGCTACCGAAGGCCCAGACCTCGGCGCAGTCGAACAAATTGCTCGCCCAGGTGAGCCAGACCCTCGCGCGGCTCGCCCACCAGCCGGTCACGGCCGTGAACGTCGAGCACGTCGGGCCCTCGTGGGGGCGCCAGATCACCGACAAGGCCCTCGAGGCGCTCATCGTCTTCATCTTCCTCGTCAGCGTGTACATCTCGATCTTCTTCGAATGGCGCATGGCGTTCGCGGCGATCGTCGCCATGTTCCACGACATCCTCGTCACAGTCGGGGTGTACTCGTTGGTCGGCTTCGACGTGACGCCGGACACCGTCGTCGCGTTCTTGACGATCCTCGGCTATTCGCTCTACGACACCATCGTCGTGTTCGACCGCGTGCGCGACAACGCGAAGAACCTCGCCCAGCGCGACCGGATTGTGTTCTCGGACCTCATCAACCTCTCGATGAACCAGACGCTCGCCCGGTCGCTCAACACGTCGCTCGTCGCGATCCTGCCGATTTTGTCGGTGCTCGTGCTCGGCGCACAGATCCTCGGCGCGACGACGCTCGAGTACTTCGGCCTCGCGCTCTTCATCGGCCTCACGACCGGGGCCTACTCGTCGATCTTCATCGCCTCCCCGCTCGTCGCCGTGCTGAAAGAACGCGAACCGCACTACCGCCAGCTCGCCGACCGCCTCCGCAAGCGGGGCATCGGCGCCGTCCTCCTCAGCCCGGCCGCCGTCGCCGCCGGCGCCCTCGGGCTCGAGCTCCCGACGTCGGGTCGGCCGGTGTCGGCCGTCGTCCCGGGTGCCGCCCGCCGCGCCCCCGCCGCGCCCCGCCCCGCGCCGACACGCCCCCCGGGCGACGAGGGCGCCACCACGGTCGCGGGCCCGACCCCGCGGGCCGCCGGGCCGGCGAGAACCGCCCGTCCGAGCAAGTCCCGACCGGCCGCAAGGCGGCGACGTAAAGGGGGCCGGCGCTGATCGACGTCCATCTGGCCCGCGCGGAGCCCGAGCGATTCCGGACCGCGCTCGCCCGGAAGGGTGCCGCCGCGATCTTCGACGAGTTCCTCGCCCTCGACCAGGCCTGGCGTCTCGAGGCCGCCCGGGTCGAGCAGCTGCGCGCCGCCACCAAGCCGAAGGGCCGCCCCGACGACGCCGCGCGGCAGGCGCTCGCCGCGGCCAAGGCCGAACTCAAACTCGCCGAGGAGTCCTTCGCCGCGACGACGGCGCGGCGCGACGCCCTCCTTGCCCGAATCCCGAACCCGCCTGACCCGAGCGCCCCGGACGGCACCACCGACGAGGACGCCGTCGAGCTGCGCCGCGTCGGCGAGCCGCCGCGGTTCTCATTCGAGCCGAGAGACCACCTCGCGCTCGGCGCCTTCGCCGTCGACAAGGCAGTCCAGCTCTCGGGGGCGCGCTTCGCCTACCGGATCGGGGACGTCGCCCTCGTCGAGCTCGCCCTCTACCGCTACGCGCTCGGGCGGGCGATCGCCCACGGCTTCACGCCGGTGCTCCCGCCGGTGCTCGTCCGGGAGTCCGCGATGTTCGGGACCGGGTTCCTGCCGACCGACGAGGCCAATCTGTACCGGGTCGAGCCCGACGGGCTGTACCTCACGGGCACGTCGGAGGTGGCCCTCGCCGGCCTGCACGCCGGGGAGATCCTCGAGGCGTCGGCGCTCCCGCGCCGCTACGCCGGCTACTCGACGTGTTTCCGCCGCGAGGCCGGCGCAGCGGGCAGGGACACGCGGGGGATCTTCCGCGTCCACCAGTTCGACAAGGTCGAGATGTTCGTCTTCGCGACCCCGGAGCAGTCCGCCGCGGAGCACGAGGCGATCCTTGCGGTCGAGGAGGAGATCATCGGCGGTCTCGGGCTCGCCTACCGCGTCGTGAACATCGCGGCGGGGGACCTCGGCCCGTCAGCGGTGAAAAAGTACGACATCGAGGGCTGGATCCCGAGCCAGGCCCGTTACCGCGAGCTCACCTCGTGCTCGAACACGACCGATTTCCAGGCCCGCCGCCTCAACATCCGGGTACGCGGCGCCGAGGGGATCCGGGCTCTCCACACCCTCAACGGCACGGCGATCACGGCGCGCTCGCTCATCGCGCTCCTCGAGACCTACCAGCGGGCCGACGGCTCCGTCGACACGCCCGAGGTCCTCGTCGCCCTCGGCGCGCCGGCGCGCCTCGCCCCGGCGGGCGCCTAGTCCGCGTCCGGCGCGAGCCGGTGGAGCGGCCCGGCGCCGTGCCCGAGCCCGCCCTCGGCGGACCGCTCGAGCGAGGCGGTGAGGAAGCTCTTCGCCGCGCCGGTCGCCTCGCGCACCCCGAGACCCCGGGCGAGGTAGGCGGTGAGGGCCGCCGAGAGGATGCAACCGGTCCCGTGAACGTTGCGGGTCGCCACCCACGGGGCGCGGAACCAGGTGAGCTCGCCGTCGAGGCACAGCACGTCGGCCGCGTCGGCGGCCTTGCGGTGACCGCCTTTCACGAGGGCGGCGCGCGCCCCCATGCGGCACAGCTTCATCGCCGCCTCCGCCATCGCCTCCTCGTCCCGGACCCGGCGGCCGACCAGCACCTCGGCCTCGGCGAGGTTCGGCGTGACGACCGTGGCGTGGGGGAGGAGCCGGCGGTAGGCGGCGGAGGCGTCGCCGGCGATAAGCGGCGAGCCCGAGGAGGCGACCATCACCGGGTCGACGACGAGGAAGCCGAACGCGCCGGAGCTTGCCCGCTGGGCGACCGTCTCGACGATCGCCGTCGTCGCCAGCATGCCGGTCTTCGCGGCGTCGATCTCGAAGTCGGCGAGCACCGCGTCGAGCTGGGCGTCGACGAACGCGGGGGAGAGGATCTCGACTCCGCTGACGGCCTGGGTGTTCTGGGCCGTCACCGCCGTCACGACGAGGGTCCCGAAGACGCCGAGCGCGCCGAACGTGCGCAGGTCCGCGGCGATGCCCGCCCCGCCTCCCGAGTCGGTTCCGGCGATCGTCAGGGCGACGCGGGGCGGCTGTTCGCCATGCGCGCCAACCGCCTCGTCGTCCGCTGTCATCGGGTCATCCTATGACCGCACCGGCAGCGGGAATCCCGCCCCGGTACGGTGGCGCGGGCACGGAGGAGGACCGTGAGCGACGAACGCCTCAACGAGATCTGCTCGGAGCTCGGCGCGATCATCGAGCGCCTCGATGACCTCGCCCTCGAGGCGCTACGGGAGGCGGTGGGGAACGGCGCGACGGTCCGGCCCGAGATCGAGCGACGCATCGTGCGCGCCCGTAACGCCGTCGAGCGGGCCCGGCACCTGCTCGGGTCGGAATGACCATGGCGTCCCCGGAGGGGCCGGAAACCCGCCATGATGGGACGATGGAAGCACGCGAGCATGACGAACGGCCCTGGGGCAGCTACACCGTGCTGGAGGACGCCGCCGATCACAAGGTGAAGACGCTCCTCGTCTATCCCGGGAAGCGCCTTAGCTACCAGCGCCACCGTCACCGCAGCGAGCACTGGTTCGTCGTGCGCGGCACGGGCACCGTCACCCTCGACGGCGTCGAGGTCGCGGTGGCGCCCGGTGCGGCGGTCGACATTGCGGTCGGCACGGCCCACCGCATCGAGAACACCGGCTCTGACCCGCTCGTGTTCATCGAGGTCCAGCGCGGCGAGTCCTTCGCCGAGGACGACATCGAACGGCTCGAGGACGACTTCGGCCGGGCGTAGCGCCTAGCTGCGCGCCAGCGTCGCCGCGCCGGGGGGCGAGAGCAGGTTCAGCGCGTCGATGAGCTGGCGGAGCCGGCCGTGGTGGACGCGGTTGAACTCGAGCGCGACGCGGACGAGCTCGAGGTGGTCGTGGTCGGCGCGCTCGACGGGGTAGGGACCGGTCCGCCAGATCCCCCGGGCCGAACAGATGTCGGCGAACGTCGCCGACAACGAGGCGAGCTCGAGATCGGTGGGCGCATAGCGGAGCCGGACGACCATCGCGTCGCGCACGAAGCGGCGCGAGTGGTAGTTGCGGTGGAAGTCGAGGATCTCCCGCACCGCCTGATCGATGTCGTCGGTGATCCGGTAGAGCGCCGCCTCGACGGGATCGGCGAAGCCGCGGCCGTAGACCTGGGCCGTGACGAAGTCCTCCCAGCCGTGCCAGTAGCGCTCGCCGGGACTGTCGACCAACACGATCGGCGCCGGCTCGGCCTTGCCGGTCTGGAGGAGCGTGAGGAGCTCGAAGCACTCGTCGAGCGTGCCGAACCCGCCGGGAAGCACGAGGAAGCCGGAGGACTCCTTGATGAGCATCAGCTTGCGGGTGAAGAAGTACTTCATCTCGACGAGCTTCGAGTTCTCGGCGATCCATTCGTTCGGCTCCGCCTCCCCGGGCAGCCGGATGTTCACCCCGATTGCCATCGCCTCACCGGCGCCCTCGTTGCCGGCGGCCATGATTCCCGGGCCGGCTCCCGTGACGACCATCCACCCCTCCGCTGCGAAACGCCCGGCGAGCTTGCGGGCGAGCTCGTACGTGCGATCGGACGGCTCCGTGCGCGCCGAGCCGAAGAGGGTCACCTTCCGCACGTCGCGGTAGGGCGCGAACATCTGGAACGCCTCGGCCATCTCGCCGAGCGCCGCCCGGGCGAGTTTCAGGTCGAGCCGGCTCGCGTCCCCCCGGGCGAGCTCGAGCGTCGCCTGCACGATCCCGCGCACGACGTCGCGGTCGTGAGTCACGTCCGCCGTGTCGAGGAAGTGCTCGACGAGCGCCGCGATCCCGGGATCGTTCGCGGCCGCCCCAGCCGGGCGCGGCCTGGTGCTCATACGCGGACCGCGACGCGCCCGTACAGCGTCGTGCGCTGTTCGAGGCGCCGCCCGAGCGGCTCGACGAGGGCGCGGAACGCCTCCGGCGTCATCATCTGGCCGTGCGAGGCGCCCGCCGCTCGCGAGATGTTCTCGTCCATGAGCGTCCCGCCGACATCGTTGCACCCGGCGCACAGCAGCTGCCGCAGTCCCTCGGGCCCGGTCTTTACCCAGCTCGCCTGGATGTTGTCGATCGCCCCGTCGTAGACAATCCGGCCGATCGCGTGCATGAGGACGACCTCGCGGAACGTCGGCCCGCGCCGTGCCCGGTGCTGAAGGTAGATCGGCGAGGCCATGTGCACGAACGGCAGCGGCACGAACTCGGTGAACCCGCTCGTCTCGCGCTGGAGGTCGCGGGTCGCGACGAGGTGACGCGCCCAGTGGACCGGCGACTCGACGGAACCGAACATGATCGTCACGTTCGACCGCAGCCCGACGCGATGCGCGGTGCGGTGGGCCTCGAGCCATTCCGCCGTCGTCACCTTGTCCGGGCAGAGCACGGCGCGGACCTCGTCGTCGAGGATCTCGGCCGCCGTGCCCGGCAGCGTGCGCAGGCCCGCGTCGTAAAGACGCCGGAGGTAGGTCTCGAGGGGTTCGCCGAGGCGTCGCGCCCCCTCGGTCACCTCGAGCGCGGTGAACCCGTGGATGTGAATCTGGGTCGACGCGGCGCGCACGGCGCGGATCACCTCGAGGTAGTAGTTCCCGTCGAAATCCGGGTGGATCCCGCCCTGCAGGCAGACCTCGGTCGCGCCGGCGCGCTCGGCCGCGGCGACGCGCTCGGCGATCTCGTCGAGGCTCAGCAGATACGGCTTGCCCCTCAGGTTGAGCGACAGCGGCCCCTTGCTGAACGCGCAGAACCGGCACTTGTACGTGCAGATGTTGGTGTAGTTGATGTTCCGGTTCACGACATAGGTGACGACGTCCCCGACCGCGGCGGCGCGGCGCGCGTCGGCGTACTCGGCGATCGCCCGCACCTCGGCGCCGCGGGCCGAGAAGAGCGCCGTGATCTCGACGACACCGGGGTCGTCGCCGAGCTCGATCCCGGCGAGCACGTCGGCGACCGGTCCGGCCGAAAGCCGGGCGCCCGGGGCCCTGTTCGTCACGACGACCGGCGGGGGAGCGTCGTCCATGCCGGCGCACCAGGCGCTGTCCCGGGCGAGGCCCTCGGCGTCGGCGTGCTCGAGCACCGCGGCCCGCATCGCCGGCGCGAGCCAGCGCTCCGGGTCGGCCACGTACTCCGGGTGGACGGCGAGGCGCGGCGCAAGCTCGAAACCCGCAGCCGATAGGTCACGGCCGAGCGCGTCGAGCGCCGGCCAGGGCCGTTCCGGGTTCACGTGGTCGATCGTCACCGGCGAGATCCCCCCGAGGTCGTCGGCGCCGGCCTCGACGAGGGCGACCGGGTCATCGACGAGGTTCGGCGGGGACTGCACGTGGATCCCGTCGGGAAGGAGGATCCGGGCCGCGGCGACGGTCCAGCGCAGCTCGTCGGGGTCGCACGGCGGCGTGGCGTGCATCGCCGTGCGGGGTTTGGGGAGAAAGCCCTGGACGAGGACCTCCTGGACGTGCCCGTGCCGGCGGTGGGAGTCGGCGATCGCCCGCAGCGCGTCGAGCCGGTCCCGCCGGGTCTCCCCGATTCCGACGAGCACACCCGTCGTGAACGGGATGGCGAGACGGCCGGCGGCCTCGAGGGTGGCGAGCCGCCGCGCCGGGGCCTTGTCCGGCGCGAGGCGGTGGCAGGCGAGGTCCGGCGCGAGCGATTCGAGCATCATCCCCTGGCTGACGCTCACCGATCGCAGTGCCGCGAGGTCCTCCTCGGCAAGCGCCCCGGCGTTGCAGTGGACGAGGAGCCCGGACTCCTCGTACACGGCCGCCGCCGCCGCGGCGAGGTACTCGACCGTCGAGCCGTAACGGTGCTCCTCGAGCCAGGCCCGGGCGATCGGATAGCGGTCCTCGGGTGCCTCGCCGAGGGTGAAGAGGGCCTCGTGGCAGCCGGCGTCACGTCCTGCCGTCGCGATGGCGACGACCTCCTCGGGACGCAGGAACGGCGCGGCGAGGCGCGCCGGCTGCTTCGCGAACGTGCAGTAGCCGCAGCTGTCCCGACAAAGCATGGTGAGCGCGACGAAGACCTTCGGCGAGTACGTGACGCGTCTCCCGAAGCGCGCTCGGCGGCGCACCCCGCCGAGCGCCGCGAGCTCGTCGACCGGGGTCCGGCAGAGCTCGTCGTCGTCGAGGGCGATCACGTCTGCCGTCGGGATCACCGGGCAACCTTAGAGGTGAGCGCGGTCGCCGCGGTCTCCTCGACGAGCCACACGACCCGGCCGCCGCGGACGTGCGCGGCGGGAAGGTCCTCGCCGGCCGCGATGCGCCCGAGCGCCCCGACCTTGTCCACGCCGGTCACCGCGACGACGACGAGGCGGGAAAGGGCGATCGCCTCGAAAGTGAGCGACATCCGCGGATGGCGGTTGCGTCCCGAGGGGTCCGCGTTCGAGATGACGAGGGTCCCGGATGAGGCGTCCCTGCCGTCGGCGCCGGGGAACAGCGACGCGGTGTGCCCGTCCGGGCCGACGCCCAGCTGGAGGAGGTCGAGACCCCCGGCCGGCAGGAGGGTGGCGTAGGCGTCGGGGCCCGCAGTGCACGACATCGGGTGGAACCCGGCGAGATCGTCGCGGACCGTGCCCAATGCCGCGGCGATCGCGGCCGCGTTCGCATCGGGCGATCCCGGCTCGACGCACCGCTCGTCAGCGAAGTAGCACTCGACCGCACCCCACGGAATGCCGGGTTCAGCGGCAAGACGACGGAAGCACTCGATCCCCGAGGAACCACCGGAGCACCCGAGGTGGAATCTCCGGCCGGGTTTGATCGCGCGCAGCTCGCCGCCCACGAGCTCGGCGAACGCCGTCCCGACGTCACGGACCACGCGCACGTCGCCGACCACCGGCCACCCTTGGGTCAAGAGGAGTTCCGCCAGTGCCGGTTGACGGCCCCGATCAGACGGTCCGCCTCCTCGGGTCCCCAGCTGCCGGAGGCGTAGCGGGCGAGCGGTGGATGCCAGTCGGCGAACGACTCCTGGATCGGCCGCACGATCGTCCAGGCGCGCTGGACCTCGTCGTCCCGAATGAACAACATCGGGTCGCCGACCATCGCGTCGAGCAAGAGGCGGTCGTAGGCGTCGACCGTCTGGTCCGGGAAGCTCTGCTTGTAGGAGAAGTCCATGGAGACGCTGCTCACCTTGAACGTCGGTCCGGGGACCTTCGCGCCGAACATGAGGCTGATCCCCTCGTCGGGCTGGATCCGCAAGGTGAGCGAATCCCGTCGCAGGTCGCGGGCGAGCTTGCCGGCGAACGGCAGGTGCGGCGGGCGCTGGAAGACCATCACGACCTCGGTGACGCGTTGGGGGAGTCGCTTGCCGGTGCGGACGAAGATCGGGACGCCCGCCCAACGCCAGTTGTCGACGTCGACGCGCATCGCGACGTACGTCTCCACCTCCGAGTGCGCGTCGACTCCCGGCTCGTCGCGGTAGGCGGGGACCGGCTCGCCACCGACCGTCCCGGCACCGTATTGGCCACGGACCACCGCGGCGGCCGCCTCCTGTTCGTCGAACACGGCGACGGAGCCGAGGAGCTTCACCTTCTCGTCACGGATGACGTCCCCCTCCGCGGCTCCGGGGGGTTCCATGAGCGTGAGCGCGAGCACCTGCATCAGGTGGTTCTGGACGATGTCGCGCAGCGCCCCGGCGTGCTCGTAGAACTCGCCGCGCCCCTCGACGCCGAGGCTCTCGGCCACCATCACCTGCACGTGGTCCACGTGGCGCCGGTTCCAGATCGGTTCGAAGACCGAGTTGGCGAACCGCAGCGCCAGGATGTTCTGCACCGTCTCCTTGCCCATGTAATGGTCGATCCGGAAGATCTGGGCCTCGTCGAAGTGGGCGTGGATGTCGGCAGAGAGCTTCCGCGCGCTGTCGAGGTCGGTGCCGAACGGCTTCTCGATCACGAGCCGGGCGAAGCCACCCAGCTTGCCCGCGACGTTGAGACCCAAGCGACCGAGGCCGCGCACGACGACGGCGAACTGCGCCGGAACCGTGGCGAGGTAGTACAGCCTGTTGCCGGCCGTTCCGACGGACGCGTCCGTGTCGCAGAGTTTCTCGGCGAGACGGGTGAACGTCGTCGGATCGGCATCGTCGCCGGCGATGTACGAGAAGTGCGCGACGCGCTTTTTCCACTCGGACGATTTCCCGGACGGGTCCGCCTCGAGGGCCCGCTGGCGGAAATCCTCATCGCTCAACGGTGAGCGAGCGACTCCGATCACGCTGAACTCCTCGGGCAACGATCCGCGTGCGGCGAGGCGGCTGAGCGCCGGAAGGATCTTGCGGTGCGCAAGATCGCCCGAGGCGCCGAAGATGACCATCGCCAGCGGTTCCGGTCGCCGGGCGCTCTCGCCGGCGGACTCGGCGACGTCCATGTCGGAAAGGGAGAGACCGAGCTCTTTTGGTGACAGCTCCCCGGTCGTCACGACACTCCTCTCCCGGTCATCGCGCGGAGCGGATCGCCGCGGCCTTCGCGGCGAGCCGCGCCTGCAGGTCGTCGAAGGACTTCGCGAAGGCGGCGACACCCTCGGCTTCGAGCTGCTCGGTCACGTCGTCGAGCTCGACGCCGACTTCGGCGAGCCCGGCGAGCACCTCCTTCGCGGCGCCAACCCCCGCATCTACCGTGCGCGCCACGGTGCCGTGGTCGTTGAACGCCTCGGCGGTCTCGGGAGGCATCGTGTTCACCGTGTCCGGCCCGATCAGGCCGTCCACGTACAAAAGGTCCGGGTAGGCCGGATTCTTCGTCGACGTCGAGGCCCAGAGTGGGCGCTGTGGGCGGGCGCCCGCTGCGGCGAGCGTCGTGAACCTTGGCGCCGCGAACCGCTCGTAGAAGATCTCGTAGGCGAGCCGCGCCTGGGCGAGCGCGGCCTGGCCGCGCAGCCCGCGGGCGCGCCCCGCCCGCGCCGATCCCGGCTCGGCAGCCGCGATCGACTCGAGCCGGCGGTCGACCTCGGTGTCGACCCGGCTGACGAAGAACGAGGCGACCGAGGCGACCCTGGCGGGGGATCCCCCCGCCGCAACGAGACGTTCCAGACCGTCGAGGTACGCCTCGATGACGGCCTCGTAGCGCTCGAGCGAGAAGATGAGCGTCACGTTGATACCCTGGCCGGCCGCGATCGCCTCCTCGATCGCCGGCAGGCCCTCCGGGGTCGCCGGGATCTTCACGAGCACGTTCGGGCGCTCGATCCGGTCCCACAGGGACTTCGCCGCGGCGATCGTGCTAGCGGTGTCGTGGGCGAGATCGGGCGCGACCTCGACCGAGACGAAGCCGTCGCCGCCGTTGGACGACTCGTACAGCGGCCGCAGGATGTCGAGCGCACCGACGACGTCGGCGAGCACGAGCTCCCAGTAGGCGTCCTCGACCGGCACGTTGGCACCGACGAGCTCGCCGAACTGCTCGTTGTAATCCGAGCCCGCCTCGATCGCCCGCGTCATGATCGTCGGATTCGAGGTCACGCCGCGAATCCCGTCTTCGACGAGCTCCTCCAGGCCGCCCGCTCGCACGTAGCTCCGTCTCAGGTCGTCGATCCACGGGCTCTGGCGCTCCTCCCGGAACAGGTCCCTCAGTCGACTCACCTCACGCACCTCCCGGCGCCGCTGCGGGCGCGACTGCCTCGTGGACACAACGAGACTACGGCAAGGCGTCGCCGCGTCGGTGACCACCTCGTGGCGCACCCGGCGGGGTACGGACACGGCCCGGTGCGCGCATCCCATCCCCGCACTCGGCGGGGCGCGCGGTAGCCTGCGACCGTCGGGTTACCCGCGACCTGCCTACCGGGGCGAGAAAGGAGCGACTGTGGCGAAGACCTCGGAAGACGGTTCCGCGAAGGGCCGCGCCGCGATCGGCGAGACGATCTCCGTCATCCGCCGCTACGTCGTCCAGGAGACCGTCGCGCCCCTCCGCCAGCTCGGACGGCGCCTCGCCTTCGGCGTCGCCGGCGCGCTCCTCATCGCGATCGGTGCAGTGATCGCGCTCGTCGGGCTGCTGCGCGCCCTGGAGACCGAGACGGGTCAGACCTTCGCCGGGCACTGGTCCTTCGCGCCCTACCTCCTCACCGCGGCGGCCGCCGTCGCCGCGCTCGTCGGGTTCCTCGCTTTCGGGTTCCGGGGCGTCGTCGCGCGCCCTGCGGGGACACGCAAGGGTCGGCGATGACGACGGCGCCCGTCCGGCCGGCGGACGAGGGCGGCGCCGAGGATCGCGTCTCGCTCGCCGAGGTCGAGCGCCAGCTCCGCGAGCTGCTGGGACCGAACGCCGGGGAGGCGAAGATCGCCGCCGTCGCCGCGGGCGCTGGCGCGCTCGCCCTCGGCGTCGTGTCCGTCTACCTCCTCGGGCGCCGCAAGGGTCGCAAACGCGCCAGCGTGCTCGAGATCCGCCGGGTCTAACCCGTGGGTTCGATCCTCCACTCCGTCGCCCAGCGGTTGTTGCGCCGCGGGTTGCGCCGCGGGCTCGTCGAGGGCAGCGTCGTCTGGATTGTGATCGGCGCCGCGGCCGGGGTCGTCCACTACCTGACCAGGCCGGAGACGCCGGTCGTCGCCCGGGAGAACCTCCGGATGGGTGAATCCGTGCTCGTCACCCACGCCCCCGCACCCGAGGTCCGTGGCCGCGGGCGGGTGCGCCGCGGGCGCAGCCCGGAGGACCCCCCGGGCGATTCGTGACCGAGCCGGCGCCAACGCCTCCCCGCGGTCCATTCCGCCCTGGTGAGCGGGTCCTGCTCGTCGACCACCACGAGCGGCGCTATCTCGTCCGCCTCGTCGTCGGGGCCTCGTTCCAGTCGCACGCCGGCGTCGTCGAGCACGACGCACTGATCGGCCAGCCCGAGGGGAGCGAGGTCGTCGCCTGGCGCCGCGACGGTCAGTCCGGTCCCGCCCGGCGCTTCCTCGCCGTCCGCCCGACCCTCGCCGACGTCATCGTGAAGATGCCGCGGG
>Ga0326728_10010121_pt1 | contig 22249 bp, 18 predicted proteins | sample MB3enrmetagenome_FD_207602 | JGI IMG/M metagenome (GOLD analysis project Ga0326728, IMG submission 207602) | Lab enriched peat soil microbial communities from McLean, Ithaca, NY, United States - MB31MN | ecosystem: Environmental > Terrestrial > Soil > Wetlands > Peat | place: USA: New York... | reverse complement strand
GTTGGTCCCGGCGGCGGCAGCCCCGCTCCCGGACCTACACCCAGCGGACGCGCTCCTGCCGGCGCCACTCGCGTCGGATGCATCGGCCGGCGTTCACCCGGACGAAGCGGCGGACGCGATTGCCCCGGCGCTAGCGGCCTTGCCGTGCGCTGAAAAATTGGCTGTCCCGGCACCGGTCGTCCCGGCACCGATCGCGAAGTTGTCCCCGGCGCGGCTCCCGGCGGAGGCAGAGGCGCTTTGTATACCGGTCGCGGGCCGGTCTGCGGCATGATCATTCGCGGCGGCGGCGCAATCGGGGCCGCGGGCTTCGCGGGCGCCGACGCCTGCATCTGCATAACATTATTCTGTGCGGCTGGCGGCGCCGCTGGCGGAGCGCTCCCGGCTGGCGCGGCAGGAGTCGGAATCGTGACTCGCGGCGGAACGGCGATCGCCGGCGGTGCTGCACTCGCACTGGGAGCGGATGGGACCGCAACTGGTGGAGTCGCGGCGGGTGGTGGCACTGGAACTTTGGGTGGAATCACCACCACTGTCGGCGGCCGATACCCGGCAGCTACCGAAGCCGGCGTCACCAGTCTCGGCGTCGCAGGCGCCGGAATATCATGCGCGGGCTTGGGCGGCGCTGCCTTCGGCGGCGCCGGAACGGACGGCGCTTCTGCTTTCGCTTCTACTACTGGCGGCGTAACCGGCGGCTTTACTGCCGGACGCGCCGGAGGATGCTCGGCTGCTTCCTTGAGCTGCGTGATGGCGCGCAGCACGTCTCCGGGCCGCGAAATATGCGAGAGGTCGATCTTGGTCTTGATCTCTTCTTCGCCGTGAGCGGCACGCGAAGAAGGTCTCGTCGAACTCGGCGCCGCATCGGACCGGCCGCGGAGATGCCTTCGCACCAGGTCCGCTTCGTGATCTTCCAGAGAGCTGGAGTGCGTTTTCTTCTCCGTGACGCCCACCGTGGTCAGCACGTCAAGAATTTCCTTGCTCTTGACTTCCAACTCACGGGCCAGATCGTTGATTCGAATCTTACTCATCCGCTGTCGTTCCTCTTCTTGTCCCGCTGTTCTCGTTAGTATCTAGGCTCGCATATCTAACCTCACGACATCCCTGTGCCATCTTCCTTGCGGCTGACGAGCCCCGCGCATTCGGTTCGGATGCAACTCCGAACTCGCCACCGTCCCTGTTTCAGCTCTGCTTTTCTTCCGGGGCTTCTTCAGTCGCAGGTTTTTCGGTAGCGGCTTCTTCAGTCGCAGCTTCCTCGCTGGAAGGTCCGGCGACTTCTTCTGCCGCCGTTTCGGCAGGCTCCGCTTCCGCAGCCAACCTCGCCGCTTCTAACTCGCCGTCTATCGGCGATTCGGCTTCTCCGGTGCTCTCTGGTTCCGCGGCCAACGCATCCGCTTCTACCGAGCCCTCGGTCAGCGATTCCTCGCTGGATGCCGCTTCCGTGGCGGCTTCTCCGGTGTTTTCCGGTTCGGCGGCGTCTACCGCTTCGCCGCCATCCAGACTGGCAAAGTAATTATTGACCGCAATACTGATTTTTTCCACCGTTTTCGGGCCAATGCCTTCAATCGCTTCCAGTTGCTCCGGCGTCATATCGGCCAGCGACTCCACCGTGTTCACGCCCGCCGCCTTCAGTTTCTCGACCAGCCCCTCGCCCAGTCCCGTAACATTCTCCAGCGGAGTTGCGGCCTGCGTGACCAGCGCCGACATCTGCTGTTCCACTTCCTGCCGCTTTTCCTCTTCGCTCTTGATGTCGATCTTCCAGCCCAGCAGCTTCGCCGCCAGCCGCACGTTCTGGCCTTTTTTCCCGATCGCCAGCGAGAGCTGCGTGTCGTCCACCACCACTTCCAGATGCTTGTCCGCCGCATCCACAATCGTTACCCGGCTCACTTTCGCCGGCTGCAGCGCCTTCTCCGCGAACGTAACCGGATCCTCGTGATACTCGATGATGTCGATCTTTTCTCCGCGCAACTCGCGAATAATCGACTGCACCCGCATCCCCTTCATGCCCACACACGCGCCGACCGCGTCCACGTCCTTGTCCTTCGACAACACTGCGATCTTCGTGCGCTCGCCCGCTTCCCGCGCAATCGCCCGGATCACCACCGTGCCGTCATAAATTTCCGGTACTTCGGTCTGAAACAGATGCTGGACCAATTCCGGAGCGGAGCGCGATGCGATCACGCCCGGACCTTTCGTCGCTTTTTCCACCCGCACGATCACCACTCGAATCCGTTCGCCCACCGCGAACGATTCCAGCCGCGACTGCTCCTTGCGTCCCATGCGCGCTTCGGCCTTGCCGATATCGAGAATCACGTCCGGACCCTCGAGCCGCTTCACGGTCGCATTCACGATCTCGTTCACATGCCCGATGTATTCGTTGTAAACCGTGTCACGCTCCGCCTCGCGCACTTTCTGAAATATGACCTGCTTGGCCAGTTGCGCCGCAATCCGCCCCAGAATTCCTTCCGTCACTTTCGGGATCAGCAGCTCTCCGCCCACTTCCGCCGCCGGGTCCAGTTTCCGCGCCTCCTCGACGGTCACCTGGAGATTCGGATCTTCCACCTGCTCCGGAGTCTCGACGATCGACTTCACCGCATACGCACTGATCTTGCCGCTGTCTTTGTCGAGCACCGCGCGCAAGTTTTCCTGCGTCTTGTAGTATTTGCGCGTCGCCACCACAATGGCGTCCTCAACCGCGCTCACCACAATCTGCGGATCAATGCCTTTTTCCCGGCTGACCCCTTCGATGATGTTGTAGAGCTCACTAGCCATAAAAGTCAGTTCTCAGTTGCCAGTATCCAGTTGCCAGTTCTCCGGACCGCCTACCAGCTTCGCACTGGCGCGGCACCGTTTAGCCAGTCACAATCGCCAAACCCTGGCAACTGGATACTGGCAACTGGCAACTATATTTCCGGTACCAGATTCGCCCTCTCGATGTTCCCTAACTCAATCTCAACCTTCCGCGACTCGCCTTCTTTCGGACGCATCTTCTTCTTGCGCGCCGCGCTCAGATCCAGCAGTAATTTTCCGTTCTCGAAACTTTCCAGCTTCCCTTCAAAATGCCGGTTGTTCTCCACCGGCTCCCGGGTCGTCAACTTCACGCGCTGTCCGCGGAAGCGCTCAAAATCCGCCGCCTTCGTCAGCTTCCGATCCAGTCCCGGAGAAGAAACTTCCAGCACATACGATCCGCCCGGCACTGCATCCTCAACATCGACGATCGTCCCAAACTCCCGGCTGAACTTCGAGCAGTCCTCGTGCGTCACGCCGACAGGACGATCCGCCGCTGGCACCGCTCCCGGCCGGTCGATAAACACGCGCAGCATGCGGTGCTTACCTGCCCCGCACACTTCCACTTCGACCACTTCCAGCCCGCTCGAGCCTGCCACCCGCTCGGCAATCTGCCGGACCTTATCCAGATCTAAAGCCATGTTTTCAGCAATTTGCGCTCAAATCGCCGCGCATATCATTCCAGCAAATCGGCCCAAACTAAAAAGTGGGCTTTCGCCCACTGGTGTGCTTCGACAATCCTGTCACTACTACACAACAGTATTCATCAGCAACTATACGCCGCCAATATGGAAAACACAAACCCGTGCCCGATCCTCACACGCCCGCGCCAAGACGCCTCCGCAAAGACAGTCGCCCTCCGGCTGTCCAGCCGCGTGAAGCTCGGCAGCGAGCCCAGCATCGGCCATGGGAAGGCAGTCACAGCGAAGCTCCCAGTTACAAAAGTATCTGAAGTAACCTTGCCCTCACCGCGCCCATCCTGCAAACTTCTCATGATGCCGTTTTCCCGCGCCCATCTCGCCATCGCACTGGGCTCCGCTGGCCTGATCGTGCTCGTGTTTCTAGGCTATCTGCACTGGCTCAGTAACCAGGGGCCGGTTTTGTCGCGCTCCGAGGAACGCGACCCGCTCACCCAGATGCCGATCAGCATCACCATGAATCCGTTTCGCGATCGCACCATCGAACGCACTGCCAACCGCTTTATCTCCGAGATGCGCGACGGCAATTGCCGCAAACTGCTCACCCAATGGGAAAAGGACTATCGCAAAAAGCGCGCCGACTTCCTCTGTACCTCCGAAGCCCAGCACCCGCTGATTTCCTGGAACCTGGTGGAATGGGAAGACGCGCCGCCGCTCGTGATTCTCCACTACAAAGGCGAGCGCTACAGCACCCCCAGTCAGGACGCAACTTATAAAGATCTGTTCTCGGTAACCGAAGAAAAGAAAGATTCCGGCTGGGTAGTTACTAAGTACGATTCCTTCTACTGACACAGTTCTGATCTATCTCGCTAAATTTCCCCATTGCCATCCCGAACAAAGTGAGGAATCCGCAGTTTCTTGAGGAGGCAATTCCCGGCGCGCTCAACGTCCCGGTGAACCGCCTTAACTGAAAGCTGACAACTGATAGCTGACAGCGCCCTACCCGCCGATATGCACCATCGTCCGCGACGCTGGCACAAATCCCGGCTCTCCGATGTGGTGCCGCTCTTCTTTCTTCTCCACCACCTGCACAATGAACTCCGCCAGCTTCTCGTCGGTCGCGCCGCGCCGCATCAATTCGTGCAGATCGTGATCCCACACGGAAAATAAACAGGTACGCAGCTTGCCGTCCGAGGTAATGCGAATCCGGCTGCAGTGTCCGCAGAACGGATGCGACACCGGCGCGATGATCCCAATCTCGCCCACGCCATCGGAGAAGCGATAGCGCCGCGCCGTTTCGCTGTGTTCGTGCGCCATCTCCTCCAGCGGCAGATATTCCGACATGCGCGACCGAATCTCATCGAGCGCCACCACAATTTCCGGCGTCCACACCCGGCCTTCTTCGAGCGGCATGAATTCGATGAAGCGCACCACCACCCCCTCTTCCCGCGCGAACATGCCAAACGGAATGATCTGATCTTCATTGAAACCCCGCAGCAGCACGCAATTGATTTTCACCGGATCGAGCCGCGCCCGCCGCGATGCGCGCACTCCCGCCAGCACGCTCTCGTATCCATTCGGCACACGCGTGATGCGCGCAAATCGCTCCGGATCCACCGCGTCCATGCTGATCGTTACGCGGTCGAGTCCCGCGTCTTTCAGCGGTTGCGCGATCCCGGCCAGCAGGTGGCCGTTCGTCGTCAGTGCAATTTCAGGCTTCTTGCCCTCGGAAGTGCGCAACTGTGCGAGCTCGCCGACGAACTCCACAATGCCTTTGCGCAGCAACGGCTCGCCGCCCGTCAGTCGGATCTTCGTGATCCCCAGCCCAACCAGTATCTGCGCTATCCGCAGGTATTCTTCGAACGGAAGTTCCCCATATGCCGCGCCATTAATCCCTGTCCGGCAGTACACACACTTGTAGTTACAGCGGTCCGTGATCGAGATCCGCAGGTCGTGGATCGAGCGCCCGAATTTGTCGGTAAGCTTCGGCATTTGGCTGTTGCCTGTCAGCGCAAGTCTCTACTCCAGTCCGGCCTTCCCCAGCATCTCAAGAAACTGCTTCTCCGTCCGCATATCGATCGACTGCGTCACCAGTTTCCCGCCCCGATCATACACAAAGCTCTTCGGAATCCCATCTACCACAAACATTTCATTTACCTTCCGCCCGGGATCGAGCAACACAGGAAACGAAACCTTGCGCTCGCGAATAAACGGCTCGACCTTGGCCGCCTCCTCATCCGATATGCCCAGCACCACCAGCCCTTTTGATGCGAAGCGCTCATAAAGCGTCTCCAGGTCCGGCATCTCCTTGCGGCATGGCGGACACCACGTCGCCCAGAAATTCACCAGCACAACCTTGCCCCGCAGTTCCGAAAACGTCCAGGTCTTGCCCGAAAGATCTTTCAGCGTAAAGTCGAGATGCTCCCGCTTGCGGTCATCGGCCTCCAGCCGCGCCATCGCCGCCCGATACTGCTCATCATTATTGAGATCAATCGGCGCCGCGACATGTTCATAGCGCACCAGCGTGGCCAGCTCAATATATGGATACGCGGGCGCGCGTGTGCCCAGTCCCGCGTCGGAACTCTTCGCCTTCGCCCAAGGCACAGGACGCTCGCGCAAAGAGTCGGCCAGTGTGGTCGCTACTTCCTGCAGCGTGTCGTGTCCGAAATCGCCTTCGGTGGAAAGTCCCGCCAAATCCACCGCCAGCCGCAGCTTGTTCGCGGTCGCCGGTAGCTTCCGGATCTTCAGCGCCAGATCCTTAGTAGTCCCCGCCCGAACGTCATCCGGCAGCGAACGCAGCCCATTGATCTGTTCCGCCAACGGTTTCTCGTCCGCGCTATACACAATTTCTTTCGTCTGCGCCGAGGCAAGCTGCAGCCCGAAAGTCACAACCGCGGCCAACACCGCAACCGACCCAAAGAAGAGTTTTATCCGGGGAAGAAGGCTCGTAGGTTTCATAGCCCAACAAGCTTAACAACAGACGGCCTCCCGCACCAACTCCGGGTTCGGGTCGTAATCGCGGATCGTGGTTTGGAGTTCGGAAATTCCAGGAGTGACAGGGCTGTGGAATCCCACTCATCGCAAAGTGCGCGATGAGTGGGGCACCCGGCCTCAGCGGCTGATAGAAGCCGCTCAGGTTTGATCCTTAGTTTAGCTGCAGCCGCTGGTGCTCCCGCAGCTCATGCACTTGTAGCAACTGCCGTTGCGCACCATGATCGAGCCGCAGACATGGCAACTGGGAGCGTCGCCCATGTCGATCATGCTGGCGAGCGCGTCGGCCGCATGGATGGAGCCGGTCGCTGGCCGTTGGTCGTTAGTCGTTGGCCCGGGAACACTGGAGCCGTTCAGATCGCCGACACCTTCCGGAGGAGCCGGCCAAGACTTAGGACGCAGGTTGTCAAACAGCATCTGCTGCTGTCCGGTCAGGAAGCGCAGGTGCAGCCAGCGGAAAATGTAATCTACGATCGACTTGGCATAGCCGATCTCGGGATGGCTCGACCATCCGCTCGGCTCAAAGCGCGTGTGCGCGAACTTCTCGCAGAGCAGCTTTAGCGGAACGCCGTGCTGCAGCGCGATCGACGTGGTCAGGGAGAAGCTGTCCATCAGGCCGGAAACGGTCGAGCCTTCCTTGGCCATCTTGATGAAGATCTCGCCCGGCTCGCCGTTGGGATACAGGCCGACGATTACGTAACCCTCGTGGCCTCCGATGTTGAACTTGTGCGTCACCGACATGCGCTCTTCTTTAAGCTTGTGCCGCACCGCCCGCGGAGGAGCATCGAGATTCTCATCTTCAACCAGCGCCAGGGCCGCAGCGTTTCGCGCCGCATCGTCCTTGGTAGAGTTCGCCGTCTTGGTTCCAGCCGCCGAAAGCGGCTGCGACTGCTTGCACCCATCGCGATAAACCGCGACCGCCTTCAGCCCCAACTTCCAGGCCTGAATGAAAGCCTCGGAAATATCATCAACCGACGCGGCATTCGGCAAGTTCACCGTCTTAGAGATAGCCCCGGAAATAAAAGGCTGTGCCGCGGCCATCATCTTAAGATGTCCCATGTAGTGAATGGATCGCGTCCCCTTAGCTGGCTTAAACGAACAATCAAACACCGCTAAGTGCTCATCCTTAACATGTGGCGCGCCTTCGATCGTGCCGGTAGCATCGACATAAGAAACAATCGCATCGGCCTGCTCATGCGTGTATCCAAGTTTGAAGAGCGCGGCGGGGACGGTGTTGTTCACGATCTTGATCATACCGCCGCCGACTAATTTCTTGTACTTGATTAGCGCCAGGTCGGGCTCGATGCCGGTCGTGTCGCAATCCATCATGAAGCCGATCGTTCCTGTCGGAGCCAGGACTGTTACTTGGGAGTTTCTATAGCCGTGTTTTTCACCGTGGGCCAGGGCTTCGTCCCAGCATTGCTTGGAGGCTTCGATTAGCTCGGGTAACTGGGCGGCCGCGTTGCTTCGCTCCGCTTGAACGGGCGAGACGCCCGTCCCTCCACGAGCACTGCCTATGTTGTTTACGCTTGCCCGGTGCATTCTTATTACGTCTAAGAACGGTTCGCGATTGATGTACCAGCCGGGGCAGGCTGCTCCGGGCATGTTTTCTGCGCTTGTTACTCCCAGGCGGGTTTGGACTGTGTCGGTGATGGGAGTTAGTGGCTCGCATTGTTCGGCTATGCGCGAGGATTGGAGATACGCTTCGCCGCACATGATGGCGGTTACGCAGGCGGCGTAATCTCGTCCGGCGTCGCTGTCGTAGGGAAGGCCGGCGGCCATTAGTAGCGCGCCTAAGTTTGCGTAGCCTAATCCCAGCGGGCGATAGTCGTGGGAGTTCTTGCCTATCATTTCTGTGGGGTAGCCGGCGTTATCTACCAGGATTTCTTGTGCGGTAATGACTACGTCCACGGCGTGCCTGTAGGCTTCCACGTCGAAGCTGCCGTTGGGCGCGAACTTCAGCAGGTTCAAGCTGGCCAGGTTGCAGGCGGAGTCATCGAGGAACATGTACTCGCTGCAGGGATTCGAGGCGTTGATGCGGGCTGTGTTTTTCGACGTGTGCCAGCGGTTCACCGTGGTGTCGTATTGCATGCCGGGATCGCCGCATTGCCAGGTGGCTTCGGAAATTTTCTGGAGCAGGTCTTTGGCTTTGTAGGTGTTGACTACCCGGCCGTCTACTATGGCTCGGGTGGAAAAATCGGTGTCGCGCATTACGGCTATCATGAAGTCGTCAGTTACTCGAACCGAGTTATTCGCGTTCTGAAAGAAGATGGAGCTGTAGGCATCGGAATCAGGATGCGATCCGTCGTAACCTTGCGCTACGAGCGCGTGAGCTTTGGCTTCTTCTTTACTTTTGCACTCGATGAAATCGACTATGTCGGGATGGTCGATGTTCAGGATAACCATCTTAGCGGCGCGGCGCGTCTTGCCTCCGGACTTGATTACTCCGGCGAAGGCGTCGAAGCCTTTCATGAAGCTAAGCGGGCCGCTGGCAGTGCCGCCTCCGCTGAGAACTTCGGTGGAAGAACGCAGCGGAGAAAGATTGGTGCCAGTTCCGGATCCCCACTTGAAGAGCATGCCTTCGGTCTTGGCCAGGGTCAGGATGGAATCGAGCGAGTCGTGCACCGAGTTAATAAAGCAAGCGGAGCATTGCGGGCGGGTGTATCCGGTGGCGCCGAATTCCACTTGTTGCGTGGTGAAGTTCCAGTGCCAGTTGGTGGCGTCGGATTTCGGCTCTACTCGTTCGCAGCCGACGTTGAACCAGACGGGCGAGTTGAAGGCCACATACTGGCGGATGAGCAGGTGGACTAACTCGTCGTGGAAGGTAGCGGCGTCTTCGGAGGAGCGGAAGTATCCGTCTTTCATACCCCAATCGCGAATAGTCTCGGCTACGCGGGCGACCAGTTGGCGCACGCCGGTTTCGCGCTCATCGGTGCCGATCTGTCCGTGAAGATATTTCGAGGCGACGATGTTGGTCGCGGTCATGGACCAGTCTTTGGGGACCTCGACATTCTTTTGCTCGAAGATCATACCTCCCTGGGAGTCGGTGATCTGAGCGTCGCGGAGTTCCCACTCGACTTCGGAGTACGGGGAGACACCGGGCTTGGTGAAAAAACGGCGGAAGGCGAGGCCGGGAGCCTTCTTCTTAGCAGTGCTGGCGGTGGTTTGGGCTTTGATTTGGTCGCGCACTTCGGGCATTTCCTTCTCCTGATTAGATGATGGCAAAGAGCATAAGTAACAGGCGGCGGCCCACGTCTCGAAAACCGCGAGGGCACCCTGCCGCGGCCTGGGAGACGGCGCAAGCCCCGTCTCTAAGGACAGATTTCTGGTGGATCGGCCTGCGGGTTTCTTCGGTAATTGTGCTCGGGGAGGGCGGTGGCAAGGGTTGGGTCAGCAGGACGCATTGCCTGGGGTGGCTTCGGTTGGACGGGCAGGGCCAACTGATCACCGGCTGGGCATTCGATGCCATGACGAACGAAAGAGGCGGCAACGAGTTCGATTAAAGTTTCCATCGGGGCTCCTAATGGCGCGGCCGAAGCCGCGCCCCTTCAAAGCAAAGTCAAAACCCTCCCCAAAGCAGAATCAAAACCTAATTCCGTTGATGCCCCCCGGACAGGAATGCCTGGCAGGTCCAGACCGGGGGGAAGTCACCGCTGGTTTCCATCCACTCCGGAGGGATGGTCTCCCGTGACGGGGGAAGACTCGAAGTCACCTCAACTTTGGGTCTCGCCCCGGGTGTTATGCTCCTCGCCTCCTTGAACTGGGAGGTCTACTTAAAGTGCTCTGGGATGCTTAACGTACTCCCGTATATGGTACCTGTCAAGAGGGAAACGCAACATCTTGTAGCCCGAAAGTGTTAAGGGTACCGAGTTGGGTAAGAAACAAGAGCCAAGTTTCGAGGTTTCATAGTTTTATGGTCGGAACACTATCGGGCGTTCTTGGAACCATGAAACTCTGAAATCTTGAAACCCAGCCTTATGCGATGGCGCGGGTGCGATGTTCTGGCGAGGCTCGGGTCACGGGCCGGACGAGGACGCCCTGTGCTCTATGGGTTTGCGTCAGGGGCACGTAGATGTCTTCGAATATAGCCTGCGTGGTGATTCGTCGTATGCCGTCGGAGGACTCGACGAGGTAGTCGCCGGGGCGGCCGGATTGTTCGCGGCCGAGTGCGTCGGTAAAGACGAGCGGTTCGGTGAGTTGACGGGCGCGCACCAGGAAACGGGTGCGGTAGACAGTCCAATGGCTTTCGAGATTCATAAGTGCTTTCTTTCACTCTTCGGCGGAGCCGGTGTTGGTTTCTGGCTTCAGGTTCTGGCCGAGTACGGTTGCCGCTCGGCGCTTGCTTGTTCTTTGAGTGAAGCGACTGTACGCGCACAAAGAGGGTGGGTCAATACCATAAGAATTGTGCAACGGTGGAATTCCGGGTCGCGAATTGCAGGGGATGAATCCGGATCAAGGATGGGTCGAAAGTAACTGCGGTTGGCGCACGAGGGGCGGGGTTTGAACGGCGGGCGCGAAATGGCGCGGCACGCTCTTACGCTCGGCGGTCGGGATTTGCACACAGGGTGCACAGGTTTTGCTAAAACTAAGGTTGCCAAGTTTCAGGGTTTCAGAGTTTCAAAGATCCGGACGACAGCCAAGTCACGGTCGTTCGCCGCTTCCTTGAAACCTCGCCACTGGAGGTGTACCGATGCAAATGTTCAGGGCACGATTCAAGCGCGACATTGTTACTGAATTTTTGCCTCCAGCTCGATCTGGGAAAGCTCAAAAGGCAATCATTCTATGCGACGGGATGCCTTCGATCCCGCGCAAACAGCCGCTGGCGGAATTTCTCTCCGGGAGAGGATACTGGGTGTTTTATCCGCGGTATCGAGGAGCGTGGGAGAGTGGCGGGGAATTTCTGGAAAGATCGCCGCGCGAAGACATTCTGGACGTGATTGGGGGACTGTCGAAAGAGTTCAGAGAGCTTGCGTTTGGGCGGCGATTTCGCGTGTTGGTGGATGAAGTGTTTGTGATCGGGGGAAGTTTTGGCGGGGCGGCGGCGATCCTTTCATCGCTCGACCCACGCGTGAAAAAGGCGATTGCCAATTGTCCGGTGGTGGATTGGGCGATTCTTCCGCGTGCAGAAAAGGTAGAGACCTCGAATGCCAGTTACTCCGCGTATATTCGCGAGGCGTTCGGGACTGGATATCGACTGTCCGAAAGAAATTGGAAGAAACTGCGTGGTGGAAAGTTCTATAACCCTGCCGATCACGCGCGGGAGGTTACTGCCTCGAAAGTTATGATGTTTCACGCGCAGGATGATCCGTCGATTCCCTACCAATCGGTCAAGAGATTTGCGGAGCGCACGGGAGTGAGGTTGAAGTTGCTGCGGCGTGGCGGGCACTTGAGCACGGAATTGATCGTTCGAAAGTATTGGCCGCAGATCAGGGAATTTTTTGCAAGTTGATCGTCCGCTTCTTTTACTTGCGCTTCTTTTACTTGAGAAGTGCAAAGTGCGTCCTCCGATGGTATGCTTTTGGGGCTGACGACTCTGCGTCGGCGCATGGGGCGGGCGATCGGGGATGACAAAAGTGTTTTCCATTTTCGGGCCAAGTTCGAGGCCTCAACTGGGTCCTTTCGAGCAGCAGGTGCTGCAAAAACTCTGGTCGCAGGGCAGCGCCACGGTTCGCGAACTGCTTGCCGATGGCAAGATCCATCAGGCTTATACCACGGTGATGACGACCATGGACCGTCTCTACAAGAAGGGCCTGCTCGTCCGCGTCGCCGAAGGCAGGGCGTTCCGCTACACGCCGCGCCACACTCCCGAAGAACTGCAACGGGTCACGGCGCTGGAGAGCATACGGCAATTGCTGGGATCGGGCGATGCTTCCTCGCTGCCTCTTTCCTATCTGGTCGAAGCCGTGAGCAGCCATGACGCGCAGTTGCTGGACGAGCTGCAACTTCTGGTCGAACGCAAACGCCGCGAAATCCAAGGCCCTGGAAAAAAGACGCGGGAGCAACGCTGATGTTCGCCCTGCGCGGAATCGCCGTCTCGCTCACTTTCTTCGTTCTGTTCTACGGTCTGCTATCGGCGCTGGTGGCAGTCGCATGGCGTTTGCTGAAGCGGTTACACGCGACGGAACGGGCCCTGGCCGGTTTGCTCTTCGCGCTGCGGATTCTCCCGTTCGTGGCTTCCGTGGGCATCACATTCGCTTTTGTGGTGCCGTCGTTTCAGTTGCTGGAACCGCGTTCCATCGATATCGACGAGGGCGTGGGCGCCATGCCGCTGGCGCTGGGCGTTTGCGCGCTCTTGCTGATTGCCTGCGGCTGCTTCCGCGTGATCGCCGCCCAGACCGCTACGGCTCGCCTGGTGGCGCGCTGGCTGAAAGGCGCGCATGCTATGAATGCGGATGCTGGCGCGCAGACAGTAACGTTGCGCTCGCGCCCCGAGGCTCCGCCACTCACCCTGGTGGGTCTCCGGAGACAGAGAGTGCTGGTTTCAGAATCTGCGTTTGCGCTTTTGAGTCAGGACGAACTACGGATCGCGCTCAAGCATGAACTTGCGCACATGCATGGTCGCGATAACCTGAAGAAACTCGTCTTCCGGTTTTGTCCTTTCCCGGGCATGGCTCGGCTGGAAAGCGCGTGGTCCCAGGCTGCGGAACTGGCCGCCGATGATGCGGCCGTGTCGAATCTGGACGACGCGGTTGACCTGGCCGCTGCGCTGGTCAAGCTCTCGCGCCTGGTGCCTGTCGAAGCGGCGCCGATCTGCACCGTGGGTTTCGTGACCGGATCCATCGGCGCGCGCGTGGCACGCCTGCTGGCATGGAATGAAGCCGAAGCGGGCAAAGCTCAGCCGGAGCGAATTCGCCCGTGGTACGCCGTTCCACCCGCTCTGGTGGCGCTGTTCTGCGTCGTCGTCACTTACGGCCCGGCTCTGGCGCTGACCCATCAAGTTACCGAGTGGCTTGTCCGCTAGTTGTTCTCGTCCTTACCCGCTTGGCCCCACTATCGCTGGTAGTAACTAGCGCGTGCCGTTACTCTCGGTGAGCTAGTCTGCTTCGCCGCGCAGATCATTTCCCTTGGCAGTCTGAACCGCGGCAACTCCTTTGTTCGCCGGATGGCTTTTCATGGTCGCTAGGTTTCCTCGCTCCGAAGTACGCCGATTGAGTTCACTGATCTGCGCGGCTGTCCTCCTGTTCTTCGTCTTTGTTTCTTTGCCCGCGCGCGCGCAGAATCCGAACGGCTCGCTTCGCGGAGAGGTTCAGGACGCGAGCGCCGCGCGAGTGGCGGGCGCTCGGATCGTCGTCGAGTCAATCGGATCCGCCATGACCCGCCAGGCCACGGCCAATGACCGGGGAGAATTTCGCATCGAGGGCCTGCTGCCAGGTTCCTATCGCGTCACCGTGACGGCCAAGGGGTTTGCCGAGGCCACGGCCGATGTCGACGTCGCCGTCAGCCTGGTGCGCGATATTGCGGTCACGCTCAAACCGGAGAGCGGGCGCGAGACGGTCAATGTGCAAGCGAATGCTTCCTCGATCACCACCCAGTCGATTGACACGGCGAGCGCCGTGCATGAGGGCGTAGTCGGCAGCCGCGACCTGGAAGCTCTCCCGCTCCCGGCGCGCAGCTTCGCCAACATCGCTTACCTCGTGCCCGGTACTGAGCCCGTCGAGCCTTCCGATCCCACCAAGGCGCGCATCACCGCCGTCTCCACCGGCGGAAGCTCGGGCTTGAACAACGAACTGTCGGTTGACGGCGCCGACAACTCCGACGACTGGATCGGCGGCTTCCTGCAAAACTTCTCGCCCGATGGCATTCAGGAATTTGCCGTGCGCACCTCGAATGAAGACGCGGATACCGGCTGGACCACGGCCGGGTCCGTCGTGATCACCACCAAGCACGGCACCAACGAGTGGCACGGCGACGCGGCTTTCTACGAGCGCGCAGCGCAGCTCAACGCCCGCTTTCCGATTGAAAATCCGGCGCCTAATCCCAAGCAGCCTTTCTCACGCCAGAATTACGTCGGCACCATCGGTGGTCCCATCGCAAAAAACAAAGTCTGGTTCTTCACTTCGTTCGAGCACGTGCATGAAAATGCCAGCATCGCGTATAGTCCGGCCAGCACCGCGCAATTCGATGCCCTGAGCACGATCGCTTCTTCAGGCTTGATTCCCGGCGTCCCATCCATCGCCGTGCCTGCAAATGTTCCAATCCCTTTCCGCGATTACCTCGGCTCGGTGCGTTTTGACTGGGCCGAGTCGCCGAAGTCGCAGTGGTTCTTGCGTACCTCCGCAGACAGCTACCTTACGCACAACGCGCTGGTGCAGCAGGCGACGCTGCCCTCGACTGGCCTGACCACGCATAACAACTACTGGAACACGGCGATCAGCAATACTTATGCGTTCAGTCCGACTTGGCTTGGCAATTTGGTGCTCGATGCCAGCCTGTTGCATCTCACGCAGACGCGTAACTCGGATCTGGGCTTCGCCCTGCAATTTCCTTTCAGCGTGACGGCATTGACCGTCTCTGGTTTCGAAACCTTCGGCGACAACCAGTTCGCCACTCCGATCACTCTTTTCCCCGACCTGCGCAATCAGGACAAATACCAGGTCCGCTATGACCTGAGTCATATTGCGGGCAGCCACGTCCTGAAGTTCGGAGTCAACTTCATTCACGAGCCGGTGCTCGGCGGCGCGTTCGCGGCGACGGCAGAGCAGTTCACCACCTATCCGTCCAACCCCGATTGCTATGTCAATCCGCCCGGCCCCGACTGCGGTGGCATCACGAGTCCTCTGCCGTTTTATTACACTAAGCCAGTCTCGCAGTGCACTCCGCCTCCCGATCCTACTACCGGCATTACTTGCACTTACACTCCCGCCGGCGATGGCAGCTTTTCGCAGAACGTGCAACGGCTCGGGCTCTACGCCGAGGACTCGTGGCGCGTTTCGCACCACCTCACCGTCAACTACGGCCTGCGTTATCAGAACTCATGGGGACTCATGATCGGCTCGGGACGAAGCGAGGCCGACAACGCCGCGTATCAGACGCTGCAGGCATTGGACATTCCGATTGTGCCCAGCGTACCGCACGATTACCACAAACAGATTGCGCCGCGTCTCGGGATCGCTTACTCACCCGGCAGCAGCGAAAAAACCGTAATTCGCGCCGGCTTTGGCATGTACTATGACGATCTCGCGCAGAACGGATGGGCGACTGCGTTTCAGGGCGTCAACAACACGAATCAGGTAACGGGAACCTGCGCGTTCACTGGATCGTCCCCCAGCACTTACGCGTTCAATGGGCCCGGCTGCCTGATTGGCGGCGCAGGCGTGACTGGAAATCTGATTGGCTCAAATTACAAGACGCCCTACGCCATTCACATCACGGGCGGGGTGCAGCACGCTTTCAATGAACACTGGCTGGTCAGCGCCGACTATACGCACGAGCAAGGAAATCATGGTTACCGCGCCTTCCCCTATACCAGCAGCGCGACCTCTCCTACCATAACCTCCCCGCTGATTCCGGCTTCTGATACGGCAGATCAGATAGCTTTTGTGCCGAATGTCAATGTGTTCGAGTCTGATAACCGCTCCAGTTACAACGCGCTGATGTTGCATGTTCAGGGCAATACGCGCCGCTTCAATCTGGTTGCGAACTATACCCTCTCCAAGGCGCAAACTTGGGGATGCCTGCTCGGCGAACTCTTCGACTATGTGGATGGCGTTTGCCAGGTACCGAACGTCCCTCAATATGCGAACGCTGGACAGCTGGATGCTTTCGGACCCGGCGACTACGGTCCCTCTGGCGAAGACGTTCGCCATCGCTTCGTGCTCGCCGGTACGGTACACATCCCCGGCGGTTTTGAATTGAGCACCATCACTCAGGTCGAGAGCGCGCGCCCCATCACCATCACCAATCAGAACAATACCGGGCGCATTTGGGTTCAGTTCAACGGCGAGTCGCAGCCGGCGTATACGGCTCTGGATATATTCCGAGGCACTCCATACATTCAGTCAGACCTGCGCGTCACGCGTCCCTTCAAGCTCGGCGAGCGCTGGCAGCTTTATCCGTTCGCGGAGTTCTTCAACATCTTCAACCGCAATAATCCCGGCGCGAACTTCGCCGTCAACATAAGTCAGCTCCCGGTGCCCGCCGACCAGCAGGCAAGCGGCAACGTCACCAGTATTTGTACAGGTGCAAACGTGAGTAATTGCACGGATGCAACCGCCGTCCCCGTCACCAGCCTGAAGCAGCTCGAAATACCCGAGGGCGCCTTAGGAGATTTCTTTGGCCCCGGTACCACGGTGGGAATTCCGTTCGCGGCGCAGCTCGGCGTGCGGGTGACGTTCTAGCAGATTGCTGTAAAGACGCGGCTTGCCCCAACTGACAGCGTCCCGCTACGCCCGGCTCTTCTTCGTCGCCGCGGCTGCCTTCACCTTCACCGTCTCCCACGGTCGCTTGGGACGCTCCACCTCGGGCTGGTCGCGGTCTTTGATGCGATCGTAATGGTACGATTCGCTGGTGGTTCCGAGCGCCTCGTTGTACAGGCTGGGCGTTCCCAGCGCTTCTTTCATTTCTTCCGAAAACTCGTGCAGCGCTTTCAGGTGGTCGGCCGTCGCCGGCACTTCGGTCTTGGTCGTCTTCATAAACTGCTGATAGCCGCGATTGATCAGCTTCGAAATCTCGCTGCCGATCAGGTATCCCGGATACGCGAAAATTTTCGCGCCGCCGTCGTCCGTCTTCTGGATCGCCGCCGAGCAGTTGTACTTCTTCAGGAACACGCGGGTTTGCGTGCCCGGAGCTTCAATCAGGCCAAAGCCATGATCGCGCAGCCAGTTGACTGCGTCTTCATAGGTTCGTTGTTCGACTTTCGCTGTCATTGTATAAACTCAATTCTCGTTTTTCTTTTCTCGTTTATAGGCCGCATCATATTAGATGCGGCTTGCACGGATTCGATGGAACCCAAAACTGTCCACCGCGAATCCAATTACCGTAAAATTCAGTAACGCAAGTATAGATATACCTTTTTAAGATTGCGGGCACATTACTCTAGTCACAAGGATATCGTATTCGATGACACGAAAGGCTCTAGGCTGCGCGCCCTCGCCGCCTCGTGAGGATCATGTTGACCACCGAGGCACAGAGACACGGAGGAAATCAATAACAGAAAATCTAAGGAAAGGTTTTCTCCGTGTCTCCGTGCCTCCGTGGTAAAAAGGTTTCCAACTTTTCATGCTCAAGATCCATCAATCCGCCTACGCCTCGCTTCGTCAACACGGAGAGGAAACCTATCCCTGCGAGTGCTGCGGCGTGCTGCTCGGGCAGTTCGACGACGGCGGCGCCGAGGTCGGAGCCGAGGCCCGATCAAAGACGGTCTCGCGCATCGCCCGCTGCGGCAACACCCGCCAGGACTCGCCCCACAACCGCTACCACATCGATCCCAGGGATCTCATCCGCATCCAGCGCGAAGGCCGCGAGCGCGGAGAAGATATCGTCGGCTTCTATCACTCCCACCCCGACCATCCCGCCGAATGGTCTCCCACCGACCTCGCCGAAGCCCACTGGTTCGGCTGTTCCTACGTGATCACGAGCGTGGAGAAGGGCAAGGCGACGATCACGAATTCGTTCGAGCTCGCGGGCAGCGACGAGGCCGGCAAGAAATTTGTGGACGAGAAGATGATAGTGATCTGACAATGTGGTGCGGGCGCCCTCGCCCGCAAAGGGTGGGCCAGTCGATGCGGGAGTTTTTCGGCGCGATTCTTTTGTTAGGCGCAACGGTGCTTTTTCAAGTGCGCCGGCCTTTTCGACGTGCGTCCTTCGACGGTGATACCATTTTCATTGCGCCGTCGATTGACGGCTGCTGACCCGTAATCTAAGGACCCCATGGCCACGCTCTCTGATGTCAAACCCGCCGCCGCCAAACCCGAAGCGGTATTAAGCAACGACGAAATCCTCCGCTACTCGCGCCATCTCATCATGCCCGAGGTGGGCATGGAAGGGCAGCAGAAGCTGAAGGCCGCGAAAGTTCTGTGCATCGGAGCGGGCGGCCTCGGTTCGCCGCTCGCGCTCTATCTGACCGCCGCCGGTGTCGGCACGCTCGGCATCGTGGACTTTGACGTCGTCGACTACACCAACCTGCAGCGCCAGATCATCCACAACACCAACGACGTCGGCCGCAAGAAACTGGACTCCGCCGCCGATAAACTGACGGCCCTCAATCCGTTCCTGAACCTGCGGACGTTCGACATGAAACTCACCAGCGCCAACGCGCTCGACCTGTTTCGCGAGTTCGACATCGTCGCCGACGGCACCGACAATTTCCCCACGCGTTACCTGGTCAACGACGCCTGCGTCCTCACCGGCAAGCCCAATGTTTACGGCTCGATCTTTCGCTTCGAGGGGCAAGCCAGTGTGTTCGCGACCGAAGAGGGGCCATGCTATCGCTGTCTCTATCCCGAGCCGCCACCGCCCGGTTTGGTGCCTTCGTGCGCCGAAGGCGGAGTGCTCGGCATTCTCCCCGGACTGGTCGGCGTGATTCAGGCGGCCGAGACCATCAAGCTGATTCTGGGGCAAGGCGATTCGCTCGCCGGACGTTTGCTCTTGATCGATGCGCTCGGCATGAAGTTCCGCGAACTGAAGCTGCGCAAGAATCCCGATTGCCCCGTTTGCGGCACGCACCGGACGATCACGCAACTAATCGACTACGATCAGTTCTGCGGCATCCGCGGTCAGGAAGAACCCGCTGGAAATGATATCCCGGCGATTTCGGTGGAGGAGTTAAAAAAGAAGTTAGACGCGAAGGCCGACGTATTTATTCTCGACGTGCGCGAGCCCCACGAATACCAGATCTGTAACTTGAAGGGATATCTCATCCCGGTGGGCGACTTACCGAAGCGCGTGAGCGAACTTGACTCGAGCCGCGAGATTGTGGCTCATTGTAAGATGGGCGGACGCAGCGCCAAGGCGGTGAACTTCCTGCGCCGATCGGGATTTACCAAGGTCTATAACCTGACCGGCGGCATCTTAGCATGGGCAGACCGAGTTGATCCCAAGATGCCGAAGTACTGAAATCAGTTCTCGGTTCTCAGTTGTCAGTTCTCCGTTGGTTACCGGAGGGCGAAAGCGGTCCCTTCTCTTAGTTAGGTCGCGCCGCTGGAGTGGCTGATGTAGAGGGCGGAGCACTGTTGTTCTTGAGTCTCTCGATATCGCGAAGCAGCTGCTTTACGCATTTGTCCGCTGCGTCAGCACCTGAACCCTTGTACTTAGCGCCTCTGCTTTCCTGCGTGCTTGTCCAGATCACGTCGCCGTTCGGATCGACCAAACGCACCGCAATTTTTGCCTCTTGAACAGTCTCAGTATTGGCGGACGAGTCCTTGATAGCTGCAGCCCCGTTTCGGCCGCCGACTGCCGTGCCTTCGGAATACGCGTGCAATTCCTGAGAGGTTTTCTCTATAGCCACTCCTTTGAGAATGGCATCGGCACGCTCACGGTTCTCGGTCACCTTGAGTTGATTTGTTGCGACCAAGGCCGAGACGATCATGGACTGGAGTTCTTTTGAGGTCGCATCATCTCCAAAACTGTCAACGAAGATGCGCTTGACCTTCAGCAGAGCGGCAGGATCGCCATCGGCGTCTCGGCTCGGGGCAGGTGTTGCTTGGACTGTTGCCGCAGGCTTTGTTTCCTGAGTGCCTGGACTCGCCTGAAGGAGCAACCCTGTCATCAACAAGGCGGTTAGCACGCTACGAACCTCCCAATCCGCTCTTCCGAGCCTCGTCATCCTGGTACTCGACCTTCTTCCCAGTTCTTGCTTCCAGCGTAGCAAGCGTGGTCCTAACAACTGACTTGCCCAACTCGAGCACAGCAGCATGTTGCTTATCCTGTTCGTCCTTCCACCCGATAGTCAGGAAGTGTTTCCGCTTGTGCGATAGAAGGAGCCAAGGGCTTATCGCAAGCGCAAGACCGAGTCTGCGCCCGGCTCTTTGGCCGTACTCTAAATCGTTCACCTGGTCATAGGGGATTTCGAGTTTTCCGTCCTTGTACTCGAACACGAAACGCTTCTCGTCTTTTGCGGAGGACGTCCCCTCTGTGCCGTCCTTGATCTGATTCTCAGTGCCTCCGATATACGCAGTCTTGTCGCTGCCCAGGCCTGCAAATGCAACGAAGTCAAACGCGAACAAGAACGTCAATAGCAATGCGATTACTTTTTTCATTTCTGCCTTCTCCATCAAGAAAAATATAAAGTCAGCCGAGTGCACTATAGTCCAGTCAGAATATCGGCGCAACGCATAAGGTTGCGTCCGGATGAGCCCGAACTTCACTCGCGTTGCCTTTCGTTGACAACCCTTGCGATGGGTAGATAATAGAGCCTTCCATCCAATCGAGTTGGTTTCGTCTGGGAGGACCAATGCGAATATTGTTTCTTATTGCGGTCATAGTGTTTTCTCTCGCTGTTTCGTCACTCGCACAGGATAAACCGGCAGCAACCACGCCCGTGGATGCTGCCCGGGTCTTTATCACCGACAGCGAATCCTGGTCTGTTGCCGGCTCCAGCGGAGGCTCCGGAGGATCATACGGAGGCTCGATGGCGGGTGGCGCTCGGCCCCAAACAGCGGAGATTATCAAGACTTTTGGGGAACGCTGTCCGGATGTGAAGGTCAATAACAGGCAGGACAGGGCCGACTATGTCGTCCTTCTCGACCACGAAGGCGGAAAAGGTCTTCTGCGGCATAAGAACAAGGTAGCCGTATTCAATCGGGTGAGCGGGGACTCCATCGTAAGCAAGTCCACACTCTCACTCGGTGGATCGGTACAAGAGGCGTGCGAGGCCATCACTAGAGATTGGTCGGAGCATGGGGCATCCATCCGGGCCGTGAGTGCTCCCGCTGCGGAGAAATCAGCACCTGTTGCAATTCCTGTTGCGGCCCCGGCCGCAGCGCCAATTTCCACTGCCAAGTTGCAGATCGAATCGACTCCGCCGGGCGCGGACATCGAGGTCGACGGCAGTTTTGTTGGCAACACCCCTTCTGATGTTCAGGTGGCAGAGGGCGATCATACGGTCGTTGTCAAGAAATCAGGATTCAAGAACTGGGAACGAAAGTTGAAGTCCAGCGCAGGCAGCAGCGTGCACATTAGCGCTGAGCTGGAAAAAGCTGATAACCCGTAGCACGGCTGGCAGAGCGAATAGCTTGTTGGTGGAGAGCCGGGCGTCCCCGCCCGGCTTGACGGGCGAGACGCCCGTCGCTCCATTACAGTTGGATCGACAAATAGAAAGGAGCACCGGAGTGCTCCCTTGTTTGCCTTCCTCTTCCAGGAGTTAGTCAGTTACTTGGTTGAGCTTCCGCTCATTTCGGCTTTCTCGGTCGCGCCAAGGGCCAGAGCGTACTTCCTGCCGGCGAAGTGTATTTCGGAAAGCGTTGCCTTGCCGCTGGAGCGGTCGACGAGCGCGCTGTCGTAGGCGGCGGCTCGGTCCATGGCGACCACCTTCGCTGCTGCCTTTGCGACTTCCTTCTTGCCCTGCATGAAGCTTACCTCGACGTTCGATCCCGTGCCGTCCCAACGCAGTTGGTAGTCGCCGGCGGCGAGCTGCTGGCCATTGACTTCTAACGGCTCCTGCACCTGCAGCGAACCCTTGTTACTTGCGAACGCACTCGTTGCGAGCAGCACGGCCAGCCCGAGCACAACAGTCTTTGCCAGATGGTTCAGCGCCAGATGGTTCAGTTTCATTTGCTCCTTCGCTTTCTGCCCGGTTCCTGGCCGGGACCTGAGGGGCGGCTGGTGATGGTTCAAGGACGCTCGACTGAGGACTTGCCTTTTTCTTGCAAAGTCCTACAATGCGCAAGTCAGGGTGACGCAAGAAG
>Ga0326728_10010120_pt1 | contig 22250 bp, 17 predicted proteins | sample MB3enrmetagenome_FD_207602 | JGI IMG/M metagenome (GOLD analysis project Ga0326728, IMG submission 207602) | Lab enriched peat soil microbial communities from McLean, Ithaca, NY, United States - MB31MN | ecosystem: Environmental > Terrestrial > Soil > Wetlands > Peat | place: USA: New York... | reverse complement strand
CCATGTATTGGCTGTATGTGATAGGGGCGGCGGCGGACCCGGATAATCCCGGAATGCCGCCGCCCGGCAGGATGCGCCGGCCGGATTCGGCATCCAGTGGAGCCGGTTCAGTGCCTGTATTTATAAAACATTCAACTGGAACAACTCTTTGGCCGGCTTTACTTTTGTCCATGCGTAGGCCTTGCGAAACTGTGTTTGGGAGATAATCTTGCCGCCTGAATATTCTTGGGTTGAATAATAGCAAAGCTTCGCTTGTCTAGGAAGATGCAGCGGTATATAAGGGCGAATTGGGTTGGTTTCCATCCGGGCGGGCTGGATGACGAAAATCTTTCAAGTGATGTTCCAGGGTGGACGCACTACTTCAGATTAATAGCATCGATTTTGGAGCGCTGAGTTGGATTCGACGAGCAGAGTCCTTTTGGACCGGGTTCAGCGATCATTTCCGATAGTCTCGGAACCTTTTCGAATTCTTTCCGAAGGTCTTGAAATTTCAGAGCGTGAAGTCCGTGAACGAATAGGGTTGTTGAAGGAAAGCGGGGCTATTCGCCAGATCAGCGCGATCTTCAATACCGGCGCGCTCGGATACAGGAGCAGTCTCGTTGCCATGGCTGTGCCTCAGGAAGCGCTCGAAATCGCCGTGGAAGTGATTAATGCTTATCCGGGAGTAAGCCACAATTATCTTCGCCCCGGGTCCTTCAACATGTGGTTCACAATCGCGGTGCCTCCAGGGCAAAGTCCCGAAGCGGCGGTTTCAGAACTTTCGGCCAAAGCGGGCGGATCTCCCGCGCTGATACTGCCGGCCGTAAAGAAGTATAAGCTGGCCGTGGTGCTGGATGTGCTGGAAGACGGTGACTGGGACTCCCAGGATGAAAAAGCCGAGTTGCCTCCCACCGAATCTGATACTAACTTCAGACCCACATCTGAAAACGTGCGGATCGTTAAATGTATTCAGGAGGACCTGCCCCTTGTCCCGAAGCCCTTCGAGTTGTGGGCTGACTCCCTGGGAATGAAAGAACCCGAACTGCTCAGAGTAGTTTCCGACTGGACGCGAAACGGAACAATTCGAAGGTTTGCCGCCGTGCTCAACCATCGGCAGGTGGGATTCAGCGCAAATGGGATGGTCGTCTGGAACTGTCCCGAGGACCAGATTGACCGGATCGGTTCCATTCTGGCTTCCTGCCCGGAGGTCAGCCATTGCTACAGCAGGCCTGCCTATCCCGAGTGGCCCTATAATCTCTATGCAATGATTCACGGGCGCAGCGAGCAGGAATGCGAAGCCGTCGCGGGAAGGCTCGCCGCCGAGGCCGGACTGCCCAATTTCCGGATTCTTTTCAGCACAAAGGAATTCAAGAAAAAGAGGCTCAAACTCTTCTGGTAGCGATCTGCCGATTGGGCATCAGGCGCTGTGAACAGCGGGTGTAAGATGACTGACAGTGAAGAGCGTGAATTAAAGAAAAAGGCGATTTTCGATGGAATGTCCAAGCGCGGCCGTGAGCGTATCCTGAAAATCGGATATGAAAACTGGGACCCTTTCGAGTTGCCCAAAGACCCCAGAGAGAGAATTTTCAGTTCGGCGAGCGTGAGGGCAGGTGCTCTCGTCCAGGAATACTACATGGCGGCCGGAGGCAAAGGGGAGTCTGTCGCGGTCCACCGGGAGCTTTTCGAGCTGTGTGTGGGGCTTCTCCAGGGGGACAGCCGGGCAAAGACCCTGGTGAATTTCTGTGCCTGGCTCCAGAAGAAGACGGGAGGGGATAGCACCTAGTCCGGCAACGGTATCCTTACTGCTGTGATAAAGTCGAAACCCGCGCAGGCCGCAGGGCGAGAAGGCGGCGTCCGGCGGTGGAGATGGGATTGTCTATTCTTCCATGACGCTCTCCTGCGTGTGTTCGCAGGGACGCAAGAATTCCATTTCTTCAGGCAGTGCCGGTCTGACCAGTGCAACTCTCACTTTGTAGTAGAGGTCTTTCCCGGCCAGCGGGTGGTTGTGGTCGACCGTAATGGTTGAATCCGTCTTATCGATAACCAGATAGCTATACTGGGCCCCGGTCGCTTCGTTTTTGGCAACCGCCCATTTGCCGGGCTCCAGACTTCGGCCGTGAGGGAATGAGTGAAGGTCCAGCGTGCGGACGAGTCCATCGTCGTGTTCTCCGAAGGCCTCGGATGCTGGGATTTTCAGCTCTGTCTGCGTTCCCTGCTCAAGTCCGGTCAGTGCCTTCTCAAGGGCCGGCAGCACCTGGCCGTAGCCTGCGACGAAGTTCATTGACGCCGGGGTCTTCTCTCCCTTTATAAAAGAACCATCGTCCAGGCGCAGGCTGTACTCAATTACTACGAAACGGTCTTTCGATATTTGCATCTTTCCCCTTTGGCCGGGCAACACCGGAAACCTCTTATGATTCCCGGATTTCCTCTTGTTCAATCTAAAATCTAAAATTTAACAGTTCTCCTGGGCCCGGTAGCCGAGTTCTTCGGCCCTTTTCGCGTGTTCTTCCGCTTCCGCGTCCTTGCCCAGAGCACGTAATGCTGCCGCCAGGTTAAAATGGGCCGGAGCGGAAGAGGCGTCTGCCTCGATCATCTTCATTGAAAGCTGCGCCGCGGATTGTGCCTGGCCGGATTCAAGGTAGGCGGCAAAAAGCAACTGGTATGCCTGCGGCGAACCCGGCATCAGTTCAAAGGCTCTTTGGCCATGCGCGACCGCTTTATCAGGTTGCCCGCCTCGGAGGTAGATAAAAGCCAGGTTGCTGTGGGCTGGTCCAAGGTTCGGATCTATCTCGATAGCCCTCTGGTTTGCCTCTATGCTCTTTGCCGGACCGTCCTCGGCTCGCATATAGAGGCCTCCAAGGTTTACATAGGCCTGGGCCAGATTGGGATTGCATTCGAGGGCTTGTTTGAATTCAGAGATGGCTTCCTCGACAAGGCCCTTTTGGGTGTAAGCCAGCCCGAGATTATAGTGCAGGGTTTCCGATCCGGGATCAAAGAAAAGCCGTTCTTTGATAAATTTGATGTAAAGATTTAATCTGTCATCTTTTTCTTTTCGGTTATTTGTCATTGTCTTTTATCTTTCTTTCAGGTATATAAGCCTTCCTTAAATGGAAGGGAGACGGAAACCCTTCGATTTGAGTGGCTTTTCCGCCCAAGTGTGCAGCCTCGACTACCCGATCGCCACATCGCGGAAATCAGGACCGATATATTCTAACTGTTTGACTCCTCGTTGCAAAGCTCGCTCTTAATGATGACACATACCGGGTCCTCGCCATTGACTTTTTCGTCGGCAATTTTATAGTCTGTGGAAGCCGTTTGATTTATCAGTAAATACAGATTTTGTCAGAGTTTCACAACGGGAACTGGACGGGGCCGATTCGGTTTTCCCGTTTTCGTCGGTCCGCGCGAACCCGGACCAGACGAAGATAAGCGCCCCAGGCCTTTCGTTCAATACGGACAGGAGAGCAGCGAATGAGTGAAGATGCGAAGCAAAAAATTCTGGATTGGGTCAATCAGCAGAAAAAGACCAAGCATTATTTCAACGATCTTTGCAAGGCCGTTCCCGAAATGAAGATGATGCAGGCCAAGAAGGTCGTGAACGAATTGGTGAACGAAGGCAAGCTCAAGTACTGGTCAAGCGGGAGCACGACTATGTACATGTTGCCAGTCGAAGGCGATGTTGAAAAAGAAGAAAAGGGAATGAACTAACCCTGCCTTCCCCCGACCTGCCGATGCGGCTTCCAACGGTATTTTCAGAAGACCGAATTTGAGGTTTTGCCCAAAGAAGTGACAGATTCAATGAAAGGGAGGTGATCACTTAGTACCGGAGGCGGGATTTAAAAAAGGTGTCTATTTTCCCCAACACAGCCCTTCCCCGCATCCGTTCTTGCAGCAGACGATGACGGACGGATTTTAAGTTGTGTGCTATTGGACAAGTATTGGAGTAACACTTAGGAGGTAAATGAATGGCGCTGAAACATCAAACCCCCATGCTTGACGAACTCGATAAGGGCCCTTGGCCTAGCTTCGTTACTGACGTGAAGCGAATGGCGGCCAAAGGAAACCGCATGTGCGAGGACTGGCTCGGCCTGATGGAAATGTCCTTCAAGGACAAGGAGGGCCACTGGAAACACGGCGGTATTGTCGGAGTCCTCGGATATGGTGGAGGGATTATCGGCCGTTATTGTGACCGGCCCGACCTCTTCCCCAACGTTGCGCATTTTCATACCGTGCGCGTGAACCAACCCTCGGCCAAGTACTACAATACCCAGGTCCTTCGCAAGATTTGTGAGTTGTGGAATGCCCGAGGCAGCGGACTGACCAACATGCACGGGTCGACCGGGGATATAGTTCTGCTCGGAACGACCACCGATCAGCTTGAGCCTCTTTTCTACGATCTGACTCATGAAATGAATATGGACCTGGGGGGATCGGGCTCCAACATGAGAACGCCCGAAGGCTGCCTTGGCATGTCCCGTTGCGAATGGTCCTGCATAAACACCCAGGACATCATTTATGATATTACCCAGGAATTTCAGGATGCGCTCCATCGGCCGATGTTTCCATACAAATTCAAGTTCAAGGCATCGGGCTGCCCAATGGACTGCGTCGCCTCTATTGCTCGTTCCGACTGTTCGATAATCGGGACCTGGAAAGATGAAATTCGCATCGATCAGGCTGCGGTCGGCGCTTACGTGGGCGGAGAAATCGTTCCCCACGGCGGGGCCGGCGGGAGCAGGGCATTCGACATCAAGTCCGAAGTGATCGATCTTTGCCCTACCAAATGCATGGAATATGACGGAAAAGCCCTCAAGATCTACAACGAGGACTGTGTGCGGTGCATGCACTGCATACGTGTAATGCCGCGAGCACTGCGGCCGGGTCTCAACAAGGGCGCGACGATTCTGGTTGGCGCCAAGGCCCCCATCCTCGATGGCGCGCAGCTCGGCAGCGTTGTGATCCCGTTTATCAAAATGGAGTCGCCCTACACCGAGTTCAAGGGATTCGTCGAAAAGTTGTGGGACTGGTGGATGGAAGAAGGCAAGAACCGCGAACGGCTCGGCGAAACAATTCAACGCTTGAGTATGCGCGAGTTCCTCAAAGCGGTGGAGCTGGAACCCGATCCACGGATGGTAAACACCCCGAGGTACAATCCCTACATTTTCTACGATCCATCGAAAGTTCCCGGTGGCTGGGAGCATGATGGCGCTGCGTTCCGCCAACGGCATCAAGCTTAGGAGGTCTAAAAGATGGCTTTTGATCCGAATAATCTCATGAAAGACCGAATCACCGATATCGGTCCCCCTAAATATGACGCGTTCTTTCCGCCGGTTATCAAGGAGAATTTCGGCAAATGGAAATACCATGAAATCCTGGAACCGGGTGTTCTAGTACACGTCTCGGAATCCGGGGCCGAAATCTACTCGGTTCGCGTCGGGTCCGCCCGGCTCGTCAGCACCGACTACATCGGCGAAGTGTGCGATATCGCCGACAAGTACTGCGACGGGTACCTGCGCTGGACAACCAGGAACAACATTGAATTCCTGGTTAGCGACAAGGCTAAGCTCCAGCCCCTTCTGGCCGATCTGCGCAGTCGCGGCGCATGGTTTCCCATCGGGGGAACAGGAAACAGCGTCACCAATATTGTTCACACCCAGGGTTGGGCGCACTGCCATACGCCCGCTATCGATGCCTCCGGTGTCGTAAAGGCCGTAATGGATGAGCTTTACGAATACTTCGGGAGCCACAAGCTGCCCGCGCAGGTTCGTATTGCCCTGGCGTGCTGTCTCAACATGTGCGGCGCCGTTCACTGCTCGGATATCGCGATTCTCGGCGTTCACCGGAAACCGCCCTTCGTCGAGCACGACCGTGTTCAGAACGTATGCGAGATTCCTCTGGTAGTGGCCGCCTGTCCGACTGCGGCTATCAAGCCCAAAAAAGTCGGCGAGCAGAAGAGCATCGAAATCAACAACAGCCGGTGCATGTTCTGCGGGAACTGCTACACTATGTGTCCCGCCCTGCCTCTGGCCGATGGCGACAGTGACGGTATCGCCATTTGGGTGGGCGGTAAGGTTTCGAATGTGAAATCGGCCCCGATGTTTTCGAAACTCGCCGTTCCTTTTATTCCCAATGAACCTCCCAGGTGGCCCACCACGGTTCAGACGATCAAGAAGATCGTCGAGGCTTACGCCGCGGGCGCCCGCCGCTACGAGCGCGTTGGGGAGTGGATCGGCAGGATCGGCTGGGAACGTTTCTTTGAGAAAACGGGCCTTGAGTTCGGCCACGAGCACATTGACGATTACCGCCTGGCGATGACTACCTGGAGAACGACCACTCAGTTCAAGTTCTGAGAAGCTGGAACCGGGAGCGGGAAGATAGCGGGGAGCATGCAACAAGGGGCAGGAACCATGAAGCATGGGGCTTGCTCCGGGTTCCCCGATATCGGTTCGGTTCTCCCGGGCTTTCGATTGTGGATTTCGCGTTATGGAGTTTAAAAGATCGCGCCTCATGGTGGCGGCAATGCGCGGAGGCGCCGGAAAAACGGTTGTCTCCGTCGGCCTGAGTGCGGCCTGGAACCGCATTCTGGGGCTTGACATTGCGGCTTTCAAAAAGGGGCCCGATTATATTGACGCCGGATGGCTAAGCGCGGCTTCCGGCCGGCCCTGCTGGAATCTCGACCCGTTTCTGATGGGCCCGGAGCAAATCGTGCGGTCGTTCATCATGCGTTCGGCAAAATCGGATGGGGCTCTGATTGAAGCAAATCGTGGGCTCTACGACGGAGTCGATGCGAGCGGGAGCTATTCGAGCGCCTGTCTTGCCAAACTTCTTCGGTGTCCGGTTGTTCTGGTCTTGGACGCGACAAAGGTCACACACACGGCTGCCGCAATGGTGCTTGGGTGCCGGGGGATGGACTCCGAGGTGAGCATAGGAGCCGTCATCCTGAACCAGGTGGCCGGAATGCGCCATGAGACGATCCTTCGCCAATCGATCGAAAAACGTTGCGGGGTGCCCGTTCTTGGCGTTATTCCCAGGCAGCTCCGGAATTTTTTCCCCGAGCGGCATCTCGGATTGGTGCCGCCTGAAGAATCCGAAGATATTTCAGGGGCGCTCGATCGGGTGGCTGCAAAGATGAGCGAGTACCTCGATATCGACGCCCTGTGGAAGCTCGCCTCTGCCGCGCCGTCCCTCGGTTGTCCGCAGCCGGCGGCGCTTGAAACGAGCCTCGCTGGGAACGCGGTTAAGATTGGCGTTATAAAGGACTCGGCTTTTCAGTTTTACTATCCGGAAAATCTTGAAGCCCTCGAAGAAAGAGGGGCGTCTCTCGTATTTATTTCAAGCCTCGAGAAAGCGCCCCTGCCTGAAATCGATGCGCTTTACATTGGCGGCGGTTTTCCTGAAACGCATCTGGAGAGGCTTTCTGCCAATGAGGTTTTTCGGACTTCTCTAAAATCGGCAGTTGAGGCCGGATTGCCTGTCTATGCTGAATGCGGCGGGCTGATGTTTTTGTGCCGCGGGATTCGTCATCAGGAAAAACTTTATCCGATGGTGGGCGTCTTTCCTTTCGAGATAACGCTGGGGAGAAAGCCGCAGGGTCATGGTTATACGCTTATGGAGTGCGTAGGACCCAATCCTTTTTTCCCGAAAGGAACGACTATTCGGGGGCATGAATTCCATTATTCCGGAATTGCCGGCAAGCTCGACCGCGACTCATACCCGTTTGTCTTTAAGTTGGACAAGGGGCACGGAATCGTGGCCGGTTGGGACGGCATGTGCTATAAAAACGTTCTTGCCGGCTACTCGCATATCCACGTGATTGGAAATGAGCATTGGGCGGATGCGATGATAGCCGTCGCAGGGTCATACAAGAGGCTAAAAACGAACATTCCTGTAGATTACGGTCCGGACGGTCTCCGGCCGGAATCTCGGAACTTTCCTGAGGTCTGTTGAAGGAGGACAATTCAGATGGGCCAGATTGAATTCAAAGGAAAAACTTTTGAGGTGGACGAAGACGGCTTCATAGCCAGCTTTGACACATGGAATCCTGAGTGGGTAGAGTACGTCAAGACGTCTGAGGGCATTACCGAGCTCACCAAGGAACACTGGGAAGTCATCCATGTGCTTCAGGATTACTACAGGAAGCACGGGATCGCTCCAATGGTCAGGATTCTCACCAAGGTCACCGGCTACAAGCTTAAGTACATCTATGAACTCTTTCCATCGGGACCGGGCAAGGGCGCTTGCAAAATGGCCGGTCTGCCCAAACCGACCGGTTGCGTCTAGCACCAACACGGCAATGCCGGTGTAACAGATTACAAGCGTAAATGACCGCCGGTGTCCATCGGATTTTCCGACGGACACCGGCGAGTCGGCAGGCGGACGGGTGAATCGGCCCCTCAAGCCTTCACCCTTCACTTCACACAACCGATTTTCTATCCTCCACACCTTTTTCCTTCTGCCTTGCCATCACCGAAAAAACGAGGCGATGGTTCTCACACAGCATTTGTATTTTTCTTCACACAAGGAAATACCCACCGCCTGAGGCCGGATACACTCCTCAGTTCCTCTAAAGGTTTTTTTGCTCGCTTTCCCCGGATTTTTTTGCGATTTCCAGCTTGACTTTAAATTTGGATAGAGGTACGAGAAGGTCGGTAAAGCACGGGAATCAACGGGGTTGTGGACAATTCCTGATGCGATTGTGCCGGAATTCTCAAAACTCAAGTGGAGGCAAAAATGAGCTTTAAAGTAACGGTTGACAAGGACAAATGCACAGGCGACGCCGAATGCGTAGATGTTTGCCCCGTCGATGTATATGAACTGGTCGATGGCAAGGCAGAAGCGGTGAACGAGGACGAGTGTCTGGGTTGCGAAAGTTGTGTGGAAGTGTGTGAGCAGGGCGCAATCACAGTAGAAGAAGTCTAGTTCCCGCCTGAAAGATGAAGCGGTTCAATCCGTAAAAAGACAAGTTTTGCACATAGGGAAGTTGGTAGGTCGCACTGAGGCGCAGTGTTGCGCGCATGGCTTCCCTCGCGATGAGAAAGGTCTTTTCCGGAGGCAAACGCGTTAGCCTTTGTCGCGGAATGTGCTTCATCCTGAAAACTGAAAAAAAGCCGCTTGACTCTTTATTGGGCAGGCGGTTTTCTTTTTTGTCGGAATCTAAAAACTGAGACCCTGAAACAAACCTACAGCCTCCACGGTGATTGTCCGGCTTTTCAACTAAAAACTAAAAACTGACAACTCAACTCAAAACTAAAAAAAGGCTCGCGCCGTTGAGGCGCGAGCCCTTGTTTAGCCTATGTGGTGACGCTTACTCTTTTGCGCCCGGATGGCACCCGGCGCAAGTGGTCGGGGCCTTGGTGTCGGGCTTTTCCGCCTTCAGTTTCTTGTGGCATGGCTGACAGTTGTTGTGAAATGCGATTTTCAGGTTAAGCTTCTTCTGATCCGGAGGGAGTTTAGCCTCGCCCTGGACCGTTGCCTCGGTGTGGCACTTTTCGCATTTTTCGGTCGGATCGCCCTCTTTCCAGGTGTTCTTGCCGTCTTTGTAAATATGATGGCACTGATTGCAGGCGATTTTGTAATCCTGTGAATGCATCTTGTGTGTGAACTTTACGGCCGTCTTGGTCAGCGAGGGCCAGATTGCAGGTTTAATGGTGATTTCATCGGGCGCCTGCTGTGCAGCCCATACCAGCATCGCCGCTGAGAACATAACCACGGCCGCAGCTGCCAAACATGAGACTAACTTTCCTCTTTTCATTCCGGGCATTCCTCCTTTTCATTTTTCACTTCAGCCATCCGGCGTCCACCCGAGAGGATCGGATGCGATGCCGGCCGTTTCAGTTCGGACAAACAACCTCTTTCCGGACGGAAACGGCAAAATCCCACCAGTAAACCGATCTTCAACATAATAAAAAGAAAAACGCCTATCAAATCGACCGCATTCTAGTGAAATTTTCTTCTTACCGCAAGCGATTTGTTAACGGGAATTTGCGATTGAATATTACCGTTTCAATTGACTGGACCCGCTTTCAATGGGTTCGCTTGGGGCAGGTTCCATTGCCGATTGCGCAACATGGCCGAATGATTAAAGTAATTATCCCCGGCTCGATCCACTGTTGACTGTCTCTCTCCATTGAAGGGGGGATGCCGGTCCATCTTTCATTTACAAACGGAGCGCCTGATGCAATTTCAGAAACTGTATTTTAAGAATCGGGACGGCAAACGGCTCGCTGCCCGCTTGGACATACCGCTCGATGAGAAGCCGACGGCGTTTGCCCTCTTTGCCCACTGCTTCACCTGCACGAAGAACTTCAATGCCGTCGTGAACATCGACCGGGCGTTGGCCTTGCATGGGATTGCCGTTTTGAGGTTCGACTTCACCGGCCTGGGTGAAAGCGAAGGGGATTTTGCTGAAACCAGTTTCTCCACTAATGTGGCGGACCTTGTCGCCGCGGCCGAGTTTCTCAAGGAAAACTTCGAGGCGCCCAAGCTGCTCATCGGTCATTCACTTGGGGGGGCGGCCGTGATCCATGCTGCGCAAGAAATCCCTTCGGTAGAGGCAGTCTCCACGATTGCAGCTCCGGCCGAACTTGGCGGCCTGCTCCGGTTCGTTGAGGAAAAGGAAATAGAAAAGCTTGAAAGCGGTGGCGAGACTGCGATCAAAATCGGCGGCAGAGATTTCAGGATAAAGAAGCAGTTTCTGGACGACTTAAGGCAGGGCAGCGTGGAAGCGGCCGTGCGTGCCCTCAAGAAACCGCTGCTGATCTTCCATTCCCCGGTAGACGAAGTGGTTTCGATAGATAATGCCGCAAAGATCTTCGTCGCGGCCCGGCACCCCAAGGGCTTCATTTCTCTCGACAGTGCCGACCATCTGCTCTCCAACCGCGAGGATTCGCTTTATGTCGGGTCGGTGCTTGCGGCCTGGGCCTCCAAATACCTCAAAATCCCGGCAATGAGATCCGTCCGGCCCCAACTGAGCGACAACCGGATTGTAACCCGCACCGGCAAGGTTGGTTTTCGCACGGAAATTTCAGCAAACGGGCACAGCCTCATTGTCGACGAACCGATATCGGTCGGAGGTTCCAACGCCGGCCCTAATCCCTACGACCTGCTGGTATCGGCTCTGGGCGCGTGCACTGGAATGACGCTCCGGATGTATGCCGACCATAAGAAATTGCCGTTGGATTCCGTTACTGTGAGACTCAGGCATGAAAAAATTCATGCTCGGGATTGCGTAGGATGCGACGATCCTGGGAGCAAAATCGATCATATTGAGAGGGAGATTGAATTGGAGGGGGAGCTTGACCACGAAACGCGCCGAAAGTTCATTGATATTGCCAACCGATGCCCGGTCCACAGGACGCTGGAATCACGGAGCCGGATCACCACTAAACTTAAAGAATAGGCTCTTGTGTCCGGGCAGACGCCCGCCGCCCTTCATTACCGGTAGTCGCAGATCGACTTTTTCAGCCGGCGAATTGGCTGATTTTTCAAAAAAATGTTGCGCTGAAGCGACTCCCGCTGCTAAATGGACCTTTTCCAACGCCATGAGCGAATTTATAAGGAGTGTAAGAGGGAGAATCTCATGAAACTGCCACTGGAAATCAGCGCGCGTGACGTGCGAATCAGCGACGAAATTGAAGAGCTTATTCGGGAAAAGGCCTTGAAGCTCGACAAGATCTACGATCAGATCATTGGGTGCCGTGTCAAATTGGACATGCCCCATCGCAGCCACAAAAGCGGAGCGCCTTATAATGTCAGGATTGATATAACGGTGCCCGGCGGAGAGTTGGTCGTAAATAGAGAGCCGGACGGAGACCTGCGCGCGGCCATTGTGAGTTCGTTTGAAACCGCCCAGCGGCGTGTGAAGGAATACGCTGAAAAGCAGCGGGGTGATGTGAAAACGCACTTTGAAAAGCCGATGGCAAGGGTGGCAAGGATATTTCCCGATGAAGGCTACGGATTTCTCGTAACTCCCGAGGGCCGTGAGGTCTATTTCCATGAAAACGCTGTTTTGAACCATAAGTTCAAAGAGTTGAGTGTCGGCGCCCCGGTTACGTTCACTGAAAGGGCCGGAGAAGAGGGAGCGCAGGCAAGCTCTGTATTTGTGGCATAAAGGGCCTGTCGGCTTGGTTCCATCTTTATCTTCCAGGGGCGGGCGCCAACCCCGCCTCTTTGATTGAGCGCTCGTTCCGGGAGCCGGATGCCGTTCCTGGAGGGAAAGCAGACGGGCAAGGCGTGGAGGGTTGCGGGATATTGGCATCCACTCTGCGCTTCACCAGTCCATGGGTATTCGGGCGGTGGAATCATCTTTCAGATATGCGCTCTGATTTTGGATCGAGTGTGAAGGGGCTGGTTCACTCCGATCCCCTGTTATTTTCAGTATGAAATTTCCCTCCGCGTCCCCGGCATTCGAAATTGATGAACGGTTTATAACATCCGGATTTGAGTAATCGGAAAATTGGAGAAACGATGTTTTTGGGTGTTCTGTACCTGGCCATCGTCATACTGCTCCTGCTTACGAACGGCCTTCTGGCGATGTCTGAATTGGCCGTGGTCTCGTCGAGCAAAGCACGGCTCCAAAGCCGTGCCGAGGAAGGCGACTCAAAAGCCCGTGCGGCCCTCGATCTGGCCCAGAACCCAAACCGGTTTCTGGCGACCGTTCAGATCGGGATAACGCTCATTGGAATTCTCAGCGGGGCCTTCGGCGGCGCAGGTCTGGCTGTACGGCTGGCTCAACCTCTTTCCTCGCTTCCCTATGTCGGGAGGTTTAGCCAGTCTATTGCCATGGCTGTGGTCGTGGGGTTTATCACTTACCTGTCACTGCTGGCCGAGCTTGTTCCAAAAAGGATCGCGGTTTCCGGTCCGGAGGCAATTGCTTCGGCCGTTGCAAAACCCATGGCCGGACTTGCAGCCGTCGGATCGCCAATTATCCATGTGCTCGGCCTGTCGACGGACTTTGTGCTTCGCCTTTTTGGATTCAAACCGGTGTCGCAGCCGCCTGTAACCGAGGAGGAAATCCGCATGCTGGTTGGGCAGGCAACGGTTGCGGGTGTATTCGAAACAGTCGAACAGGACATGGTTGAAAGGGTCTTCAGGCTGGGAGACCGCCGTGCCGGAGCGATGATAACGCCGCGCAACAAAATCGTGTGGCTCGACATGAACGACCCGCCCGAAAAGACCATGCGTAAAATAGCGCGGAGCCGCTATTCAAGGTTCCCTGTGCGCCAGAAGCCCGGAAGTATCCAGGGAATCGTCCATGTTCGCGACATAGCCGTCCGCTCTCTCAGCGGAAAGCCGCTTGACCTGAAGGCCTCCATGCATAAGCCGCTTTTCGTGCATGAGAATGCCAGCGCGCTCAAGATCCTGGAGATGTTCAAAGAATCGGGGCTTCAGATGGCTCTCGTCGTCGATGAATATGGAACAGTCGAGGGAATTATTACACTTACGGACATCCTTGAGGGCATCGTCGGCGACATCCCGTCCGAACAGGTAATCGGGCAGCCCCGGATAGTCCGGCGGCAGGACGGCTCATTGTTGGTGGAAGGAATGACGCCCATAGACGAGTTGAAGGATTCTCTGCATATTCGTAAACTGCCGGGCGAGCGCACCGGGCTGTTTCAGACCCTGGGCGGATTCGCCATGGCTCAACTGAAGCGGGTTCCCGAGGCCTCGGACCGTTTTGAGTGCTGTGGCTACAGCTTTGAAGTGGTCGAGATGGAGGGGCGTAGAGTTCGGAAGGTATTGATAAAGAAACTGCCGTGAACAGGTGAAAATGAGCGGTAGACGGCGCGTTTCAAGCATTGGTTTGCCGTCGCATAACGGTGGCTTTACAAAAAACCGGAACCGTTCTAGATTCATCCTTAAACAAAGGCCCTTGATGGGCCGCCGGCTGCAAACTGAAAAATTAACGTACATCATCCATGTGCCCTTTGAGGAATGGAATCGATGCTCCAACTTTATAATACGATGACTCGAAAAAAAGGGTCCTTTCGGCCCAGAAACAAGGGCGTGGTAAGGGTATTCAGTTGCGGGCCTTCTATTTATGCCCCGCCCCACATTGGAAACTACCGCACGTTCATCTGGGAGGACGTCCTTCAAAGATATCTGAAATACCTGGGGTTTGAGGTCCAGCGCTGTATCAACTTGACGGATCTGGAAGACAAGGCCGTCGAGGAAGCCGCGGCGCGGGGAGTTTCGGTGGGTGAACTCACCGACGCTAATGCCGTTCGTTTCCTGGACGAAGCGCGGCGGTTGAGAATAAACATGCCCGAGAACATCCCCCGGTCCTCCACCAGCGTCGAACAGGCCGTTTTCCTGATCCGTGAGCTCATGGAGAAAGGTTACGCCTACCGCTACCGGGGCGACATCTTTTTCGACCCGTTAAAGTTTAAAGGTTTCGGCAAGCTGTTCCGGCTCGATATGAACAAATGGCCGAAAACCAAACAAAGATTCAAACAGGACACTTATCCGGGACGCCGATGGAACCTGGGCGATTTTATACTCTGGCATCATTTCAAAGAGGGGGACGGCGTCTACTGGGACACCCCGCTCGGAAAGGGCAGGCCTGCCTGGAACGTGCAGGACCCGGCCATGATATCGCAGACCCTGGGGTATTCTCTCGACATATGCTGCGGAGGAGTGGATAACCTATACAGACATCACGACTACAACATCGCGGTGATGGAATCGGTTTCGGGCGAGGAGCTTGCGCGCTATTGGCTCCACGGCGAGCACGTTCTCGTGCGCGGAAAGAAAATGTCGAAGAGCCTGGGCAATATTGTCTATCCGGAAGATCTTGTCGACAGCGGTTTTTCCTGGGAACAGATCCGGTTCTACCTCATGTCAAAGCACTATCGAAAAAAGCTGAACCTCAATTTGGACGAGCTGCGCCGAACCAGTTTGAAGCTCGAAGGCATGAGAGGAATTGTTTCAGAACTGCTGAAAGGCGCCCGGAATGGGGAAGGAGTCCGGAACAAGGCTGCGCGCGATCTTACAGGCGAGCTTAAGACGTCCTTCGATAAAGGGATGAACAACGATCTTGACACTCCAACGGCAATAGACGGGGTATTCAAGCAGATCGAGCGCCTGCATTCTCTTCACAAAGCCGGTAAAATCGGCCCTGAACAGAGTCTGGCCGTGGGCGCCCGGCTCCGTGAAATAGACTCGGTGCTTCAGGTATTGTTTTGAAGCTCATGCATTTCTGCCCGGTGTGAGAGAAAACCTCTCGGAAGGGGGCTGTCGGAAGCTAATCAAATTCGTACTCCTCGCTCCTTGCTCCTCTCGCCAGTTCCTCTCCCCGTGTCGCCGCGTCTCCGTGTCTCCTCGTCGCTTATTCTCGCTCCCCGGCCGCCGCCCTTTTCTCTGCGCCCTTTGCGCCTCTGCGGTAATTCTTTGGCTTTTCAACTAAAAACTAAAAACTAAAAACTAAAAACTATTTATAGAGCGGCTGGGCGCAGTCCGGGCCGAAGTAGAGCCGCATTTCGTCAAAAAACGATTGAGTGGGGTTTACCGGCAGTTTGCCCAGATCGAGCACGGCCTCCCCAGTATCCTTTACTATGAGGTGCAGCACCGCCCGGCAGTTTCCCGGATGGGATATCAGCAGGTGCCTCAGGCGGGTGAAGGCGTCGCGGTCCATCCCGGCCGCATCGAGTGTGATGTGGACCGATTCCACCGCCTGAAGGCTGGCTTCTTCCATGCTCAAGATTCGGTTGGCGATCAGCTTGGTGGATTTTTCGTCATGCTGTACCCTGGCCCACAACGCCAGGGGTTCGTCGCCGCCAAGGAGGCCCCTGGCTTCGGTAAAAGGTTCGGCGAATGCGACCACCTCTATCGTGCCGTTTTTGTCTTCGAGGTTCAGGAATGCCATGCGGTCCCCGCGCTTGGTCGTGATCTCCTTTATGATCGAGAACAGTCCGCAAAGCACCACATCGGAGCCTTCCCTTTTCTCCTTAACCGACTGGGTGTCGTCGGTGCATGCCGATCGGATCTGTTCGGAGTAATGGTCGAGCGGGTGACCGGAGATATAGAACCCGAGTGACTCCTTTTCGAACTGGAGCCGCATCCGGCTGTCCCAGTCGGGAATTTCCGGCAGAGGGGGCGCCTTCACCTTCTTCTTGGAACGCAGCATCTCGAAAAGGTTCATCTGCCCCGACTGCCTGTCCTTCTGGAGAGAGGAGGCCCTCTCGATCACCTCGTCCAGGCCCGCCATCAGTTGAGCGCGGTTCGGATGCACGGAGTCGAAGGCGCCGCATCGAATGAGCTGCTCGACCACGCGGCGGTTAACTTTCTGTGAATCCATCCTCTCGCAGAACTCGTTGATAGATCTGAACGGGCCCTCCTCCCCTCGGCCCCGCAGGATGACCTCGATGGCGGCCTCTCCGATATTTTTCACCGCTCCCAGCCCGAAGCGTATCATTCGCTCCACCACCTGGAAAGTCATGCCGCTCTCGTTGACATCCGGCGGCAGAATTCGGATGTCCATCTGCGCGCACTGGTTGATCAGCTTCACAATCTGGTCGGAATTGCTGAGAAAGCTGTTCATCAGGGCGGCCATGAACTCCACTGGGTAATGGGCCTTCAGCCACGCGGTCTGGTATGCGATCAGGGCATAGGCGGCGCTGTGCGATTTATTGAACCCGTACTCGGCGAACTTTGCCATCAGGTCGAAAATGCGGTTTGCCTTTACCGATTCGATGCCGTTTTCCAGGGCGCCCTTCACGAACCTGTCCCTCTGAGCGTTCATCAGGGAGCCGATCTTCTTGCCCATCGCCCTTCGCAGAATATCGGCCTCCCCAAGGGAGTAGTTGGCCATGGCGCTGGCGACGCTCATCACCTGTTCCTGATACAGAATGACCCCATGGGTAGGCTCGAGGATCGGTTTGAGGATCTCCAGATCGTAGACGGCCTGCTTGCCGTGTTTTCCCTGGATGTACTGCTCCACCATTCCGCTTTCCAGCGGCCCCGGACGGTAGAGGGCGACCAAGGCCACTATATCGGCGAAATTCTCGGGTTTGAGTCTCGTCATGATGTCCCGCATCCCCGAACTCTCCAACTGGAATACTCCGGTAGTGTCCGCGCGGCAGAGCAGGGCGTACGTCTCCGGATCGTCCAGGGGGATGTCGTCAATATCTATCCGCTTCCCATGATTCCGGGCTATCAGCTCGATTGCATCGTTTATCACCGTCAGGTTTCTCAAACCGAGGAAGTCGAACTTTATCAACCCGGCCTTTTCCACGTACTTCATCGAATACTGAGTGACGATTTCACCTTCCTGGCCGACGTAAAGAGGCATGTATTCGACTATCGGCTTATCGGACATCACCACTCCGGCCGCATGAGTCGAAGCGTGCCGGGTGAGTCCTTCAAGGGCAAGGGCGATTTCGAACAGCTCTTTTACCTGCGGGTTTTCGAGTTGCATCTCGTTGAGGCGCGGTTCAGTAGCAAGCGCGCGGCTCAGATCGATCCCGGGGGAGGCCGGAATCAGCTTCGCTATGCGGTCCACGTCATTGTAAGGCATGGCGAGCGCCCGTCCCACATCACGGATAACCGCGCGCGCCTGCATCGTCCCGAAGGTGGCGATCTGTGCGACCCGGTCCTTGCCGTATTTGGTGGTGACATACTCCAGGACCTTATCACGGCCGTTCACGCAGAAGTCCACGTCGATGTCCGGCATGCTTATGCGCTCAAGGTTCAGGAACCGCTCGAAGATGAGCCCGTGCTCAATCGGGTCGAGATCGGTTATGCGCATAACGTAGGCTATGAGGCTGCCGGCCGCCGACCCACGGCCGGGGCCGACCGGGATGCCGTTGCTTTTCGCATGGTTTATGAAGTCCGCCACTATCAGGAAGTAGGCGGCAAATCCCATCTGCTTTATGACCCCGAGTTCGTAATCAAGCCTTTGGCGGTAATGTTCGAGTTGCTCCTCTCCAAAAGATGGGCGCCTGCGCGAGATCGCCTTCATCCGCTCTTCGAAGCCCTTCCTCGCCTCGGCTTCGAATCGCTCGTCGATGCTCTCGCCCTCATCGAGCGGAAATACCGGGAAATGGTAACTGCCCAAGTCCAGTTTCAAATCGATCTTGTCGGCGATAGCCTGGGTATTTTCAAGCGCTTCCGGGACATAAGCGAAGTCCTTCGCCATGTCTTCCGGGGACTTGAAATAGAGCTGATCGGTTCGGAACTTGAGCCTCTTTTCGTCAAGAACGGTCTTGCCCGTCTGGATGCATAACAGGATCTCGTGAGCGCGGGCGTCGCCTTTGCGCAGATAATGGCAGTCGTTTGTGGCCACCAGCGGGATGGAAAGCTCCCTGGAAAGCTTTATCAGGCCCTCGTTGGCTATCGCCTGCTCCGGCAGCCCGTTTGACTGAATTTCAAGGTAGAAATCTCCGGGCTCGAATATCTGTGCATATTCCAGCGCCGTTTTCTGCGCGGTCTCCGGCTGATTTCTCAATAAAAGCGATGCGATTTCTCCCTTGAGACACCCCGATAGGCAAATCAGCCCTTCACTGTGCCGGGCAAGTATCTCCTTGTCTATGCGCGGCTTGTAATAGAACCCTTCCGTATAGCCGGACGAAACCAGTTTCATCAGGTTCTGATAGCCGGTTCGGTTTCTGGCGAGCAGGGTGAGGTGATAACTGCGGTCCTCATCGCCGTTGCCTTCCCCGTTGGCCTTCCAGCCTCGATCATGGCGGCTCTTCGGAGCTATGTAGGCCTCGCACCCGATTATGGGCCGGATATCGTACTTTTTGGCCGTCTCATAGAATTCAAGGGCGCCGAACATGTTGCCGTGATCGGTGATGGTGGCTGCCGGCATACCAAAGGCCCGGGCCGTTTCGAAAAGGTCCTTCAGCCGGATGGCTCCGTCCAGAAGGCTGTATTGGGTATGAACATGCAGGTGGATAAAAGACATTCGGGGTTCTTCTCCCTGCTTGGCGGTTTAAGGTCGGCCTCCGGCTCATCCGGCAATGCCGGATAAAGCGGCGGACAAACTCTGATCAAAGATGCTTGAAATTTTGAGAATTCACTCGATGCCTGCCAAAATCAACCGCGGAGGCGCAGAGGACGCTGAGTTTTCTCTGTGCTCCGCGGCGCAGAGGTTGATCTCCATCTTGGTTACGGTTACGCAAGACACTATTCAAATTGATTGGCTTTTCGCTCTTCAACCGGAAACTAAAGACTCAAAACTAAAAACTGCGACGCTAATCATACACCTCGAATACGTCATTATGCGAGGAGGTTTATCGATGGTTAATCCCCATTAATGGAGTTTTATCCTCGTCGACCGGCGTTATGCTCGGCCACAGTGCAAAATCAAAGCTCTAGCCGAAGATATTTGAAATTTTGAAAACTTACTTGATGCATGCAAAACCAACCGCAGAGACGCGGAGGACGCTGAGTTTTTCTCTGTGCTCTCGCTCCTGCGGCTGATCCTTGGTTACTGCTACGCGAAGAAATAATCAAAGATATTTAATATCGAAACCCAGTTCCATAAGTGACCCACCACCGCAAAGGCTACGGAAAAAATTGCGCCGCAGGGGAGCCGCACGTCGTTCGGGCTCCAGTCGTACACACATGACCCACCGGGCGACGCATATAGTCCGCGCCCGATCTTTTCTGGAGGGCGGAGTGCGCGGCCAGCGTGCGGTACGCACGCCGCCGCCTCTCTCTGATCTTTTCTCTGCGCCCTCGGCGCCTCTGCGGTGAGCACCGCGCCTCGGCGGTGAGAAACAGGAGCGTCGGCATTTCTTAACATTGCGAGAAAGTTCCGTCCTGCCGATATTTTCCGAAAAGATCGGTTCCGACCGGTCGTATCATCCTTGACTCCTGACTGCCGCGGCCTTATTCAAAGTTCCTCTTGAAGCGGTGTGGCAAGGAGAATAAGATAACGCGCTGATTTGTGGGACGGAATAACCTGTGAGTCCGGGCTCGCGCGGACCGGCTCGCCGATTGAAGGGATTTTTGATTAGGGTGGATTGTCGCTTTTGGCGACTTGCAATTAGCCTAAAAAACAGGTGGATCTTATGTGCGGCATTGTAGGATATATCGGTCCGGAGAAAGGGCGGGAGATCCTGATAAACGGCCTCAGGAGGCTGGAATACAGGGGATACGACAGCGCTGGGATTGCCATGGTGGGCGCCGATTCCCAACTGAGGATCGTGCGGTGCGAAGGCAAGCTGATCGGCCTCGAAGGCAAGCTTCAGGAGCAGCCGATAGACGGAACGGTCGGAGTGGCGCACACCAGGTGGGCAACCCACGGCAGGCCATCCGAGGCCAATGCCCATCCGCATCGCTCGGGCCCCTTTGCCCTGGTTCACAACGGGATAATCGAGAACTACGCCGACCTCAAGGAACAGCTCGTCAAAGAAGGCCACCAGTTCTCCTCCCAGACGGATACCGAGGTCATTGTGGCGCTGCTGAACCACGAATGGGAGAAGGTGCGCGACTACGAGCAGGCGGTCCGGAATACCCTGAAAAAAGTAAGGGGTTCTTATGCGGTTGTGATCGTAAACGAGTTGCAGCCGGATGTCCTGGTGGCCGCCAAGAAGGAAAGCCCGCTTATTCTAGGCCTTACCGACACATCATATTTCCTCGCCTCGGACGTGCCCGCCATACTGCCTTATACCCGCCAGGTGGTTTACCTCAACGACGAGGAGATCGTTTTCATTGCCAGGGACGGCTACCGGATCGAGTCCCTGCCCGACGGGGCCCAGCGCCATCCCAAGCCCCACTGGGTCGACTGGAACCCGGTAATGGCCGAAAAAGCCGGCTACAAGCATTTCATGCTGAAAGAGATCTATGAGCAGCCCCGGGCCGTTATCGATACCTTCCGGAGCGTGGTCGATCTGGAGCGCATGGAAATTCGTTTTGCCGAACTCAACCTTGACAGGGCGCTGCTGGAAAAAATCGAGAAAATCTGCCTCGTCGCCTGCGGGACTTCCTATCATGCCGCCCTGGTGGCCAAGTACATGTTCGAGAGCCTCTGCCGGGTCTCCGTCGAGGTGGACCTCGCATCTGAATTCCGTTCGAGAGACCCTGTCCTGAACGAAAAAGTCCTTCTGATCGTAATAAGCCAGTCCGGCGAAACCGCGGATACCAGGGCCGCCCTGAAGGAAGGTTTGGACAAGGGCGCGCAGTGCAGGGCGATTGTCAACGTTGTTGGAAGCAGCATAGCCCGAATGGCCCAGGGGGTCATCTATACCCACGCCGGGCCGGAAATCGGGGTGGCTTCCACCAAGGCCTTTACGACTCAACTCGTCGCGCTCTATCTTTTCGCCGTCTACTGGGCCTCTGAAACGGGAATGATCGAACGCAATGAGGTTGAACGGTATATTCAGGAACTGATCGAGCTTCCGGGCAAGATGGAAAAAGTACTTGCCGATGCGGACAAGATCAACGCCTGGGCCAGAAAATACAAAGACTACAAAGACTTCCTCTATCTTGCGCGGGGCCCCCTCTATCCGATTGCCCTGGAAGGCGCGCTGAAGCTGAAGGAAATCTCCTATATCCATGCGGAAGGCTATGCCGCCGGCGAAATGAAACACGGCCCCATCGCGCTCATAGACGCCGAAATGCCCGTCATGGTCCTGCTCAAGCAAGGGCATCTTTTTGAAAAGATGATCTCGAACATCCAGGAAGTTAAAGCCAGGGACGGGATCGTCCTGGGCCTGATCGAATCCGAACCCAATGCCATAGTCGGGCCGCCCGAAAATCAGTTCGTTGTCGCGCCTTCTTCCGAATGGTTGTCGCCCGTGCTCTTCAGCGTTCCTCTTCAGTTGCTCGCCTATCACGTGGCCGTGCTCCGAGGCACGGACGTCGACCAGCCGAGGAATCTGGCCAAAAGCGTGACCGTGGAGTAGGAGAAAACGGGAGCAAGAAGCAGGGAGCAAGAAGCAGGGAGCAAGAAGCAGGGAGCAAGAAGCAGGAAGCAGGGAGCGGGAAGCAGGGAGCAGGAAGCAGGGAGCGGGAAGCAGGGAGCGGGAAGCAGGGAGCGGGAAGCAGGAAGCAGGGAGCAAGGAGATCTGACGCGAAGACAGATTACTGACGGCTTAGATCTCCCAACCCACTCTGAAAGGTTTTCGCCCCATAAGCTCTCAAATAAGGGCCACATAAATTCGTCATTCCGGCGCAAGCCGGAATCCAGGGGTTTTAGTTTTTTACAGTAAAATCAATGGGAAGGCACTGGACCCCGGCTTAAAACATGCCGGACCCTCACTACGTATCGGGTCCCCCGCTACATGCGCGGACGTCGGGTGATGCGTTTAGTCCGCGCCCGATCTTTT
>Ga0326728_10010119_pt1 | contig 22251 bp, 20 predicted proteins | sample MB3enrmetagenome_FD_207602 | JGI IMG/M metagenome (GOLD analysis project Ga0326728, IMG submission 207602) | Lab enriched peat soil microbial communities from McLean, Ithaca, NY, United States - MB31MN | ecosystem: Environmental > Terrestrial > Soil > Wetlands > Peat | place: USA: New York... | reverse complement strand
CGTGAATGAAGAGAGCGCGGCTCTCCCACGTGCGCGAAGTCACGAAGTACGTGCCTGGCAGGCTTTCGTGTCGCTTCGGTATGGACATTCCCTCAGCGGCTAAAGCCGCCCCTCCCGCTGTCCCCTGGTGGCACGGCTAAAGCCGTGCCCTGACGTGCCCTTCCGGGGCCCCCGCGCGATGACAATACTCCTATGCCCAACACTGTCATCCCCGCGAACTCCCCGGCTTCGCAAACTCCTTCATCATGTCCGTGAACTGCGTGAACAAATAATGCGAATCGTGCGGCCCCGGCGAAGCCTCCGGGTGATATTGCACGCTGAAGAGCGGCAGCGTCTTGCTCCTCATGCCCTCATTAGTGCCGTCGTTCAAGTTGACATGGGTGATCTCCACTTCACTGGACGGCAGCGATTCCGGATCCACGCAAAACCCGTGATTCTGCGCGGTAATCTCCACCTGGCTCGTCAGGAGATTCTTCACCGGGTGGTTCGAGCCATGGTGCCCGAATTTCAGCTTGAACGTCTTCCCGCCCAGGGCCAGCCCGCACAACTGGTGCCCCAGGCAAATCCCGAAAATCGGCACGCGCCCCGCCAGCTTGCGGATGTTTTCGATCGCGTAAGTCACGGGTTCCGGATCGCCTGGCCCATTCGACAGAAACACGCCGTCCGGCCGCATCGCCAGCACGTCGTCCGCTGAAGTGCTTGCAGGCACGACGCTGACTGCGCAGTGGTGATCCACCAACAGCCGCAGAATGTTTTGCTTGATGCCGTAATCGTAAGCCACCACGCGCAACCGGTGGGCATCGGGACTCGTTCCCGCTTCGCCCATTTGCTCGGCCCACGGTGAAGTGGCCAGCTCAATCGAGCCCTGCTGCCAGTCGTAGCCTTTCGCGCAGGTCACGCGGCCCGCAAGCTCCTGCCCGGCCATCGTCGGAAGCTGCTTGGCTTCATGGATCAATTGATCGGCCGCCGTGCCATCCGTAGCCACCATGCCCCGAAGCGCGCCGACCTTGCGGATGTGGCGCACCAGTGCGCGCGTATCAATATCCCAAATCACCGGAATTTTGTGCCGGTTCAAGTACAACTGCGCCGTTTCCGCCGAGCGCCAGTTCGACGATATCTGCGAAAACTCCCGCACGATCAGCGACTCGATGTACGGCCGCGGAGATTCCTCGTCATCCAGATTGGCGCCCACGTTGCCAATGTGCGGATACGTCAAGCAAACGATCTGTCCTGCATAGCTGGGATCGGTGAAAACTTCCTGGTAACCGGTGAGACTGGTATTGAAAACGACTTCCCCGCCCCGGCGCGTGAGGGCGCCGGCGGCGCGGCCGTTAAAGACGCGCCCGTCTTCGAGCGCGAGGATTGCGGGGCGATGCAAAACTTCCGTTGTCAGTGTGCCCTCCGTCGAACTTCATTTGTCGTTCGCCTCAGTCGTGGACAATGAACCGAAATGATCCACGGGCCAGTAGGCAAATACGGCGCGGCCGTAAATGTACTGGCTGGCGACCGGCCCGAACACCCGCGAATCATTCGAGCTGATGCGGTGGTCCCCCATCACGAAGTAACTCCCTTGGGGCACGCGAACGGGTCCGAAATCGCTGACATCGGCGTACTGCGACGGCACGTAGGGCTCGGGGACCATCTGCCCGTTCACATAAACCGCACCGCGGCGAATTTCAATCGTCTCCCCTGGCAGCGCCATCACGCGCTTGATAAAGGACTTCGAGCGATCCAGGGGGTACCAGAACACTACCACGTCCCCGCGCTCGATGGGCTCAAATCGGTAAACAAATTTGTTGATGAAGATGCGCTCCTGATCGGAGAGTAGCGGCGCCATGCTGGTGCCTTCCACCTTCACCGGTTGGTAGAGGAACACAATGATGACCATCGCCAGTCCGATGGCGATCAGCAGATCGCGCGTCCACACACGGATTTCGTGCCGCAACGCGTGATGCGCAGGCGCAGCAATGGCCGCGGGCGGGATGACTGAAGGATCGGCCGGGGACAAGGAAAAATCGGGGGCAGAGATGTGCTCGGCCGTGGGCGCAGGGGTCTGATTTTCGTCAGGTTTCGGCATTTCGTGCTGCCTCTCCTTTATAGCATGCACTTCCGCTCTGGGCCAATTGCCATTTGTCATGTCCCAGTCTCGCGGAGCCATCTAGTTGGAAGGCTTCTCGCCGCCTCCCTGTTGCCTCCCTTTGGAGTGCGGCGGCTCGCCGCCGCTTTTACGGGCGCCGGGTGCCCCAGGTACCGGTTTTGTACCTGGGTCTTGGGTTCCTCTTCCTCTGGCACACTCACTCCTGCTTGCCCTGAGCCTCGAAGGGCTTGCCCTGACCCGCGAAGGGCCTGTGCTTCCGGGTTTACCTTCGGAGTAGGTCTCTCTCCTCTGCTCTGCCTTTCTCTGTGACCTCTGTGGTCCGGCCTCTGTGAACTCTGTGTTATCGTCCCTCTTCTCCGGGCAGTATGAACACTTCTGTCATCCCGACCGGAGGCCCGCGCCTTATGCGGGCCGCAGTGGAGGGATCGCGGCGCGAACTACTACTCCTGCGAAAGCGCAAAATTCAGCGAAGCGAGCGCCGCAACCACTGCCGTCTCCGTGCGCTGTATCAACTTCCCGAGCGAAGCTTCCTGAAACTGCGCGCCGCGCGCGGCCGCAAACTCCGCATCCGTCCACCCGCCTTCCGGCCCAATCGCGAGAATGGCAGCCCTCTGCTGCTGGCCGGCAAGCACCACGCGCAAAGGCTTGGCCTCTGGCGCCTCGGAAAGAAACACGCGCAATGCTTCAGCATTCCAGGCGAACGCAACCTCCGGTTTCGCCAGCGCCTCCAGCAGCGGCACGCTCACGCGCCGCGATTGCTGCGAGGCTTCCAGCAGGATTTTCTTCCAGCGTTCCGCTCGTTTGGGAGCCGCCAACAATAGCGCCTTTTCGCTGCGCGCCGCGGCCAGCGGCACAATGCGCGTCACGCCCAGTTCCGTGGCCTTTTCCAGCGCCCACTCAAACGCATCGAATTTCACCACGGCCAGCAGCAGCGTGCTATCGAGCGACGGCCGAAACCCCGGCAATTCTTCCACCAATGCAAATTCGACGATGTCACGGCCCACCATCTCGACCCGGCCCAGCCACACGCGTTGCCCATCGCTCAACTCATACACCTGCCCCGCCTGCGCACGAAGCACTCGGCCCAGGTGGTGCGCGGCCTCGCCTTCCATCCGCGCGCGTTGCTCCTCAAATCGTTCCACAAAGAATCGGCGTCGCATCTCGCGCCTATCTTGCCACGAATCGGTGCCCGTCTGAATTCGTAATTTGCGATTTACGATGGCTTGGGCGTGGCCGATCTCAAGATCGGCCACTACATCCTGCAAAGAAAAACGCGCAGGTGGAGCTGCCTACGCCGCAAAAGCGGCGGCAAGCCGCCGCACTCCACCGTGGCGACACCTGTCACGAGTCAAGAAGTAATGAAAGTCGAAGAGAGGACTAGTACCCAAGTTACCGATTTGCCCGACTAACCGGGCACTGCGGAACTACTCAAGGGCGGGGGAAATGGGTGAATGTACACTTCCTGCCAAAGCCTTTCTCTTTGTCGCCGGTAACTTCGCAAGTCTTAACTGTGAGTTCAGGATTTACTGCATGAACTTTATCGAAAGCTTCCTGAGCCTTTTTCGTTTGTCCAGTCAATGTGTAGATAGCACCAAGCATTTCAAGTGCCGAGGTCTGCTCGGAGGGGTCATTCGCATCAAGATCAACCAGCTTCTGCGTGACGGAGATTGCCTTGTCATATTGCTGGACGGCAAAGCAAGCGCCCGTGAGTGTCTGGAGCGAAGACCTAATCTCCGAAGTGTCATTAGAGCTAAGTTCGACCATTCGTTCTGCTGCTCTTACTGCTTTCTCGTACTGCCCTGAACTCTGCAAAGCCCACACATAATTACCATACAGAGCGGGCTGAGGAGACTTGACGACCGCCATTTCAAAAGCTTCCACGGCTTTTGAGTAGTCCTTCTTGGCCATGTAGGCAAGGCCGAGCGAATTGTAGGAAGTCCCATTGGTCGGATGAAGCTCAACATCCTGCTTGCAAGCTGCGATTGCGAGGTCAAGTTCTTCGATGAGTTGATAGCCTTCACACAATTTCCACCAGACCCTCGGATTTTTCGGGTCGATTCTTGCGGCATCTTTGAGAAGTTGGATATTGCCCTTTAAGTCGTTTGCCGCAAACTTCTTTCCTGCGTCGGTAATCAATTGGTCCGCTTTAGCTCGATTCCAGCTCTTAGCCAACCCGGCGCACCCCACTAACCCAAGACATAGTGACAGTACCAGTATTCGAGCAGTAGCCAGTTGATTTGATTTCATACCGGAGAGCATAACTCCGCAGACGAAAGGATTCAAAGCTGAAGCCGACATGCACGATGCCAGGTGCCTGATTAACGATGCTCTAACCGGAAAGGTGGAGGCTAGTACCCAAGTTACCGGTAAGGCGGGACTTGGCACCGCCCCAATCGGAGATGTGGGGCCTAGCAGGGCACCCGCTACCCGAAAATGTCTTTCACTTTGTCGAAGATGTTGGAGTCGCGCTCCGCCGGCTTGTTTTCTACTTTCATCGTGGCGTGAAGTTGCTCCATCAATTTGCGCTGTTCGCGCGTCAGCTTCGTCGGCGTCAACACCCGCACGTGAAAATACAAATCCCCACGCCCGCCGCCGTGCGGGTCGGGCAAACCCTTGCCTTTCAGCCGAAAAACCGCGCCGCTTTGCGTGCCTTCGGGAACCTTCAGCGGCTCCTCTCCATTCAAACCAGGAACCTGCAATTCCGTGCCCAACGTGGCTTGCGCCATGCTCAGCGGCACCGTGCAGTACAAATCCGCGCCGCGCCGCTCGAAAAACTTGTGCTCCTTCACCTCCAAGACGACGTATAGATCGCCTGCCGGCCCGCCGTTCGGCCCCGGCTCGCCTTCGCCTTGCACGCGCAGCCGCGTTCCCGTATCCACGCCGGGAGGAATGCGCAATTCAATCGTGCGCTCGCGCTCCATACGTCCCTGACCATGGCACTCCGCGCAGCGTTCCTTCACGATTTGCCCGGCGCCCTGGCACGCGGGACACGTGCGGTTCACCGTGAAAAATCCCTGCTGGTAGACCAACTGGCCGCGCCCACCGCACGCCTGGCAGTTCACCACGCCAGTGCCCTTTTTCGCGCCGGTGCCATTGCACGCCTCGCAATATTCCATCCGCGGCACGCGAATCTTCGTGCTCACGCCCATGGCCGCTTCGTCGAAACTCAGCGTCATGTCATACCGCAGGTCAGCGCCACGCTTTGCGCGGCTGCGTCCGCCGCGCCGCCCACCCGCCGCACCGAAAAGATCCTCGAACCCGAAAAAGTCGCCGAAAATGTCGCGGAAGTCCTGGAAAATCGTGCCATTGAAGTCGGGTTGCGCCCCGGCGCCCGCCAAACCAGCGTGCCCGTAGGTGTCGTAAATCTGCCGCTTCTGCGCGTCGCTCAGGATGCTGTAGGCCTCCGTGCTTTCCCGGAAACGCAATACGGCTTCTTCCTTGTGCTCCGGGTTGCGATCGGGATGCCACTTCAGCGCCGCTTGGCGGTAAGCCGCCTTGATCTCATCGACCGAAGCCGTCTTCGCCACGCCCAGAATCTCGTAATAGTCCCGTTGCTGTCCGCGACTCATGCGTTTTTCCTTTGTATCCCTTCTACGCTAACAGTTTACGGCGATCAGTTATCGGATAGCAGCTATCAGGAACCAGTTGTCAGTGAAGAGTTATCAGATATCAGTTATCAGCGATCAGGAACCCGTTGTCAGTTTTCAGTAATCAGTTATAAGGCTTCAGTAACCCGGCCCCACGCTGCTACTCTGCTCAACTGAATACTCAAAAAGCATCATCCCGCCCGCCAATTCCCCAGCCCCAACTTCCGAACTCTTCTCTTTTCCCTTCTTTTCTTCTCTTCTCCGAAAACTAATAACTGAACACTCATTACTTACAACTGCTCCTAGCAGGCCTCACTCTTCGATGCGCCACCCGGATGAACCGCTACGCGCACCAGCGCTGGCCGCAACACCCGCCCATGAAACTCGTACCCCGGCTGAAACACCGCCAGGATCGTGCCGTCGGCATGCTCGGTGGTCTCGGCGCGGTCCATAGCCTGGTGCAGGTGCGGATCAAACGTCTTGCCCAGCGGGTCGATGCGCTTTGCCCCCAGCTTCGCCACGTTGTCCATCAGTTGTTTGTAGATCAGTTCAAAGCCCTTGCGATAGCTTTCATACTCCGCTTCGCGATGCGCTGCCAACGCGTTCTCGAAACCATCCAGCACTGGAATTAATCCTTCGATAACGCGCGCCGTCGCCCGCCGGCTGTCTTCGCTGCGCTCCCGCTCAATCCGTTTGCGGTAGTTGTCGAAGTCCGCCTGTCGCCGCAGCAGCGTCTGCCTCAGATCATCCAAATCCGTGGCCAGTTTTTTCACGTCTCCTTCTTCGCGCGCGGCATCTTCCACCACGGCTTTGTCTTCCGCGGCTTGGCCCAAGTTCTTGCTATCGGACACGGTCAGCTTGCTTTCCTGTTCTTTCATACCTCATCCCTCAAACCAGCTTGCTATTCGATCTTGCTCAAGGCTTCGCTGAAAAGCTGCGCCACGTAGGCCACCGCGGTCATCGCGCGCTCGTAATGCATGCGCGTCGGCCCCAGCACGCCCAGCGAGCCCTGCACCCGGTCGCTGTGCGAATAGGGCGCGCTGATCAGCGCGATATTCTCTCCCGCGGGAGAAATCTCCTTCACGCCGATTTGCACAAACACCGGCTCCGGCGTCTCGATGCATGCGTTCAATAGCGCCACCAGCCGGTGCTTCTCCTCAATCGCCTCCAGCAGTTCACGCAGTTGCACCTGGTCTGGAAATTCCGGCGAGCCCACGATTTGCGCCGTGCCTTCCACGTGCACCTGCTGCTCCGAGCTTTCCCCGAGAATACCCGGATCGCACAGCGTCAACGCGCTGCGCACGATCCCTTCGTACTTCTCCCGCTCGTTCGCCAGCTTCAGCAACAAGTCTCCGCGAATCGCTTCCAGCGTCCATCCCGAATAATGGCGGTTCAGGAAATCGGCGGTGGCGTCAAGCTCCTCCTGTGTAAACGGCCGCGCTGGCCGCAGCACTTTGTCACGCGTGTGGCCCCCCGGCGAAATCAGCACCACCACCACGCGCCCGTCGGGCAGCAGCCACATCCGCGCGTGCTCCAGAACCGTCTTGCGCAGTGGCGGCGACACGATGATGCCCACGCCCTTCGATACTTCCGCCAGCACGTGCCCCGCGCGCTCGGTTATCTCTCCCGTGGAAACGCCCGCGGCCATCTCCCGCGAGATCCACTCGCGGTCCTCCACGCTCAGCGTCGCCTGCGAAGCAATCTCTTGTGCAAAGAACCGGTACGCCTCAGCGGTCGGCACCCGCCCCGCGGAAGTGTGCGGCTGGTAGAGGTAGCCGCCATCTTCCAGGTCCGCCATGACGTTGCGGATTGTCGCCGTGCTCAACGATTCATCGAAGCGTTTGGAAATGGCGCGCGAAGACACCGGCTCGCCCGTCTCGATGTACGTGCGGACAAGGTCGGCCAGAATCTGCCGGTTACGCCGTTCCTGTAATGCCAGGTTCCTCATAGCAGCACTCGCCATGGGGTGCTACCTACCATTCTAGGAACCCTGTCAAGCCCCGTCAAAGCACTTCGTCCAATACTAAACTCTCCAACTCTTTCACCCTCTTAAACAGGGGATCATTTGTCACCAACACCGACACCCCCATGTAGATCGCCGTAGCAGCGTGGATCGCATCCGGCGTCTTGAGCCCATGGGCGGCTCGCAGCCGTGCGGCGATATCGGCAACTTCTAGATTGGGAGGAACCCAGGTCAGGCTTGGATAAGTCCGGAATAGGCCATAGTAGGTTTGGACTCGTTTCTCGTTGCCTTCCCGATACGCAGGCACAAGTAGCTCTGTCAACGAGAGCGTGGAAGTCACGGCCTCATTTCCTTGTCTCTCCAGCCATTCGAACACAACATCGGAAAGCGCAAAGTATCTTGCATTTCTTTCGACTTGATAGATAAAAATACTAGTGTCCAACGCCACGCGACGCCGCGGCCGCAATAAGGTACGGAGCTCTTCTACTCCCAACTCTCGCGTTCCTTCTTGAGATAATCAGGTGGGTACAATCCTCGGCCAATCCCAGTGATCGCAACCCTGTAGGACTTGGGCCTCCGAAGGACGATCATGTCATCGCCCTTCAGAACTACAAGCAGCTTGTCGCCGGGTTTTAGGCCCAGTCTTTTGCGGGCTTCGCGCGGGATAACAATCTGGTTTTTGGAAGAAAGAGTAGCTTCAGCCATGCTTTACATTTTAGGATAAAGTAAAGCGCCACGTCAACCCTTCGTTCTTGCTCCTGCTATCCAGCCCTTCGCTCTTCTTCTTCGCCGGGTGCCCCAGGTTCGATTTTCTACCTGGGTCTTGGGTTTGCCCTTGTGACACAGTCACTCCTGACTGTCTCGGCCTGCCTACGATCCAATGTCTCGTACTTCTTCATTTTCGCTCTTGGGTTTTCGTTCCTCCGTCCCTTCCCTCAAGTACTTGAGGGTGCCCCATCCTTTGCGGTTTGTGCCTGCCCGCGGCAGGCGGGCAAAGGGTGGGCTCTGACGATCCAGCGCCTCGCACTTCCTAATCTTCGCTCTTGTGTTTTGCGTATCCCGCTAAACCCTCACGATTGCGCCGCCGATTGTTTCCGGCATGCAGACTTCCCCCCGCCTCCAAAAATAATGCACGCGCCCAGTATGAACCCGAAGTTGTACCAGCCGCCGTTGTTATGCACTTCGTAGAAGTGCACTTTGTCCGAAAACAGCGAAATGATGAAAGTCACCGGGCAGATGAAGCCGTGCCACAGGCCCAGCCAGAAACCCGCAATCCTTCCATTCGCCCCCGCGCTGTGCGCGAGTACATTCGGGCCTGCCGCACAACTCACCAAGAATATAGCGGCCACAAATATCAGGCCCAGCAAAAACGGCTTATGAAATCGCATTTGTTTTCTCCTGTGCCTTGTTCTAAGAGTGGTTACCCGTAATCCTATACGGTAGATACGCCGGCACGGCCCAAAAAGTCTCAAAGGCTCTTTCGCCGGCCCTCCTGCATCGTTTGAAGGGTAGGTCTTGGCGTCTCTTCGATTCAAACTTACAAGTCCAACTCTCATAACTTGTCATCCTGCCTGCCCTGAGCTCCGAGGGGATCGAAGCGGCCCGCTTTTTCTTTCGCGCCGCATTTTGGAGCGTCGGGTCGCGCAGTGGAGGCATCTGCTTTCCCGCGCTTCCGTCTGCCTCTTTCTTGTGTAGGGCCCGACTTTTTACCCTGAGCCTTGCGAAGGGCCGAGGCGGGCCGCTCTTCTCCGCAAACCTCCCTGCACTTAGGGTCGAATACGACTTGTCTGCGAAAATCTGGAGGCGCGAGGCGGAATCGAACCGCCGATGAGGGTTTTGCAGACCCATGCCTTGCCACTTGGCTACCGCGCCAAACTCTTTTGCACTGCTGCCTTCCCCGCTCTCCTAAAACAAAACCCCACCGGCCGGCTCTCTGGTGGTGGGTCGCTTTCTCGCCTCGGGCTGAAGATTTCTACTCGCTCAACCTCCCCGCACCAGAAATCACACGTGTGCCGCATATACAGCCACAACACATCCGCGCGCTCCTATACGGGTCAGTCATCATAAATTCAGCGTAGCGCCGCCCACGTTTCGTGGCCAACGCAAAGTTCCAATGCATTTCATCGGAATTTCTCGCGGATGCGTTGCAACTGAGAGTCCTGCGTTTAGCGCCCGCCGTGTTCCTTGCCCTACTCCGGCTGGACTTCGTTCTTAATTTCTTCCCGCTGCGCGCTCCGTGACAGCAGGCGGTTCGCCGAGGCATTCGGCGGAGGCGTAGGTGCTGCCACTCCGGCCGTCTCCGAGCCCAGACCCAACTTCTCCAGCGTCAACGCATCCAGTTTGCCCGTGGGACTCAGCCCGTGCGCCGACTGATACTTCCTCAATGCATCGGCAGTGGAACCGTCCCACTTCCCCGTGGGCACGTTATCGTACGCGTTATTCTTCGCCAGCGCGGCCTGAATCTCACCAATGCGATCGGGCGTCGGTGCAGCCTGCCCCTTCTCGCGCCGCGACCTCTTCCTGGAAGAACTCTTCCCTGATTTACTGGATTTCTTGGCCGTAGTTCCCGTCGTCTTGGCATGAGACGTGGCCGCGCTGCTCGTAGCCGGTTTGTGACTCTCATTCGACGCGATGGACTGTGCGGCAGCCGCGGGTATGCTCCAACCGCCCGCAGCCATCGCCGCAAGAATCCATGCTGTAAGTGTTTGTCTGCAGAACAAGGTGCGCATGTCTGGGTTCATGCGTTCCTCGATGGTCGATTATTTGCTGTCCGCCGGCACTACGCCCGGCAGAAACACAGTGACCGTCCGGTCGTTGTAGCTGTGGCGGCGCACTTTGAACACCACGTTGTCGCCGGCCTTCAGCTTGCCGATGGCCTGGCGGTAGTCGTCTAGGGAATTAACCGGCTGGCCGTTCACCTCGGCGATGACGTCGCCTGGGCTGAATCCCAGGTCGTCGGCGAAGCTGGCGGGCTCGACCTCACTCACCACCACGCCTTTCTGCCCTTCCATGCCCACGCGCTGCGCGCGCTCGGGCGTAAGCGCTTCCACGTGCAAGCCGAATTCCGCCGGCGCCGGTTCATCGGGCGTGCCATTAATGCGGTTGGCCGCATTCGGGAAAACGCGCGTGCGATCCTCGACCGTCGCCGAAGTCTCGCGCTGCTGCTTGTCGCGGTAGTAGGTGATCTTGACCTTGCTGCCGATCGGCGCCCCCGCAATCGGGTTCACCAGATCGTTCCCCGTTTTCACCGCCGTCCCGTTGATGGCCGTGATCACGTCGCCATCCTTCAACCCCGCCTTTTCCGCCGGGCTGCCGGGCTCAATGCCCTGAATGACCACGCCGTACGGCGCGCCCAAATACTTCAGCGTCATCTGGTTGGTTCCCTGCTCTTCCTGGAAACTCACACCAATCGAGCCGCGTGTCACCCGTCCGTTGGCCACAATCTGGTTATACACTTCCCTCGCCGTCGAAGAGGGCATGGCAAAGCCCACGCCTTCGTACCCGCGCCCTCCGGTAATGATCGCCGTGTTGATGCCGATCACTTGTCCGGCCATGTCCACCAGCGGCCCGCCCGAATTGCCCGGGTTGATGGCCGCATCCGTTTGCAGGAAGCGCTGAAACTGCCGGCCGATTCCGCCACGGTCCTTGGCGCTGATGATTCCCGCCGTTACCGTCGCGTTCAAGCCAAACGGGCTGCCAATCGCCAGCACCCAATCGCCCACCAGCACGCCGTCGGAATTGCCCAGCTTGGCAAAAGGCAGGTCCTTCGGCACGTCAATCTTGATCACTGCCAGGTCGGTATCCTCATCCACGCCCACCACCTTCGCCGTGTACTTGGTGGTATCCCCGTTCAATTGCACCTGGATTTTTGTGGCCTGTTCCACCACGTGATTGTTCGTCAGGATGTAGCCGCGCCTATCCACGATCACGCCGGAGCCGAGGCTGCGCTCCGCCTGGGGCTGCGCGTCCGGCCGCCCGTCGAAAAAGTGGAAGAAAAAGTCTTCACTGGGATCGTCCGGGTCCATGGGGGAGGAGCGATGCTTCTTTGATTTGCGGTCCATCACCTGCGTCGTGGCGATATTCACCACCGCCGGCTCCACGCGCGTCACAATCGAGTTAAATGAACTGGACGACGGAACGGGATCCGGCAGCGCCAGCGGCGTGGCATTCGTTCCCGCGAACGACAGCGCCTTCATCGCGGACACCTTGCCTGAAATCACCGTCCCGATCAGGATGCCGACAATCAGCGTTGCCGCCACCAGCCCCGCCACTACAATCTTGCGACGTCTCGTCCAGTCCACCATTTCTCTTACGTGATCCATCTTGCTTGCTCCTCTTTCGATCGCTTCCCAGTGCACCTTTCGGAAGTATAACATTCCACCCTGCGTGGAGTTTCCCTTCCCCTGGGTTGCGCCATTTGAATTACTGTCCCTATGGCCGGGTCGTCATCTGCAACATTTTTGCCCACGCCTACATTGGACGCATCTCAGCCCCATTTTGTTGTCTTTAAGTTCCTCGCGCCGTCAGATGCGCCCAATTCCACTTCTGCGCCGCGCCATTAACATAAAAACACTAGCGGTTGACGCTCGCGGCCCAACCCCTTGGAGTGCGGCGGCTTGCCGCCGCTTTTACGCTATCGGCCCCGCCAAGCTCCTGCGATCGTGGCTGGATTCTATCCTTATTCCCGCAGTTTTCTTGCGGTGAGATAATGGCTATCGGCTGATAGCTATCCGCCCCGTGTCGAAATCCAGCTCGCTCTCCTCCACTGTCGGCTGTCAACTGTTGGCCGTCGACCCCTCCCTCATTTTGGCCTTGACATCCCCGCCGAAATCCCGCCTAATCATGGGAAGCTGCTTCGGCGGCCTCACGTGGCGATTTAGGGCGACTTGCTCCACGTAAAAAACTGCTAAAGAGCTGGCGCAGTCACAGACGTTCTGAGACCCTCCACGCACTTTGGCACGGAGGGTTTTTCATTTTCCCCTCCGCGCTGCCCGACATCAATCTCCACGTCATTTCACACGGGGGCACCCGGCCCGGCGTTTGATCCGGTCCGAGGAGTCCACGGCGAGGTGACTTATGAAGGAACTCTATTTCTTACGATGCAGGGAATGTGGCAAGAAATTTGCCAACGCTCCCCTATCTTATTGCGAAGAGTGCTTCTCTCCGCTCGAAGTGAGCTACGACTACGAAGCTCTCGCCCACGTGGCGCACCGCAGCGTCTTGCAGCACCGCGCTTTTAATATGTGGCGCTATGCGGAGCTCCTGCCGCTGCCAGAGGGCTTCACGCCTTCCGTGGCCATCGGGGGCACGCCGCTGGCCAAGTCCCGCAATCTGAGTGCGCGCTGGGGCGCAAAGAACGTCTATTTCAAGAATGATGCGGTCTGCTTCCCCACGCTCTCTTTCAAGGACCGCGTTGTGGGTACGGCCCTGGCCGCCGCCCGCCGCTTCGGCTTTACGAAGATCGGCTGTTCTTCCACCGGAAATCTTGCCAACGCCGTAGCTGCGCAAGGTGCGCAACTTGGATTCGATACCTGCGTCTTCGTTCCCGCCGATCTCGAACCCGCAAAAATTCTGAACACCGTGGTTTATGGCGCGCGCATCATCCGCATCAACGGCAACTATGACCACGTCAACCGCTTGTGCACGCAGATCGCTGACCGCTTCAAATGGGGCTTGGTCAACGTCAACCTCCGCCCGTATTACGCCGAAGGCTCTAAGACTCATGGCTATGAAATCGCCGAGCAGTTGGGCTGGGAACTTCCCGACAACGTCGTCGTGCCCATGGCTGGCGGCTCGTTGATCGGCAAGATTGCCAAGGCGTTTTGCGAACTCGCGCATCTCGGCTGGGTCGAACCCAAACAGGTGAAGTTCTTTGGCGCGCAAGCCACCGGCTGCTCTCCGATTTCCGACGGCGTGAAGCGCAATCTTCCGCGCTTCCAGCCGCAAAAACCCAATACCATCGCGCGCTCTCTGGCCATCGGCACTCCCGCCGACGGCCCCTTTGCCCTGCGCCTGATCCGCGAATCCGGCGGCTGGGCGGAGGACATCTCCGATCCGGAGATCATCGATTCCATCAAGCTGCTTGCGGAAACCGAAGGCATCTTCGCGGAGACCGCTGGCGGCGTCACCACCGGCGTCACCGCCAAGCTCATCCAGCAGGGCCGCATCCGTCCCGACGAAACCACCGTCGTCTGCATCACCGGCAACGGCCTAAAGACCACCGACGCCATCGCCGCGGACTTTCCGCCCAGCGAAGCCATCGAGCCGCGCCTCGAAGCCTTTGAAGCGCTCCTCGGCCAGACCCTCGGCAGTGAGGTCGCCGCCTGACACCCATTTGTATGCAAGTCTCCGCTCAGCGCGCTCGCCTCTTCTCCGTGTCATCCCGCTTGCCCCGAGCTTCGAGGGGAGCGAAGGTCTGCGCCTTCTGCAGACCGCAGCCGAGGGATCGCGACAACCCGCAAGCTTCATACAGTCGCTGCCAGGGCGCTTCCTCTGTCATCCCGCCTGCCCCGAGCTTCGAGGGGACCGGAGTGGACGGTTTTTTCTTCCGCGCCGTTCTTCGGCGCGCCGGCCTTCCCCTATGCCACTTCGCTCATTCGCCTCACAACCCGTCATTCCGAGCGGAGTCCGCGCAGCGCGGGTTTTGCGCCCCGTGCGCTTCGCCGGGGCGAGGAATCTCTCTTGCCTCTCACGCCACTTCAAGACTCTGGTCGGATAGTGGGTTGCGGCTTCAACTGCGACACATCGCTCTAGCGCCAGCGGCGCGCCACAAGTTAGCCCAGCCCGTCAGGGCTGGGTACTTTGCATCAAGAATCGAGAGCGCCGTAGGTGCGGCACACCTTCCAAACAAATCCTCCTACTTTCGCGTGCGCGCCGCAGGAGAGACTGTAGCCAGGGATCTGCTTTTCTCTTCCCGCCGCCTGAGGCGCATTTCCGAATTTTCGTTGTACACTAATGACAGGAGTCTCTAAGAATGGCCATCACTATCGAAATCCCCACCGCGTTCCGTCGCTTCACGGATGGCATCCCCAATCTCGATTCCGCCGCCTCCACAGTCGCCGAAGCCCTCAACGAGCTGACCGCGCGCTATCCTTCTCTCTCGCGTCACGTCCGCGATGAACAGGGACAAGTCCGCCAGTTCCTCAACGTCTATCTCAACGAAGAAGACATCCGCTTCCTCGGCGGCGAATCCTGCTCCCTGAAAGACGGGGACCACGTCCTACTCGTTCCCTCCATCGCCGGCGGCTGAGTCGTTCTACTGCTGGGCCTGACCCAATGTTGAAATGTCTCTCACTCATTGCTCTGATACTCACTATCCCTTGCCACGCACAAGAGCGGTTTCCGTCAGGCGAATTCAAAGGCTTCACGAAGTCGCCAACGGAACACATTATTGTTCGCATGGACGATCCGATTACGGTATCCGCCGTCCGCGGGACAGTGGTCTTCAAGGGCGATGGCGGCCCTCTCAGGGAGGTGTCCTTTGAAATTCGCGGCCCTGGGGAATCAGAGCGCATCAGGGCCGCGAAATCTGATAGTGCGGGCCGTTTTATCAATTCGCGTGTCCCTGAGGGCACCTACACCTTCAAAGCTACCAAGGACGGCTTTCAGTCTGTCGTCGGCACCCTGATTGTGTCCAAGAAGGCAGATCATCAAAAGACCATCAGAATAGAGATGCAGGTTGGCGTCTGATGCAATTCCAGGACGCCGGGTGCCCCAGGTACCGGTTTTGTACCTGGGGCTCGGGTTTCTCTTCTCCGAAACTTAATACTTTCGACTGAAAACTGATAACTCCGCCGTACCTGGGTCTTGGGTTTCATTTGCTTCCGAAGCGGCCGCTTTCCGAGGCGCTCCGCTCTTCTCCTTCTGTCATTCCGAGTGGAGCGACCCGATTCTCTCTATCGCGCCGCAGTTTGGCGCGTCGGGTCGCGTAGTCGAGGAATCCCTCTGCGCTCTTTGCCAGGTAGGCAACATGGTCCTCAATGATATTCGACCCGCACCCCCACGCCTTCCCGCCCCTCCTCCAACATTCCCTTGGACTTCCCCAGAATCTGTGTTACTCTATATGTGCGTTTGTTGCTCTTGTTTCGCCTTTTGTTTTTGAAGGGTCGCAGGCTACAACTTGCGGCCTTTTTTGTTTTCCGCCCGCTTCACCGCGGTGAGGAGACAACGGAAGACGCCCGGTATCCGCAAGGGTCCTGGAGAGAGAAGCATCAGATAGCTTATTTGAAAAGAGAAACTGCATTGAGTAAGGAACAAGGAACTGTAAAGTGGTTTAACGCGAGTAAGGGCTTCGGATTCATCCAGCGCCAGACCGGAGAGGACGTTTTCGTCCATTTCTCCGCCATCCAGGCCGACGGCTACCGCTCTCTCAACGAGGGCCAGGCCGTTGAATTCGAGGTTGTTCGTGGACCCAAGGGTCTGCAAGCCTCCAACGTTCAACCCCTTTAATCTGATCCCTCATCTCCAGGCGGAGCGCCCCGCGCTCCGCCCTTTTTATTTCTCCGCATCCCGAATCTCCAATCCAACCTGTAGCTCACCCCTTTAGGGGTGAGGCCTTCCCCGGCCAATCGCGAATCTCGCGGTCTCCAGAGCCCGTCATTTCGAGTGAAGTCTGCGCAGCGAGGTACGTTTTTCCATCGCACGCCTTTTGTGCGATGAATCTCTCTGAGCTTTACTCTCCGCAAAATGTCATCCTGCCTGTCCTGAGCGTTCTTACGAAGGGTGAACTCTGTGTTACCGTCCTCTTCTCCGCTCCCTCTGCGGCTCCTCTGTTACCTCTGTGGTAGAGTCTTTTCCCTTCCTTCCTTTTCCCTCTCTTCCTCTGCGTACTTAAAACTGATAACTGACAACTGAAAACTCTTCCTCCCCCCACCCCACTCTGGTGTAGACTCTTCCCAACTCGCGCTTCACTAGGCTGTCCCCATCGTTGTTTTAGTGAGGGCACTTTGCTCCCTTCCGGCAAGTTTCCTCGATTCGCCCTTGCGGCCGCGCTCCTTCTGGCCCTGCTTCTCGTCTGCGACCTCGAATTTGTTCGCTCCGCCGCCACCCGCCTCCTTCTCTCCAATTCCCTCGACCTCGCCATGGTTGTCTTCGCCGCCGCCTGCTGCTTCTATGTCGCGCGCCGCTCTTCCGGTTACCCGCGCCAGCTCTGGTTCCTCCTGGCCATCGCATTCACCCTCGAAACTCTCGCGGAAGCCATCAGTTCCTACTATCAGAGCTTCGTCCCCGGCGCCGCACAGATGCCCTGGCCCTCCGATGTCCTCTTCTTCTTATGGTCCGCTCCCGTCGTCATGATGTTTCTCCCGCGCTCCGGCAGTGAAGCGCCCGGCATCGATTGGCTCCACATCCTCGATTTCCTCCAAGTCGGCATCGTCGCTGCCACCGCCTATCTCTATTTTTTCTACTCCTTCGCCCGCTGGCAAGCGCACAGCACCTCTCTCGTGCGTCAGATCCTCGTCCTCTACATCGTCCGTGACCTATCCCTGTCCCTCGCCTTCTTCTTCCGCTCCCGCACTTCTTTCCCCTCCTGGCTTCGCTCTTTCTTTTTCGTCCTTGGTTTCGTTTTCCTTGCCGCCGTTCTCACTGATTCCGAGTACCTCTTCACCCTGACTACCTCCGTGAGTGCTGCCAGTTGGGGCGACCTCCTCTGGATGCTGCCCTGCTTCCTAGTCATCCTACTTGCCGTTAACTGGAAACAGCCCGAACCTGCTCCCGTCTCCTCCTCTCCCGTCGGCCAGCTTGTCGCCGCCCAGGTTCTCCCTATTGCCATCCCTCTCCTCGTCATCTTCATGGGCCGCGCCATCGCTCGTGAGCAATTGTCCCTCGCTTGGATCGCCGTCACCGCCTCCGTCGCCTGTTCCTCCGCCCGCCTCATGCTCACAAACCGCAGCCAGCGCCGCATCACCGACCACTTGATTAACACCGAAAGAGCCCTCCGTCGCTCGGAACGCATGTTCGCCTCCGCCTTTCGTTCCAGCCCCGATTCAATGTCCATCAATCTTTTCCCCGACGGCCCCTACCTCGACGTGAACGACGGCTTCACCCGCCTTACCGGCTACACGCGCGAGGAAATCCTTGACAAAACCCCCAGTGAAATGAATCTTTGGGAAGACCCCTCCCGGCGCGCCGAGTTGTTCTTGCAATTGGTGCAAACCGGCGAACTTCAGGAAAACGAGTTTCGCTACCGTACCAAGTCCGGCCAGATCCGCACCGGACTAGTGTCCGGCGCCCTACTCGATCTCGACGCCAGGCGTTGTTGCTTGGTGGTGGTCCGCGACATCACCGAACGCAAGGCCGCCGAAGAACTCCTCCGCTCCAGCGAAGAGCGTTTCCGCTCTCTCGTTGAAAAACTCCACGTCGGGATCATCATCTACGACCCTCACGTTCGCGTTCTATTTGCCAATCAGGCCGTCCAGGACGCGTTTGGTCGCCAGTATGAACAATTCCTCGGCAAAACCACCGATGAACTCGGCCTGTTTACTCTCCGCGAGGACGGCACCGAGCTGCAGGCCGAGGCCCGGCCTGTTCCCATCGTCCTGGCCACCAAACAGCCCGTTCAAGGCCAAGTGATCGGGGTGTGCCGCCGGGGCTCGACGGCCGTCAAATGGACGCTCCTGGACGCCATCCCAGAATTTGACGCCGTAGGCGAAATTTCCCGTGTTATCGTCTCCGTCACCGATCTCACCGAACAGCGCAGGGCTCTCGAGGCTCTTCGCGAAAGCGAAGAGCGTTTCCGTACTCTGGTCCGCGATATCCACGTCGCCGTCGTTCTAAATGGCCCAGATGGCAAAATCGAATTCGCCAATCAGGCCGCCCTCAAAATGCTCGGGATTACCGACTTCACGACGGTTGGCGGCGACCTTGCCGCTACGGGGTTGATCCCCGTGGATGAGCAAGGCCGCGATATGCCCCTGGCTGATCGTCCTGTGGCTACCGTGATTCGCGAGAAGGTGTCTGTTCGCAATGGCACCATGGGATGGCGTCGCCCAGGCGTCCCGGAAATCCTTTGGATCTTTGGCAATTCCGTCCCGCAATTCAATCCGGACGGCTCCATCCTACGCGTCATCTCTTCCTTCACCGACATCACCGAGATGAAAAACGCCGAGCAGGCCATCCGTCAGCTCTCCATGCAGTTGCTCAAACTTCAGGACGAAGAGCGCCGCCGCATCGGCCGCGAACTCCACGACGGCATGGCGCAAACCGTTCTGGCCGTGAACTTGAGCCTCGCCCAGGTCCGCCAATCCTCCCCGGCCCTCGGCGAATCCGCCGACCGCGCCCTCGAACAAGCACGCGCCCTTCTCCAACAGATGTCCCGCGAAATCCGTACCCTCTCCTATTTTCTCCATCCTCCGCTGCTCGATGAGCTCGGTCTCGTCTCTGCTCTCAAGGAATATGTCCACGGCTTTAGCGAGCGCAGCGGCATTGAGACCGAGCTCGTCCTTCCCAAGCAATTCAGTCGCTTGCCGCAGTCCGTCGAAATCGCCCTCTTCCGCATCGTTCAGGAAAGCCTCGCCAACATTCAGCGTCATTCCGGCAGCCGCTCCGCGACCATCCGTCTCCGCGAAGACCCTCCCATGGTCAGCCTGGAAATCATCGATTACGGTCGCGGCATGAAGCTGGCGTCCAATGGCCCAGCCCAGCCCAATGTCGCACGCCTTGGCGTGGGCATTCCCGGCATGCGCGAGCGCATGGCCCAACTCGGCGGCCGCCTCGAGATTGAATCCAGCCCCTCCGGCACCACTATTCGCGCTACTATGTCTACCTCTGAAGGCCTTCCCAAGGAGGCACTCGATGGCGCCCCTTCGCATCCTGATCGCGGATGATCACGCTGTCGTCCGCGCCGGACTGCGAACTCTCCTGGAATCGCGCGAGGGCTGGCAAGTCTGCGCCGAAGCCGTTGATGGCCGCGATGCCGTCGAAAAGGCCGCCAAGCACAAGCCCGATGTCGCCATCCTCGATATCGGCATGCCCCTTCTGAATGGCGTGGACGCCACGCGTCGCATTTGCAAGGCCGCTCCTCACACCCAGGTCCTCATCCTTACCATGCACGAATCCGACGAGCTCGTTCAGCACGTTGTCGAAGCCGGAGCTCGCGGCTACATCCTGAAAGATGACGCCGGCCGCGTTCTCCTCGCCGCCGTCGACGCCGTCCGCCAGAACAAGCCCTACTTCTCCGTCCGCACCTCCCCTGCCGTCGATCCCCACGATCCTTCCGCCGATCCTTCAAGACCCCACCGTTCCCGCATCACCCCGCGCGAACGCGAGATTCTCCAGCTTCTCGCCGAAGGCAAGAGCAATAAGGAAATCGCCACGCTCCTCGGCATCAGCGTCAATACCGCTGAAGCCCATCGCGCCAACATTATGGTCAAGCTCGATCTCCACTCCCTCCCCGAACTCGTCCTCTACGCCATTCGCAACAACATCATCACCACCTGACCCTTCCTCCCCCATCGCACGCCTTTTGCGCGATGACCTCTTCTCCATCGCGTGCTTTTTACGTGATGAATCCCTCTTACCTCCTCAGCGCCGTAGGTGCAAAACACGTTAGCCCAGTGCGTAAGCGCTGGGACCGAAGCAAGCCCCACGCAAGCGCCGTAGGCGCGACACACATCACCGCGAATGGTCATTCCGATTGGAGCCCGCGAAGTGAGGTACGTTTTTCCATCGCACGCCTTTTGTGCGATGAATCTCTCTTCCTTCTCCCGTGCACTCTTTCACTCATCCCCTTGCCCGCATCCTCACGCTCGCGCCCGCCACCCCAAATCTCCTAGTGCCGTTCCAACTATTTCTGCCAAATGACGGTCCAAGCATCTGACACGAGCACGGAGGGAGTATTCTCGAACGGATTTGCTGGAACAAGTTGGAACGGCACTAGTGCATTTTCCCTAGGCAATCACTCCAATTCCCCTTCCTTCCCTTTCCCTGCACTATTAATAAGCGTTAATAAGGCCCACTTCGGAAAACTGATGCACGCAACAAAGAAAATTCGCGTTCTGATCGCTGACGATTCGCCCACGGCGTTGCGTTCCATCTGTGATTACTTGGAATTTGCGGGCACTTTTGAGATCGTCGGAACGGCCAGTGACGGCCAGAATGCCGTGCAACTCACGGCCCTCTACAGGCCCGATCTTGTCCTGCTCGATCTCAGCATGCCGCGCGTCAATGGCCTTGAAGCAGTCGAGCAGATCCGCCTCGCCAGCCCGGACGTGCGCGTCATCATCTTCTCCGAATTGAACGGCCTTTCCCTCGCCGAAGAATGTCTTCGGCGCGGCGCTCACAGCTTCGTTCCCAAGAGTCTTATGCCGGAAGGGCTTTTGATGGAGATTCAGCGCCTTTTTCCTCCGGGTGGCCGTCGCGTGGCTGTCGAGGGCGACTCGTAATTTCATTTACGTGGAACAATTCACGTTGTGGCGAGCGGGGGTTCAACTATGAACATGCTCGTACCAATTTTCTGGGAGAAGCAAGAAAGTCCTATGTACGACCCTGTTTTCCAGATCCTGTTCCTGGGCGAAAATCCGTCCTGGTTGAGAGTTTCCCATGCGCTTGCGGAAGCCCCGGAAGCCCCTCTCCGCGTGCATCGTTCCCAGTCTCCGGCTGAGCTCCTTCGTCTGCTCGCCGCCGGCCGCTGGGACGCCCTGGCCATCGATCTTCATGCCTGGAGCTTCCAGGGCCTGCGTATCGTCCAGAAAATTCGCGCCGAATATCCGGCCATCCCCGTTTTCGCTTTACTCTATCCCTCCGTAAAAGATCTGGACAAAAAGGCTCAGCAGGCGGGCGCCTCTTATTGCCTCTCTCTCAATCAGCTCACCGCTGACGTGCTCCACACCGCGCTCCTCGCCGCCCATTCCGCAAATAAGACTCAGGCTCATCTCGCTCCCGATGACCCCCAACACGCTGAGCGCTTTCCCGCCCATCGCATGAACGCTATCTCCCACGCCCTGAACAATCTTCTCTGCGTGATCAGTGCCAATGCTGACGTCCTTGCCGATCGCCTGGACGGTTCCGATCCCGGCGCCCACAGTGTCGCCGAAATCAAAAAAGCCGCCAAAGCCGCAGCCGACCTCATGCGTCGCATCGAGTAATCCCCTTCTCCGCGCTCCCTCCTCTCGTGCACTTCCGCAAAACCGGGTGTCATCCCAACTGGAGCGGCCCGATTCTCTCTTCCGCGCCGTTTTCTGGCGCGTCGGGCCGCGTAGTGGAGGGATCCCTCTTCCTCCTTAGTCTTCTCTGCAACCTCCGTAGCGAAAACCCTTGTTCGCTCTCTCCGTTACCTCTGTGGCCCCTCTGCTACCTCTGTGTTTCGCTTGTCTCTTCTCCCTCTCTTCTCAGTGCCCTCTGTGTTCTTCCCTCTGCTTGCCCTGAGCATTTTTTTTTTGCGAAGGGTGCAGTCTCTGTGTTACCGTCCCTCTTTCCTTCCTTCTCTGTGATCTCTGTGTTCTTCCCTCTGTGAACTCTGTGTCACCGTCCCTCTTCTCTTCTCTTCTCTTCTCTTCTCTTCTTTGCGAAACTTTCCGTTCTCTATCTCTTCTCCCTCCATTTGCTTCTCGCCCCTTCCTCCACTACCCTTCTCGCGGAGGCTCCTATGCCCAACACCATCCGCCAGT
>Ga0326728_10010117_pt1 | contig 22253 bp, 16 predicted proteins | sample MB3enrmetagenome_FD_207602 | JGI IMG/M metagenome (GOLD analysis project Ga0326728, IMG submission 207602) | Lab enriched peat soil microbial communities from McLean, Ithaca, NY, United States - MB31MN | ecosystem: Environmental > Terrestrial > Soil > Wetlands > Peat | place: USA: New York... | reverse complement strand
CGGAAGAGACGGTGACGTCTATACTGACGCCCGGCTAGGTTGCAAACACATTAGAGTATTCCACAAACGGAGGTGGATAGTGAGTAGAAATAAGCTGATTCTGGTGAGTCTGGCGGGAATGTTCATGTTGGCGCAATCACTCTACGCACAGAAGAGTGGCCTGACATACACGATTATTTTCGAAACTCCTTCAGGAGTACCGTATTGTGACGGTATGACCGTGACCGCCGGAGCGAACGGCTTTGTCACTGGGACCCACAATAATTATGACTGCGACGGCAGTCAGACTTGGGCTGACGGCATTACCAGTTTACCTATCGGCAAGTTTGACGGCCCGTCACCGTACGGGGAAGCCATCGGACCCGTATCCTTGAACGACAATATTGGGGTGCTTTTGGAAGGTGGTGCCGCCACGACGTACTATCTGAATTTCAAAACTAACACTTGGAGCCTCTATGAGGAAGTCGGTGGCGTCCTGCCCGAGGAAGAGTATAACTACGGCATCTTCTCGGTCGTGGAGGAGGCCGTAACTTCCAAGGCAAGTAGCGCTTCCTGGCAGAAGCGCGCGAACGTGGTCACTTTGCCCTTCGTCGTCGTCTCCGGTTATCCCATCGGAACGTACGCCATCCTGCTGTATGACACTGCTACTGAAGGCGAGTATTGCGACTTTTTCGTACTGACGGCGTACGGCGACCTGGTGGGTGGGATCCACGATTTTGTCGACGGTTGCGGAGAGCCAGCTAATGCCCCAGCGGGTGGCAACTATACGTTTCTGCCTAGCGGCGTTGAGGTTATCAGCACTCCCCAGGGCATTCTCGGGGTGTCAGGAGGTCGGGGCCTCCTAACGACAGACAACGGAGAGGCAATAGACTTTGGATTTGACGGCACCCTCAATTACTACTTTGACTTTCAGTCGAATCTTTGGACGCTTTACTTGGCGGCCGACACAACAGGCCTCCAGCTCATAAATTGGGGGAACCTTGTTGTCTTCGAGGAGGACGTGCTTACGGGAAAGACGGCCGCGCGCCCTGTTGGGGGAATACCAAGCACTACAAAGCACCAGTAGCGATCGATTAAGGTTGACGGCGGGTGTGGGCGATAGAGACTTCTCCGAAATGCGTAGAGTCGATTTGCGCCTGCCCGTCGCAGAAGGCGTTTTGTGACGAAGAGGCTTCGGCCAATCGTGATCATCTAGGTGGCTGAGTTGGTGTTTGAATCTGCCGGAGCCTCACAAAACGATGGTGATAACCGCTGCCTGTCTCGGTTGGCGGGTGTGCCTTGCCTTGCACTGGGAGGACTTGGACTTTGACCACCTCCCTGGCAGAACTCGACGGGGCATTGGGGATGGGGAAGTGAACCAGACTACAACGGAAGCCTCGGAGGCCGCACTTCCCCCGGACCCGGATGCGGCCGGGTGCCCGTTGGCTGGCAAGGCCGGAAGTCGATCCCTGATCCGTCGATGACCACGGGCGGAACCGGTAGGGGCGCGCGGCCATGGCCCCTGCCCCACGCTACCTGTAGGGGCGAGGCGGCGCCTCACCCCTGCTTCTTTGCCGCCCACCCGCGCGTCATCGACGGATTAGGAACACGCCCTACCACCGCAGGGTGCTGCATGAAGTGGCGAGGCGGCGCCTCGCCCCTGCTCCTTTGCCGCCCGCCATCGACGGATTAGGGTCAATTCAAGGCCAGCTCGAATTACGGATGAGTTGTGCGCGCGCATCGTGCCACAGGCGCCGCCCGACGACCTGCCGCTGTTGGAAGCCACGCACCAGTTCGGCGTTTCGCGGCATACGGTATTGCATCGTGTAAAGCGTGGCGAACTCCAAGCTGTGCTGGTAAGGCAGGGACGACGGCGGGGCTTGCGAACGATTGATCCGCAGCAAGAGAGTCCACGCTTATGACACGACCGACCACGCAGGGGATTTCACCGTTCTTTATCGTCAGCAACGTCGATCAAACGATCGCCTTCTACTGCGATAAGCTTGGTTTTGAGACGAGATTCCGGGAGCCGGATTGGAATCCTTTTTTCGCCATCATCGGCCGCGACGGAGCACAACTCTTCGTCAAATCCGACAAAGACGCGCCGCCGCTGCCAAACCCCAAGCGTCATCCCTCCATGCGGTGGGACGCCTATGTCTATGCACCGGACCCCGATGCGCTTGCCGCCGATTTTGCCGGTCATGGCGCAGCATTCAGCGCACCTCTTAAGGATACAGAGGACGGTCTGCGCGGCTTCGAGATTTGCGATCCTGACGGCTACGTCTTGTTCTTCGGGCGACCAAGGTAGCCGGTCGCGGTACAGTTTGATGTAGAGGCGGCTTTACGCCGCCATTTGGCGAGCCCGGCGAGCCGCCTTACCGGTCAAGGAAGGAGATGTCCACTGTGGCAGTTCACCGCGCTACGCACCTTACTGGGATAGCCCCGCAGTTTCTTGTCGATGATCTTGACCGGGCAATTGCGTATTACTGTGACAAGCTTGGCTTCGAGCTCGATTTTAATTATCAATCGTTTTACGCCAGCGTCGCGCGTGACGGATTCGCGATACATCTCAAGCATGCGCCGAAACTAGCCGCGGACAGAGAACACCGGAAACAGAACGAACATCTGGACGCGTATGTTTCCGTGTCGGGCATCCGAGGTTTCTTCAGCGAGTTGGAAATGCGTGGGGCTCAAGTGATCAAGCCGCTTGAAGAAAGACCCTGGGCATGCCTCGATTTTTACGTCGAGGATCCTGACGGCTACATTCTCTGCTTTAGTGAACAGAATACCTGACGCTGCCGAATCGGGCTGTGGTGCGGTTTTATAACAAGCGAGCGAGCAGCGGACGATTCCTTCATTCCCGTTGGGATGCGTGCGATGACGCAATTCCTTCTCGAATACCTGCAAACGGCGGCCAGGCACTGAGGTTTACAGACACGTGTCAACGAATGGCCCCGGCGATCAGGCCCATAAAGCGCGCTTTGCTCTTCCCCCACCAATAGCATTCGCCAGCCGTCTTCGCCGTCAGAAATTGGCCGGAAAAAAGCGGTTACTATATTAATTCCTGCGGCGTTGCACAGCATCCATCTTGTCCGTTGGCGATTTCCCGGAAAACCGACTAGACTTGTCAGGCCGAGCATCGGGAGACCGTTCGAGCTGGTGTTGCGTTACCGAAGAAACTGAAAAAGCCGGCGGTCTGTCACCCTGAGCGCAGCGAAGGGTCTCTGCAGCTGTTTTCTCAGTGAAACTGCGCGGATGCTTCGCTTCGCTCAGCATGACGCCTTAGGCTCGGCACGTTTCACGTATTTGCGCAACGCGACACTGCTTGACCTGGAAGATTCAAAGGGGGTGAGCATGGTGATTCGAAGAGTCGTGCTTACGGTTTGGCTGGCGAGTTGTTGGATCGTGTTGGAGGGTGCCTGCCTGGCGCAGGACGATTCGGCCCGCATGGAGCAGGTGGTTCAATCTTATGTTTCAAGTAAGAAATTCATGGGCTCCGTGCTTGTCGCTCGGGGTGAGACCGTGCTGCTCGATAAGGGGTACGGGTTCGCTAACCTCGAATGGGACATTCCGAACTCGCCCACAACCAAGTTCCGGTTGGGCTCTCTCACGAAGCAGTTCACGGCAGCCAGTATTTTTCTCTTGCAGGAGCGGGGCAAGCTGAAGGTTGATGACCCGGTGAAAAAGTACATGCCCGATGCGCCGCCCGCATGGGATAAGGTGACGATCTATAACCTGCTCACGCACACTTCCGGCGTCCCGAGTTTTACGGGATTCCCCGATTACACTTCCACCGAGGCTATTCCCACTAACCCCGAGAAGCTGGTGGCGCGATTTCGTGACAAACCGCTTGAATTCCAGCCTGGTGAGAAGTGGAGCTACAGCAACTCCGGATACGTCCTGCTGGGGTTTCTGATCGAGAAGATCAGCGGCGAGAGCTACGAGAAGTTCGTGCGGGAGAACATCTTCGGCCCGCTGGGCATGAAGGATTCGGGCTACGACTCGAACTCCGCCATCATCCCGCGGCGCGCGGCGGGTTACGAGCCGGGTGACAGCGGGCCGGCGAACGCAGGCTTCATCCATATGAGCATCCCCTTCTCGGCAGGCGCGCTGTACTCCACCACCGAGGACTTGCTGCGCTGGGAGCAGGGGCTGTTCGGGGGCAAGTTGCTTTCCGCCGCATCGCTGGCCAAGATGACCACACCGTTCAAGGAGGACTACGCGTGCGGCGTGGCCGTGCACACTGTCAGCGGGCACAAGGTGATCGACCACGCGGGAGGGATCGAAGGCTTCGTTACTTTTCTGGCTTATTATCCCGAGGACAAGCTGACGGTGGTGGCGCTGAGCAACCTGACCGGCGACGCACCCTCGGGGATCGTTACCCGCCTGGCCGCGGTAGCGCGCGGCGAGAAGGTGGAGTTGCCTTCGGAGCGGAAGGAGATCACCGTTGCACCCAAGATTTTGGAGCGGTATGTAGGGACTTACCAGCTCGCGCCCAAGATCAACATGATGATCACGCTCGAGGGCGGTCAACTCATGAGCCAAGTCTCGGGTCAGGGCAAGGTGCCGCTGTTCGCCACATCGGAGACCAAGTTTTTTCCCAAGGTTGTGGACGCCGTGATCGAATTCGGCAAGGACGACAGAGGCGCGGGCGCCTACCTGGTGCTGCACCAGGGCGGGCGTGACATGAAGGCGCCGCGTACCAGCGACAAGGTGGTGGAGCGCAAGGAAATCACGGTTTCGCCCAACATCCTGGCGCAATACACCGGCACCTACGAGCTACAACCGGGGTTCGACCTGGTCATCACGCTCGAAGGCGGCCAGTTGATGTCGCAGGCTACCGGGCAGGGCAAAATCCCGCTATTTGCGGAATCGGAAACCAGGTTCTTCCCTAAGGTGATAGACGCCGAGATCGAGTTCTTCAAGGACGACAAGGGCGTGACCCACTTGGTGCTGCACCAGGGCCCGGCGGAGATTAAGGCTCCGCGGAGGTAGATGCAGTTGTGGGCATCGGGGCGGGCGCTTACCTGAAGGTCATGCCGAAGCGGAAGGCTGCGAAACGGGTGAATTGGCAATAGCCATAACGGTTGATGCCGTCCTGGTCCCGAATCTCCAAACGCAGGGCGGCGTGTCTCGCGAGCCAGAGATTGACGCCGCCCCCCACGTTGAACCCGCTCTGAAACTCCGTCCGGTTGCCGAAGTAAAGGCTGTAGCCTCCGCTCACGAAAGGGTCCACCCTCCTGCGACTGTGGGTGCTGAAGAAGTGGTAGGAGAGGTTGACGGAACCCGCTCCGACTGCCTCATTTCCGTTAAAGCTCCAGTTGGGTCCTCCATATCCAAGCTCGATCCCCACGCCCAGGCCACTACTGTGTTCCAAAAGCTCTCCGCCGAAGCCGGTGTTGTTCCCACCCCTTGCGGTAGTACTACAGTTAGGGGGCGGCGTTATCGTTTGGCACGCTGGGCTGGCAAAAAAATTGAAATAATATCGCGTGTTCGACACGATGGGAGCGGCAAAGGAGTAGAACTGCGGCTGAAGAGGGTTATCACCGTTCCCTGCCAGGGCCAGAGTCGGCGGCATCAGCAATAGAATCGTTGAAAAGATGAGTTCCTTCACAGAGCACCTCCGAGAATGACTGCAGACGCGAATATCTACATAGATAGACTTAAGCTCAAACTCTATATACGTAGAGATCGCCTGTCAAGTTACTTTCCCCTTCCCAACCACTTGGCAGGGGCAGGAAAACTGTCCGAGGCAGAGGTCGAAGGAGGGTCAGTTTCGAGTCTTGGGATTCTGATGCGAGGCAAGACCGGCCGGTTCTAGCGCCAGTGGCACCACAAAGCACTGAAAGCCCGATTGGACCTTGCAATTAGAGGCGGGCGGATGTATCTTTGCGGTAGGGCGAAAAATAAAACGGAAATTCTGGTTGCAGACCAAGGCAAGGGGCTGGATGGTTCCCCCCGAAGGAACGAGGAAAGAAATTGCTTTTGGTGGGAGGTCAACGGTGGTATACCGCTGACCGCCGAAAGGCCAAGAAACTAATTCCGGTTAAGGGCAGCGAATCGATTAGTCGGACCAAGGCACCGCTAATCGTCACGTCGAATCTATAATCAGATACTCGAACGATCCTATTTCAAATAAGCTGCACGGCTTGAAATGACCGCTCACGCTTGGTCGACGATCTCGGCGGCGAAATCCTGCATTAATCAAAGGATGGGCCGCCGCGGGCGAATGGGCGCGGCAACACGTACCCTGACGGGAGGAAATTGTTAGTGGGGAGCTCGGGAGATGGGAATCCGGACGAGAAGCAATGGCGGTTCAAGCGGGTTTGCCGCGAAATGAAGATTTAAAACAACAGGAGGCGCATTTATGGCATTGCTTAACCTGAATCTGAATACCAAGCTTCAGCAGCTACAAACAGGAATGGAAACTGTGCTGACCTCGCGACAAGCCGGGGCTGACACGAGCAGAATCGTTCCGCGTTACAGCAATGGCGTGCTGGCGGCCGAAGGGCTTCAGGGCGACGCTTCGCTGGTGGCGGTCGCCCAGCAAGTCAACACGGACCTTAACAACGCGAAGGCCTTAATGAATAAATTGGGGATCACAGACCTGACGAAGGCCCCGGCCGTGACCCTCACCAGCCCGCTCAGAGTTGCGGCTGGGCTATATCACTCGAATCCCGGTTTCACGCCGAATTCAGCAATTCCGGTGAACACCTCGGTGATCATAGCCTCCGCGCTCGATCTGACCAACACAACCCTGACAATCGAATGGCCGATTAATTCTTTGACTATTATCGTCAACACGCTGACTTGCCAGACGAACGCGGTCATTAATTACGACGACTCGGCCGCGTGGAACCCCAAGCCAGCGGCACAAACCAGGGCGGCCAGTGGAGCAAGTTACAACACCACCGTGCATGGCGGCGGCGCGGATGACGGACCGAGCGGCGGAAATGGAGCGACGGGCCAACCTGGCGCCGTCCAAAACCTGGTTCCGCCCGCGGCCCCGAACGTTAGCATTTATGCATTGAATATAAATGGGATGCCGACGATCAACTTACAGGGCTTGAAGGGCGCGCCAGGCAATCCTGGCCAGAACGGCGGCGCGGGGGGAAACGGCGGCGCCGGCAAGAACGGGTCAGATTTCATTGTGGCATGCACCAGCCAGCCCGGACACGGCGGCAATGGAGGCAATGGCGGGAATGGAGGCAATGGCGGAAATGGCGGCCAGGGCGGCAACGGCGGAAACTTCCTGATCGCTACGACCGAGGACAATTGGAACCAGCATTTGCTGAACCAATCATGGAGTATCAATGTTGCCGGCGGCGCGGGCGGAGATCCCGGCTTACCCGGAAGCGGGGGGAGCGGAGGCCAGGGCGGTCAACCGGGCACCCCGGGAGGGGCGGGGCGTTGTAACCGATACCCGCCGGGGTCCGCGGGACACATGGGCGCCACCGGCGGCCAAGGCGGCGATGGCCGTGGCGGCAACACCGGCCTCATAAGCTCCGACATCATCACCGAGGCGGAGTGGGAGGCGGAGATGACTCTGCCTTACCTGAATACGGTCACTCCCAACCAAGGATTCGCGGGCATTTCGGTTAGCGGCAGCGGGATTAATTTTGGTCCCGGGGACACGGCGCTGGTGAATGGGCAAAGCGTGCCGGCCGCCTTTCCCGCGACAGGCCAGGTAACGCTCACGCTGCCAGCCAAGCTGGCAAACGGATTTGCCACGATTGCGATTCGCCGGGCGGCCGACGGAAAGGTGAGCGACCCGGTGAACTTCAACGTGCTGCCCGCTCTCTCCGCCGCGAACGTTACGCCCGCCCTGGGCGTGGTGCCGATGCTCGGACAACCGGGCACGCAAGTGACGATTACGGCCGACGGCCTGGTGGCTGGAAGCACGGTAACCTTTGGAGCCGACCAGCCCATTGTTCTGACACCGGCGTCGGCGTCGTCGCCGCCCAACACCAGCACGGTGCTCCCTCCCAAATCGTTCACGGCGGTAGTGCCGCCAACGGCGGCCAGCGGTAATCTTACCATCGCGCTGCCCACGGGCCAGGTGATTGGACAGTTCGGATACCCGATTGATAATTACCGCAATACGCGCGGATTTTCATGGGTCAACAGCGGCTCTTTTCAAAATTTGGCGGGCACGTACTCCTATGACGACGCCACCGGATTGTTTGGCGCCAATCAAACAATCGTGAAGGTTCTGGGCGTTAACGTGGCCGGCCCGTTCGTCAACCTTTTCGTATCGCTTGCCAATGCGTTCCTGGATAGCGGGGGACAATGCTTTGGCATGTCCCTGTCGAGCATTCAATTCGCCGCCGGGGAGACATCATACGGGACGTATCCCCTTCAGCCGGCCGGCGCCGAACCGAGCGGGCCGCCGTCGCCTGACGTCTGGATGCTCAACGGCCCGCCGCTCGGGAACGGAGACAACGTTTCGCCGGCGCTGACTACCTTTGTTCACCAGCGACATCTGGCGCAAATGAGCCAGGAGGCCCTGAACGGCTTCCTCTCGTTCCATCTCAATGTTTCCACCCCGGCCCAACTGAGAAGCTACCTCGAGCAATGCTTCACCGAGGGCGTCGGCGCCATTGTATGCCTGGAAGCCAACGGCGATGGCCATGCTGTCGTGGGTTACGGAATAGTTGATTTGGGCGTTGGCAATTTCAACGTTCTTCTTTGCAATCCCAATGTTCCCTTCGGCCCCGGTGAAGATTTCAGTTCAAGCACTCGCGCCACGATCGCCGCGGAGAGCATCCTCTTCGTGTGCAACGATGGAACATGGACTTTGGAGCATTCCGACCAATTCCTAGCAAATGGCTCTCCCATTTGGACCGGAGGCATCAGCAGCATGACGGTTTTTCCCGGAAAGGCCATCGGAGTGCAGCCGACGTTTCCGTGGGTCGAAATGATCGCGGGCGCACTGCTGATTGGAGGGCTGGTGGTGTGGTTCGTCGGAGGCGACGCCAGCGTGAGCCAGGTCAGCGACGGGCTAGGCCATACGCTTCTTGCGAACGGGCAATTGAACCAAGATGCAACCACGATGCTGCAAGGGGTGCGGCGTGTGCCGAATTTTGGGGGCTTGGGCAAGGCGCTTCCGCCCGCTTTTGTGAGCAACCAGTCCGCGGCGCTTACCCACACCGTCACTGGAAAGGCCACCGGCGCCTACACGCTGTATTGGCTGGGCGGCTGCGCCGGAGTGACGCTCTCGAACGTCCCGACCAGCCAGGGAGCGAATGACGTTGTGACCGTCAGTGGGGGGACAGCCGGCTTCACGCCCGATCAAGACAAAGCAGTGAGTATCGCCCTCCTCGGCCAAGCTACAACAAGCAAGTTGCCGCGCACGGGCACTTTCAAGACCACGGCTTCCGCCCGCGCGGCACTCAACTTTGCGTACGATCCGGGCGCCGACACGTTCAGCTACACCCACGCAGGCAACTCGACGAATTACACCCTGGAACTGTCGACTCTCGATTCACAAGGCAATGCGGCGGCGTTTACAACGCAGCCGGCGCCAATCGCCCCGGGGGAGACGCACACGTTCGCACCCGATTGGACACAGCTCTCGACCGGCGCGGGAACGGTTCAGATTCGCACCGCGGCCGGCGCAATCAGCACCAACGCGATCAAGTGACCGGCGAAATGCGCCTCTATCTCCTTTGTCCCAACGCGCGCCGGGAGTCGTGTATCACGCGCTTTATAGACTGCTTTTCTGGCGCAATATCGAGGTATGCCGCGGAGGAACGGTGTCAGGCGGAGGAACGGTGTCAGGCGGAGGAACGGTGTCAGGAGGAGGAACGGTGTCAGGAGGAACGGTGTCAAGGAGGAACGGTGTCAAAGGAGGAACGGAAAGGAGGAACGGTGTCAGGTACGGTGTCAGGAGGAGGAACGGTGTCAGGAGGAACGGTGTCAAGGAGGAACGGTGTCAAAGGAGGAACGGAAAGGAGGAACGGTGTCAGGTACCCTTTTCTCCAGGAGAGGGAACGTGTGTCCGCGCATTACACCACGGTTCCGACATCCCCAGTAAATGGATTCTTCGGCTTTTGAAAGAACACCTGACCGATGCCCTTCTGTCGTAACCCGTGTTCGTCAAGAAATTTTTCGGTTAGCTTTTTCAAGCGCATTAGCCGCTCCAGGCACGCAGTCACCTGCTGGAGATCCTTGACAGTAGCCACGACGTCGCCTTCGTGGGCCTTCTTCTGGTCCAGAATAAGCATATCGTCTTCCTTTTTCGCACGCAGATGGTTTTGGACGCGTAGCTTACCTACATCTTCGAGAATATTAATAATGTAATTGGCGACAGAGGCTGACATGGCATTATCTTTAGTGAGATCGAGCACCTGCGTTCGGCCGTCGGTCGCCCCAAGGCCAAAGTAGGCGCTCAGATCCCTGAGCAACAGCTGAACCGGACGGTATAGCTGCTCCTTGATATTGATGGCTTCGTCCTTGATACTGGGTAACATGAACGCACCCCCGGGCTTCACCAGCCGCTGGAGGTTCTTCAGCGCCGTCTCCTGCCTCCCGACGAGGTCCTGGCTCTTCGCGGCGATGACAAGATCCTGGAATTCCCGGAAGAGTTTGGGCTTGCCGTACAGGAAACTAGGCGAATCGCGGATACCAAGCAGATGACTGCCGGGATCGGAATTCTCTACGTCGGTCAATTGACTCACGAGTTCCTCAGGGGTCTCGATAATATTGATAGGGTGTAGGCCGCCCCTACACAGTTGGAATCCATTGACGGCACCTCCCATTTCCAGCAGGCAATCCCTCACCTCCCTGCCGACTCTGCGGAAGTATTCCGTATCCGCGTCTTTACGCTTCTGCACCAAAAGGAAAGAATCGATATCCGAAAACGGGCACGCCTCGCGACGCGCCAGGGACCCGCAGAGGCAGAGTGCGAATGCCGGGGGGAACGCTCTACGAAGGGCCCGCGCGTACATCGTGGCGTAAATATGCTCCACGCGCTTCGTCCATTCGCGTTGCAGTTTGCCGGCGGTGACCCCAGGTAGGTCGCTCATCATCGACACGCTCAAACGCCTTGCCTCGATGGACGGTTTGAATTTGACCGCCCCCTTCTTCGCCTTCTTGGTGATGAACTCATACTTTGCCTGGCAGTAATCGCAGCGTAAGGCGATCGGATTGCTGCTCAGTCCCTTGCATCCCTTCATTTTGAAGTTTGTATTTGTACAGAAGTCTTCAAAGCCTTCAAGACCCACGGAGCTCCTCCTTTTGCGAGCAGCTGTCGGTATACTCACAAGCTTTTCATTTTTTAGCGCCCCGGCCATTATAGCATTCTCGCGGCATCGGGAGGAACGGTGTCAGGAACGGGGTAGTGTCTGAAAGGTGCGTTGACCTTAGTGCTGTTTGCCCATAATTCGTTTCTGGTTTTCCCATGCTCTATATGAGGGTCTATCGTAAATCTGGTTAACGGGAATGTACATCCATACGAATTTACCATCTTCGCCTAATTCCCCCTTTACCCTCAATTCCTCTGTCCATGTCCAGATCGGGAATAGAGCGATGGGAGCATATTTAATCCTGAAAACGAGATCAATCCAAGAGATGTGTGGATTTTCTCTCAGCGGTGGACCTTCCTTAAGACCCCGTTCATACATTTCGCGGATTTCGTCCAGCGAGAGAACTCGATTCCAGATTTTTAGTCCCGCTACAACTTGGGGACAAGTAACGGATACTTTCCCATTACGGGATTGCCAATTCGAAACGCTGGGCTCTCCCATTAGACCAGCACTAAAAGTATCGGGAGGGTCGTAATATTCGATCATGTTCTGCACGCACTGCACGGAAATACGACTCGCGGGAAGGTAGCCGACGTTAGTTATCGTAAAGACTGCTGTGAATGGATTCTCAGGCCGAAATGAAGCAGAAGGTAAATCAAGGCTCCATGAAGGCGCATACTGAAAGTAAAATGCGAATATCAAGGGAAGAAGAGGACCAAGAGAACCAAGAATCTTTTTCCATTTGGGGAGACTTATCCACCACGATTTTAGTCTCTTATGTTCTGGCGCAGGCGGCTTTTGGGTTGCTGTATCTTGTCGAAGAGTTTTGGCATTGGCTCCGACCTTAGCTTGCTTGCGGTGGGAATCTACGATTGTTTCGGCGGGAGGTTTCTTGGCTAACGAGGAAACATGGTTCGGTTCTCGGCGGGGCTGCAACCATTCTGGTATTTCTTTGCCTTCTCGCTCTAATTGCCTGCGCAACTTCTTACGTTCTTTGGAGTTCATTGGGGAGAGATTCTACTTAGCAACTCCATCAATGTCCATACGTGATCTGTGAGTCCTGCTTCCATGGCGGGGGTAACTCGGATTGAACTGTGGATTCTCACGAAATTGTAATAGGCGAAGTACAGCGAAAGAGCCGCATAGTGGTTCTCCCATTTCTTGCTGAAAGCGTTGGTCAGCCGGGTAAATCGGCGAATCTGCATCCTCATGCTGAGGTTTTGACGTTCGACATGAGACGTGCAAATCTTATTCGGGTCGGGGCTTCCGATGACTGGCACCACCTCCGTTGCGATCACTTCCGAGGGAGAGTAGCGGTGTTCACCTTCGGGTGACGCGGCGTAAACTTTGATGAGTTGGGCGAAATCAACGCGGGTTCCGAGAGTCATATGAACCGCATCAACATAAGGAGGAACGGTGTCAGGTACCCTTTCCAGGACGTCCTCGGTTCCTCATCGTGTTTTCCAACGCGAATTGAGCTACTGCCGTACACGCCTAGCCCACCGTCCCGTACGGCTCGCCTCTTTCTAGGGCAAGTGAAACGATACCCGAGCGAAAAGGCACCTTCCCCCCCATCGTCCGCACCAGGGATTCCCGCTTTCGCGGAAATGCCGTGAGGTACGAAGAAGAACCCGGCGCCGGCCTTCAGAGCCCGCCCTGAGCGAAACGAAGGGCCGGCAACTGCTGGCCTAAAGGCCAGCGCTACGGGGAGACTAGGACGCTTGCCTCCCGCAGTTGGAATTGCATCCTGCGCCAAGCCTGGATATACTCGTTCCGTCAATCGAACTCAACTTCCGAGGGAGCAGCGTGACCGATACGGGCTCTACGGCCGGTGCCGACCAAATCGTGAGAACTGATGAAAGCCCCGCCGGCCTGAAGCGCCGCATCGAGGACTTGGAAAGCAGACTGCGCTTCCTGATGGAGGCCACGAAGGCTCTCGCCTCGACCCTGGACCTTGGCGAATTACTGGGCCGAATCCTGGAGGTGGCGAAGTCCCAGGCCGGCGCCGAGCGCGGCACGCTCTTTCTGGTGGATGAAAAGACCGACGAGATCTGGTCGCTGATCGCGCACGGCATCGAAAAACGCGAAATCCGTTTGCCGCTAGGCCGCGGCATCGCGGGCCACGTGGCCAAGAGCGGCGAGATCCTCAACATCCCGGACGCGTACTCCGATCCTCGCTTCGATCGTGACGTGGACGCGCGCACCGGCTACCGCACTCGCAGTCTCCTCTGCCTGCCGATTCGGAATAAGCGCGGCAAGATCATCGCCGCCCTCGAACTGCTGAACAAGCAAAGCGGACCCTTCACCGCCGGGGACGTCGACTTCCTTCTGGCCATCTCCGATCACATGGCGCTGGCGCTCGAGAACGCTCAACTGCATCGCGCCTTGCTGGAGAAGGAGCGGCTGGAGCGGGAAATGGCGCTGGCTCGCGACATCCAGCGCAGCCTGCTTCCCGAGACGCCGCCTCAGCTTCCGGGATTTGAGATCGCCGTGATGAATGAGCCCTGCTATGAAGTAGGCGGCGACTATTACGATTTCCTGCGGCTCGACCCCCACACGCTGCTGGTGGTCATCGCGGACGTGGAGGGCAAAGGGATCAGCTCGGCGATGGTCATGTCGAATCTCCAGGCGACCCTGCGCGCCCTGGCGCCGAGCCTTCACTCCCTCGAGCGTCTGGCCGAATCCTTGAACCACATGATCCTGGCGGGAACCCGGGGAGGAAAATACCTCACCATGTTCCTGGGCGTCATTGACATCCCGGGCAAAGCCATCAGCTACGTCAACTGCGGCCACGTTATACCGGTGGTCGTTAGAACGGAAGGCGAGCCTGTGGGACTGACGGAAGGTGGTATGGTGGTGGGCCTCATCGATAACCTTCGCTACGAAAGAGGGCACTGCAAGTTTCGGGCGGGGGATGTGCTGATTCTTTGCACCGACGGCATCACGGAGTCCATGGATCGGGAGCAGCAGGAATACGGAAGCAGGAGGCTAGTTGAGTGTGTTCAGGGCAGCATCGCCGAAAACGCGGCAGGGATCGTCAAGGCCGTGGCCGCCGACGTCAGTGTCTATTCCCGCGAGGGAACTCACCTCGACGACAAGGTCCTCATCGCCATCAAGGTTGAATAAGACCGTCCGGTTCTAGGGCCCGTGGAAGCTCAAAGCACTGAAAGCCCGATTGGACCTTGCAATTCGAGGCGGGCGAGTGTACATTTGCGTTAGGGCGAAAACTGAAAACGGAAATTCTGGTGCAATGATCTCAGGTCCCAAGAACACTCAGGAGCGGCCTAACTTGGACTCTGCTAAAGCACTGAGAGCGATCAAGAGGCACATATGGTTTTGATCCACCGGAGCAAATCCGGTAGCGACAATCAGAATCAAGGCCGGGCTCGAGTTCTACGCCACTCATCATCCGGATTCTCAGGCAAACATTCTGAAGGGAAGATCCTATGGAGGCCGACAATGAGATCGAGAGGCGCAGTTTCCCAGAACCCGGCCGGACGCCGAACGATGATCCTCATGCTGTGCACGTTGCTGATACCGGCGACCCAATTGGATGTCTACGCGCAAGCGCCCGGGGGCGCGTACGTCGAACTGAACGCGGATCAACTGGATCAGCTCGTGGCCCCCATCGCGCTCTATCCGGACTCGCTGGTGGCCCAGATATTGACCGCTGCCACGTATCCGGACCAGGTTTCCGCAGCGGATACCTGGCTGAACCAGAACATGGGTCTGCCCCCGGATCAGCGCGCGGCCGCGGCGAACGGCATGCCGTGGGACCCGGCCGTCAAAGGCCTCACAGCATTTCCCTCCGTCCTCGATAATCTGGCGAGAAATGCGGCTTGGGCGTCCCAACTCGGTAACGCCTATTACAACCAGCCAGGCGACACTATGAACGCTGTCCAGGCCATGCGGTTGCAGGCGCAGCAGGATAATCGGCTGGTGACGACGCCGCAACAGCGCGTGGTTGCAGAGGGCGGCGTGATTCAGATTCTCCCGGTCAATCCGGCCGTGGTTTACGTTCCCTACTACAATCCCTGGGCCGTCTGGGGGCCGATGTTTGGCGCCTATCCCGGCTACGTTCTGCTGCCGCCGCCGCCCGGCATCGTGCTGGGAGTAGGACTTGCTTTCGCTGCCGGAATCGCGATCGGAGTGTTTGGCCGCTGGGGGTGGGGTTTCGGTGCGTGGGCGCCGGGCTGGGGAGGCGGGACCATCCTTTTCAATCACGGCGCCTACTTCTCGAGGAGCATGACGGTTTACAACCATGGTTATTTCGGGGGCCACGACCGCGGTGTGTTTGAGCACGGTGGCCGCGGCGTTCCACGGGGCTTTCATGCCGCAGCCCATGCCGGGGCGGCTCGTGCCGCCGCCGCTCGGGCCGGCGCGGGCCGCGGAGGAGCGTATGCGGGCCGGGGCGGAGGATCCGCCGGCCACGGCAGCGCATTCGCTAATCGTGGTGGCACTGCCGCCGGTCACGGAGGGCCCGCTGCTGGTCATGGAGGAGCCTACGCTGGACGCGGCGGGGCGGGACATGCAGGAGGAGCCTACGCGGGTCGTGGCGGAGGAACCGCGGCAGGCCACGGCGGGGCTACTCCTGGCCATAGCGCAGCATACGGTGGGCGGGGAGGAGCGGCAACTGGTCACGGCGCCACTCCCGGCCATGGAGGGCCAGCCATGGGTGGCCGTCCAGGAACCGCCGGCCGTGGCGGGGCGACCGCTGGTCACGGAGGAGTAGCCGGTGCTCGCGGAGGCGGCGCCAGCCATGGTGCCTCCGCCGGCGGAAAGGGAAAAGCCCCCGCTTCTCACCCTAGTGGCGGTGGTCACGCCGCAGGCGGTCGTAAAAAGTAGAGGGAGTGCGGCAATGAAAAAGAACATAGTCATCGTGGCCGGAGTTGTGGTATTGGCAGTGGCGGTGGGAGTGCTTGCAGCGGTGCTTGTTTTCCATCGGCTGTCACACGGCCAGGCCGCGAACAACAATTCCACAAGTGCGCAAAACGCTACGGCGACCCCCTCCGGGGTGGACGCCGCGAGCGCTTCTAACCCAACCGCCGGCGCTCAGCCTTCGGGTGCCGCCGGAGCGGCTGGGACAGCGACTGGACAACCAGCGGACGCCACGGCAGGCGCGCAACCCGCCCCGGGCGGAGACGCTGCCGCCGGCACAGCACAACCACTGGTTGTTCCCGTAGGAACCGCGCTCACTATCCGCCTGGGCGAACAGCTTGGCTCCGAGATCAGCCAGTCCGGCCAGAACTTTTCGGCCAGCTTGGACCAAGATGTTATTGTGAACGGTCAGACCGTGATTCCCGCGGGCGCGAGCGTTACTGGAGTAGTGGCGTTCGCCAGGCCGGTCGGCGCGCTGGCAGGAGAAGCCAATCTGCAACTTAAGCTCGCCTCCGTAAATGTCAACGGCTCGGATCTGAGGGTGTTGACAGCGACGCGGAGTTTCGGCCCCAATATCAAAGGCAAGAGCAAAGTGGGCCGGTTTATCAAGGGCGTCGCCAAGCGTGCGCTGCACGAGGAGAGAGAGGTGCTGCTCGCGGCACAGTCCTCTTATAGCTTCACCTTGCGGCGGCCGCTGCAGCTCCAGTAGCGTCGTGCCCTCTCGCCTCGCCCCGTTTGGTGTGTGTGAAAAGGGTACCTGACACCCTTATCCCTGACACCCTTATCCCTTATCCCCGCTGACACCCTTATCCCCGACGAACTGCTCCCCGATCAGTGGGTGACTTTAGGGCAAGCGGCCGCTGCTTTCTGATTTTCCCCTCCTCGTACCCCACTACCCGGTCCTGGTAGCCGCGCAACGCCAGTTTCCCCTGACCAAACGATTGCATTCTAGAGCTGTCCGGCATATCTTGTCGGCTGTGCCGGAGATCAAGAGCGATTCTTGGTGATCTGGATGCTTTCCGACCTCGTGAGAAGGATTAATCGTCTCCCGTCATTCCAGCTGATCTTTACGACGATGCTGGTTTTGGCCATCACAGCCGCTGGCCGTGGTCCGGTTGAGTCCTTTCTTCGGCGAGGAAACAGACTCATGGATCAGGGCCTCTTCACGGAGGCAGTGGCCGCGTATACCCGCGCCCTACAACGGAATCCATCGAACGCAAAGGTCTATTACTATCGGGCACTGGCCAACGAGATGGTCAACCGGCAGGCGGCTATCGCTGATTGGCACCGGTTTGCAGAGTCGGCGATTACCGATTCGCGCATGAAGGAGGCGGTGCCTCAAGTTCAGCAACGGGTGCAAGCTCTGGAGAAGAAAACGGAGCTTCCCGACCTGTTGCATCCCTCCAGATATGTTCCGAAGGCTGGGGATTACTACCCGCAGGTTGCCGACGCTTCGCTGGGACTGCAATGGACCGAGTTCCCGGTGAAGGTGTTGGCCAAGGACCCACCGAAAGAGTGGAAACGAGCCTTGGAGGAATCGCTAGAGACATGGATGAGTGTGTTTCCTCTTCAGGCCGTCAGCACTCGGGAGCAGGCGGACATCGTGATAAGCTGGGTGAAGCTACCGAAGGGCAACGTGGGCACGGAGAGAGATTCAATGCAGGTGCGGACTGAAGACGAGAGGGTCGTCAAGCGCCAGAGGCTGTCGTCTATTATTCTCGACAGTTCCCACCGCTGGTCTGAACGCGAGATGCACGCTGCCGTCCTGCACGAACTCGGCCACGCTCTGGGGATCGGCGGGCACAGCGATGATTCGAGGGATGTGATGTTCCCTGCCGAAATAGAGAGCTTTGAGGAATTGAGCGGGAAGGTTCCCGCGGGAGTTGCCGCGGGAGTTGCCGGCCTATCTGTAGTAGGGCCTCCAGGTGTCAGATCATCGATCCAAATCAGCACGAAACTCACTCCCCGAGATATCAACACGCTCATCCGCCTCTACAACTGTCCTGGACCTCTCGTTTACCTGAAATAACTTCCCCCGACATCCTTAAGTTTCGCGATCATGCCCCCAAGCCCGACAATAGGTTCGCTGGACGCTTACCGATCTTCCAGGTCCGCCTCGAGCGCCTCCAGGTCGACTCCGAAGCCGGCTTCCGCCAGGCCGTCGGCTACCGGAAGAGTCTTATCAAAAGCCGAGCGTCCCGTAAAACTCCGCAGGAAGAAGCTATCCAGCAAGGCTAGTTTGCAGGGTTCAGGCCCCTGCGGGCCCGCCAGTTGAACTCGGATTCTGCGCGCGAACACGAGCGTTTCCATTGCCCAGGGAGTAAGAAAGCGTGAAAAACGTGCTGTTATGCTGAGCGAAGCGAAGCATCTGCATTGATCTCGTTGAAGACAAGCAACTGCAGATTCCTCGCAGCGCTCGGAATGACAGGCCTTGGTCGGGCCCTAATCCCTAGCCCCTAATCCCTAGTCCCTTTTGCCCGTCCCTATCGGCCAGCCAAGAAAGAAAACCAGCGGCGCTTTCGTTCCGGTCTCTCGGGCCGCAGGGGCGGCGGCTGATAGGGCAGGCGCGTGTCGTTGATGACCGCCTCGGGGTTCTTCTTGAGCAGCCTCTCCGCCGTCGCCTCTCCCTTCGACTCAGCCGCTTTGCGATAGCATTCCGAGAGCACCGGGCGGCGGAATCTGGTGCTGTGGGCGTCGGTGGCGAAGAAATGGACGAGGTTCGAGTCCAGCCACTTTTCGGCCAGTTTCTGAGGGCGCTCGCCGAATCCCCCCGTATAGGATTGGGCCGTTACCTGGGAGAGGCACCCGTTGGAAACCCAGTGGTAGAGCAGATCGGCCTTGCGCGCGAAAACCGGGTTGCGCTCAGGATGCGTGATGATCGGTACCAGCCCAGCCACCTGGATGTCGTAGAAGATGCGGTCGAACTGCTCCGGAACAAACTGGTCCGGGAATTCAACCAGCAGGTAAGAAGTCTGGTTGAGGGTGAAAACCTTGGGAGTCTCATCCAGCTTCTGGATATTCTCGTAGGATAGATGAAAGTCGCAACCCAAGAGGAGTTTGGGCGATTCGCCAATCGCGGTTTGCAACTCCGCAAGCTTCTGGCGATTGACTTCGGGATTGAAAACGAAAGTGTAGTTACAGTGCGGCGTGGCGACCATGTGCGTAATGCCGTCCTCCGCCGCGATCTTGCACATCTCAATCGCATCCTCTAACGTCTCTGCGCCGTCATCGACCCCCCACAACGGGTGGCTGTGAATATCAATCATGGACATAAAGTTTAGCATGGGATGTGGCGGGCGCGGAATCTCGGAAATATGAATTTCAAATTCCGAATATAAAAAATTGTATGGGCAAGCGCTCGAGTTTCGCAGAGGGTTCTCCAGGCAATGTCGTAACATATTGAAAGTAAGGTAGTTATAGGCTAAGCCAGGAACTCTGAGTTGCCCCGAGTAATGGAATGCAACGTGCTGACCACCATAGCGGACGTATACCGGACTTATAGGGTTTGACCATAAGAGTCCGGATAACAGACCCAAGACCCGACGCTTGGAGGGGGGAGGGGACTTCCCCCTCACTTTTTTTACCCGCTTTCCGCCAGTCCCAATCCACCCACCTGAAGGTCGCCCCCACACCCAAAACTGGGACTCACCCGCCCGTCGGCAGGGCTTCAGTTCGAAGTGGCACGGACATCCTTAGCGCGTAATCTCATGGCCAAGATGTCTATGGCACCTCCATTTGAGACCCTGACCATGAGAATGCAGATGCCGAGACCCACTCGGTTGGCCGACGCCTTCTCGAAAAAGTGGGAGAAACTTTGTGCGCTGTTGGCGTTATACTTCGCTTGGTATAATTTCTTCCGTGTCCACCAGACTTCGCGGGTTACTCCCGCAAGGGAAGCAGCGGCCAGCGACCATATCTGGCGCGCCCAGGAATTGCTCGCGGGATAACTGTAATGGCACAGCACGCAGATGTATGTCCCAAGTTCATTCGACTCGCAGAAGGAATGGGCATCGACCGCCCGATTATATGCGACATCGGTAGCCGAGACGCGCGCGAGGGCATCGATCTGATGCAACGCCTGAATGCGAAGCAATTGCACGTCTTCGAGCCCAACCCGGCGGCTGCCGCAATGTGCCGTGAGAACCTTGCCAGGTTCATCCAATCGACGGGTTGCGCAGGCGTCGTATTCAATGAACTCGCCGTTGCTGACAAGGTCGGAACGCGGAGCTTCTATCCCGTAAATCCTATTGCGTCAGACAACAAAGACATCGGATTTTCGTCTTTTTACAGACTCAATCCGGAGTACACAAGGCGCCGTGGGTCGATTGCGCAAGAAGAAATAAAAGTGAATACAACAACGCTCGACGCCTACTTTGCTGGGAAGGAGTTTCCGGACATTCTCTGGGTGGATGTGGAGGGCGCCGAGTTGGATGTACTGCGTGGAGGTACTTCTGTTTTACGTGGCGCCAGACTTGTCCACCTCGAAGTTTCCTTCAGACCCATGCAGATCGGCAAGCCGCTATTTTGGGAAATTCAGGAATATCTTGCCGCAAGGGATTATAGGTTCTGTGGTTTTATGGAAGTGTCCAGTCTCAAAGGATTCCTGTACCGTTACAAGCTGCTTCCGAATCTACCCTGGCGATTGAACGCGGTGTTCTGTAGACGCCACCGGCATCCCTAGGTAACGCCGCCGTTTGTCCGGCAGGCCGAGCAGTCTAGCCTAATAGACTGGCAACGCCATACGATCACACGGCCCGCCCGCCCTGCCGCTTGACTTCCTCGCCCCGGCTGGCTACAGTGACTTTAGTCCGACGAAGAGTTCATGGTTCAGACGGTTACTCGCTATGACGCTCAGCACCGCGACGGTGGGTTTTGTGAAACGCTGGGTGCTGGCCGTCCAGGATTTCACCCTGCTCCTGGTAGGCTCTTTCCGCCGCGTCATCACGCCCCCCCGCTACCTCGTAGACACCTTGCTCCAGATGGACGTCATCGGCGTAGGGTCCTTGCCCATTGTGGTGCTGACCGGGTTTTTCACGGGCGGCGTGCTGGCGCTGCAGACTTACCGAACCCTGAGCACTTTCGGCGAAGTGAGCCTGATGGGACAAGTGGTGGCGCTCTCTGTCGTCCGCGAACTCGGTCCGGTCCTGACCGCACTCATGGTCGCCGGGCGCATCGGCTCCGGAATCGCTTCCGAGATCGGATCGATGTTAGTCAGCGAACAGATCGACGCCATGCGCGCTTTCGGCACCGACCCGATTCGAAAACTGGTCCTGCCGCGCCTCATTGCCACCCTCTCGACTCTGCCGGTCCTGACCATTCTCTCCGACTTCTGCGGAATCTTGGGAGGGTTCTTCATCAGCTATTACACCGTGCGGCTAACCGCCGAAGAATATTGGACTTCGGTCTATCAAACGCTGTCACTCCAGGACGTCACCCAGGGCCTGCTGAAACCCTTCGCCTTTGCCTTGGTCATCGCCCTGGTGGGTTGCTACTTCGGCTTAAACACAAAAGGGGGCACGGAGGGCGTCGGCCGGTCTACTACGCAGGCCATGGTGGTCGCCTCTGTGTTGATTCTGGTGCTCGACTTTTTTATCACCAAGTTCCTGATCGCCATCCACTTCTTCTGAGAGCGATCCTCTTCTGAACCCATGGACGAACCGCCGGTCATCGAGCTGCGCGACATTTCGCTGACCCATGAAGAGAAGCCGGTCCTTTCCCGGATTTCCTTCCGTGTGGACCAGGGCGAGACGCTGTTTCTCCTCGGCGTGACGGGGGCGGGAAAATCCGTGCTGCTCAAGTTGATCTTGGGCCTTCTTAAACCCAGCTCCGGCCAGGTGCTGATCCACGGACGCGACATCACCCCGATGAGCGAGGACGAACTCGATCAGATTCGCCGGCGAATGGGCATTGTCTTCCAGGAAGGGGCACTTTTCGATTCACTCTCGGTCTATGAGAATGTCGCCTACCGTCTACGGGAAGAGGGGTTGGGGCCGGAAGCCGAAGTGGAGCGGCAAATTCGGGAAGTGCTGCGGTTCGTGGAGATGGAGGAGGCCATCGACAAAATGCCCTCCGAACTCTCCGGCGGGATGCGCCGCCGCGTCGCCATCGCCCGCGCCATTATCAGCCAGCCCGAGATCATGCTCTATGATT
>Ga0326728_10010116_pt1 | contig 22256 bp, 23 predicted proteins | sample MB3enrmetagenome_FD_207602 | JGI IMG/M metagenome (GOLD analysis project Ga0326728, IMG submission 207602) | Lab enriched peat soil microbial communities from McLean, Ithaca, NY, United States - MB31MN | ecosystem: Environmental > Terrestrial > Soil > Wetlands > Peat | place: USA: New York... | reverse complement strand
AAGACCAGTCACCGCCAGTGGGCGCGGGTTGTCAAATTTTTGGTGGGCTGGATATCGCATCTTTACTACTGGATTTATCCGGGCATCATGGTGGCCTTTTCGGCCATTCTGATCGTCTATATCTTCGGCTTGTTCGGGATTACGTTGGCAGTGTGGCAGCAAATCCTTGTCGCCGTCCTGTTTGCTGTCCTGAACGGCTACATCGCTTACCGGGGGATAACTGGTTCGACCATGACCGCGATAGTTATCAACGCCATCCAGCTGGCCGCGCTCATTGCTTTTTCGATACTTGCAATCCTGTACCGGCACGCGCATCCGGATCTGGCGTATGTCCAGACAGCCGCCAGTATCCTCATCCCGCATAACTTCACCAACCTGTTGTTCCAGTCGACTATCGCTATCCTGTTACTGGTGGGATTCGAATCGGTGACATCATTAGGCTCCGAGGCGCTCCGGCCAAAGCAGGATATCAAACGGGCCATCCTTCTCTCTCTTATTATTCAGGGAGTATTTGCCTACTTATTCGAGTATTTCGCCGCCATTTATTTTGTCGGCTCTCAACTGACCGGCACCGATTCCACGGGAGCTGCAGTTTCCGGCTGGGGTGCAGCTGCGGCATCCGGAGCTCCCATCGGGGATATGATACGGGTGATAGGTAACCAGATGCTTGGCGGCCAGGGGTTCACGTTAGTGCTGATAATGGCTGCCACCGTAGTGCTGGCACTGATCGGTACTACTCTTGCCTGTCTCAACACCGGTGTCCGCGTCACTTATGCCATGGGCAAGGACAGGGAGATGCCCACCCTCCTGGGAATTCTGCATGGCCGGTACGACACACCTCACTACGGCATCTGGATTCTTGTGGGAGTATCTGCACTCTTCGGTGCGTATGGTGTCCTGAACGTGGATAACCTCACCCAGATCACGCTTGCATCCAATACCGGGACGTTCCTTCTCTACGGTCTGACAAATTTAATTGCCCTGTGGGCGTTCTTCCACCGTCCTGATGCCAGTCTTCTGAAACACCGCGTTGTGCCGTTCCTGGGCTTCTTGGCGAATTTCCTCATGCTCGGGGCTGTTGTCTGGCTCGGTATCAGTGCCGGCGGAGGCTCGTCGACCGACGCCGTGATTGCTATCGCCATGGTTATTGTCTGGCTGGTTGCGGGGGCAGTGTGGTTTGTTCACAACTCAAAAAAAGAGGGTCATACGATACTGACCCGGCAGGTACCGCAGGTGACCGGTCTGGATATCGATCATGAGTGACCTGAGAATAACGGCAGATGATCGGTTTCATTCCTCCTCTGGCGTAATGGGAAACAAAAATGTACGGTGATAACTGGTGACAAACAAGCTCCCGGATCCGGGCCCTCTCACTGTTTAACCGTTGAATGGGGGCTGGAGGTTGTCATGGTAGAAAATTCTGTAATTCAGTTAACCGGCAGGACACCAAACCTCGTCGGTGTGATTGTGAAGTGGCGGGCCATAACGCACCAGGGGCTGCTGCGATCGCAGAACGAGGATGCCCATTGGGTGGCCCATGCGGTCAAGGTGAAAACTGAGACTGAGTCGGCTTCGCGGTATCTCTTTGCCGTTGCCGATGGGCTGGGCGGGCACCGGGGCGGGGCCATTGCCAGCAGGATGGCACTGAAATCGGTCAAGGATGAATTTCATCGATGGCACGGGGAGGCCGCGGACCGCCTGGTCAGCCGGGCTTTGCAGCAGGCAAATCTGAACGTGTTCAGCGTGGCTCAATCAGACCCCGAATTGTTCCAAAAAATGCAGACCACATTGACGGTCGTTGCCCTGAACCAGGATTCATTAACCGCCGGCCATGTCGGGGATTGCCGTCTTTACCGTTTACGGGATGGCCGCATCGAACTGTTGACCCGCGATCACTCCATGGCAAATGATCTGCTCAAATTGCACTTGATCTCGGCAGAACAAGCGTCACAGCATCCGGGGCGCCACCAGCTTACCCGTTCAGTTGGTGCCGCCCCATTTATGAATGCAGATATCATTCACGAACAGATGCTGCCCGGCGACACCTATCTCCTCTGCAGTGACGGATTGTGGTCAGAGCTGACACCGGAGGAAATTCAGGTCACGATACAGGAAAACGATGTCAGTGCGGCGTGTGAAAAACTGGTCCGGTTTGCCATGAGGGGCGGGGCGCCGGATAATATAACCGCCATTATGTTTCGCATTGAAACGGTAGGAACCTGTGCCGTGCCGCGATTTTCGTGGCGGACATTCCCCAGAAAGGTGGTTCATATGATACGACCTGCCAGCATGAGGAGCGCTGATCAGCCGGAATCCTCCAGCACCGGCATGCCGTAACGAAGGGAGTTTCCCATGAAGATGATCTGGGTCGTGATCCGGCCGGAGCATGCGCAGCGGGTAATCGCTGCACTCGACCATGCAGGTATCGGCGGAATGACCCGGCTCAAGGTAACAGGTCATGGCAGGGAGGCGGGGATCACCTTCGGCTCTGTCAATTCCACGGAAATTCCCAAGGAGATGCTCATGATCGTGATCCCGGACAACGACGTGGCAAAAGCGGTCAAGATCATCCGGGCAGAAGCGAAGACCGGGACAAAGAACATGCACGATGAAGGAACAATTGGCAACGGAAAAATCTTCATTACCTATGTCGAAGACTCGTTTGCCATCAGGACTGCCGGTAAAACAGGAGGGAAGTTAAAGGAATGAAACAGATCATCGCCATCATTCGGAACGAGCGGGTTGAAGAGACAAAAACCGTTCTGGAAAAGACCGGGATTTTGGGCGTGACCTTCTTGTATGTCACCGGCCGTGGCCGACAGAATGGTTCGGCAAATGCACAGGAACGTGGTGAAGTTCTGAACCGGAACTTCAGGATGCAGCTGACGAGGGCAGAGCGTGCTCGTGGACCGTCAGAATCCGGAAAAGAACTGTCCGCCGGCGCGCTCCCCACGGAAAAAGAATCCGGATCCGGTTTTTTACCGAAGCGGATGCTGGTCATCATCGCGCATGACGCTGATGTTGAACCGATCGTTCAGGCAATTATTGATGCAAACCAGACCGGCCGGTACGGCGATGGCAGGATCTTCATCTGCCCTATGATCACCGCTATCCGGGTCAGGAACCGTGAACAGGGTGACAAGGCCCTCTGCTGATACCGGAGAGAAGTGAATCTTTCAGGAGCGGATCATGTCAGGTTCCGATAGCGTGATGCGATCTCGGAGAGAACTCCCGGGAAAATAGTTAATCTCACAACAGAGTGATGTGCATGAATTATCCCGTGTCCAAAGAAATTATCAGAACACACCAATCACAGAGAGGTACGATGGAACGACCGGTGCATAAGATACCGGTAAAACTAGGCAGTCCGCGTGAAGAGGAGTGAACAGGGTATGAAAATGGTTCAGGCAATTATCCGGCCGGAGAAACTGGATGCGATTAAAAAAGCCCTTGAGGAGAAGGGGGTTGTCGCCATGAGCATCCTTGAGATAACCGGCCGGGGAGAACAAAAAGGTATCACGCTGGAATACCGGGGAGAAATGGTTGAGGTTGATACGCTCCCCAAGATCCTGCTCATGATGGTCATCAACGACCCGGATGTCGATACCGTAGTCTCGATCATCCGGGCTGCCGGACGGACAGGAAATTTCGGCGACGGAAAAATATTTGTCCTGCCGGTGGAGATGATGGCCAAAGTGCGTACTGATGAGACGTGGAGGTAAACATCCGATGGAGGAGCCTTCACCCGAAGGATACTCCCGTTTATCTTCCCTGCTCCTGGTATTCGTTCTGCCTAAGATGATAAAGGAAGAGAAATAATTCCTGATAACGCGGTATTCATCTGCATTGGTTTCCCAGGACACTCCATGAAAAAATCTCCGCACACAGAAGAGTGAGGTGCCGCGATGTACAAATCGGGCGACGTGGTCTGCGATTATACCATACTAGAATTACTGGGCCATGGAGGGTTCAGCCAAATCTACAAGGCAAGCAGCCCTGATGGCACGCTGGTGATACTGAAATTCCCGGAGGTGTCCTTGCTTGGCGATCTGGCGACGTACGAGCGTTTCCGCCGTGAGATCTCCATCGGCCAGAAATTAAACCATCCCGCAATCCCCAAGGCGATCACCTTTAAGGAAGGTTCCGGCTGCGTGTTCCTTGTCCAGGAATATATCGAAGGCACATCACTCCGCGCGTATATCCGTGAGAATGCACCGTTGCCGCTCAACAAGGTTCTCCCTCTTGCCGACCAGCTCGCTGAGACCATTGACTATCTCCATGCCAACGGGGTCTATCACCGGGACCTGAAACCGGAAAATATTATGATCGGACCGGATGGCAGAATTCACATCCTTGACTTTGGAAGTGCGTTGCTTGAAGGTTCCCGGCGGGTAACGTGGAGGTGGGCGTCAAACATGTTCGGGACGCCGGATTATATGGCACCGGAACAGATCCAGGGAAAACGGGGGGATTCGCGCACGGATGTGTATGCACTCGGGATGATTGTCTATGAAATGCTGACCGGGACCCTGCCGTTTGGAGGGGACAATGCCCTTTCTGTCATGAACCAGCACCTCACGGCAACTCCTGCCCCGCCCCGCACACTCCAGCCATCAATCCCGCCCGGTGTGGAGGCGGTCGTGCTCAAGTCAATACGCCGCGAAGCCGGGGAACGCTATCAATCCGCCAGCGCGTTCCGGTCGGATTTGCAGAATTTTGCCAGGCTCGATCTAGCGCAATTCCGGTTCGGACCGGAACCGGCAGCCGGAGGGTTGCTCACCAACCGCCAGATATGGTTGCGAAGCATTTTGATTTTTATCGCCTTTCTGGTAGTTGCAGCATTGATTGTAGTGGTTGTATACCTGGTGCATAACCGGTAGACGCACGGTGCCGGCTGCCGCAACTTCAGCACCGGATACGTTCTGGTGCGCTGGTTATTGCCTGCACTTTTAACGGTCGGAATACCGGGACGTGGAGTGATTGCAGCGGGCGTATCGATCCCCGCCGGAAACTTGGATGCCGGTGTTGGCCTGAGACCAGGAGCAGGGTGAGGGGTGGGCTTTGGATCCAGATGTATACCATGATGTAAACGATCATACGGGGACAATTGTGGTGCTCACCATTTTTACCCGGCATGCGATCTCCGGGCGAGGTTTGTCCTGATGGCACCGGTCTCCTCAGGTGCAATAATATCCCGGAATAGTTAAGTATTTATTATAATTGGTAGAAGCATACTTCTGGGGGTACTCTCAGTCTGCTGACATACTCTGGGACCCCCATGCAGAGAATAGTAGTTCAACACCTGAAATATTGGCCACGGGTATCCCTGCTGTCGATGCCGTGGCATCCGGGGGGAGGGAACATGACACGGTTTGTGAAAGACGGGGGAATCCCGCTTGAGGCGCAATATATGTACCACCAGGCGCTCAACCTCTCGATTCAAGGAAAAAAAGAAGAAGCACTGAAGGACTTCCGGCGGGCCGTAGTGATAGCTCCCATGTTCTCCGAGGCATGGAACGCGATGGGAAACTGCCTTGACGAGCTGGGACGGTATGACGAGGCGGTGAGGAAATTTACCATGGTCATCGAGATCGATCCCCACCATGAAGACGCACGGCTCAAACGGGAGATGATCCGGAAAAAGATCGGTTTTTCAGGGACGCCTCATTAGAACCGGCAGGGACTATCTATCCCCGACAGCCCGGCCATGCGTTTCTCTGTGCGGTTCTCTTAACTTTCGCACTCAATCCGGCACGATCACGGTGCAGACCGGGCAGCTTAATCCTTTCCTAACCAACTAACTACTCATGGAAAATATACGCGGATGATCATGCTGCCCAGACCCGTTTTTCTTGCATCCCTGATTCTAGCGGCTATTCTGGTTGCGGGATGCAGTTCACCATCGACGATACCAAAATCTGTTCCAGCGACTCCTGCAAGGATACCGGCGTCACCAATAACAACCATTTCAACAACGGTTCCGGTAACAACCATTATTCCCGCGACAACGACCGCTCTGGTAAACCAGACACCCGCCGCACGTCCGGATCCTGTCGTGGTTTCTCAAATCCAATTCACCCGGTACTCGGATAGTGACTTCAGCCTTGAGTATCCCTCGACCTGGAATGTATCCACATCAACGTACTTCCAGGAACCCTGCATCTCAAACTCATCAACCTACGCACCCGCCGTGTCAAACACCGCAACCACCTGTTATTATACCCAGATACAGACGATCGGGCCTTTTGATTTTGGTGAGTACAGCAATCAGATGAAAAAACCGGCACGCATCGTCACATTTACCAGTGCAGATGGCGCACACAAAGTCGTCGCCTATATCACCGATTTCTTGGACAACCAGAATGGAAATTATATCATTAACCCTGATGTATCGTGGGTGGATAATCAGGTGAATTCTGATTATCCGGATATTGGGGGCAACATGATCGGCGGTTACCAGTACGCCCGGAGTGGGAGCACGATGGTGGTAAGCTATACCGTATCGACAACAAAAAGTTCTACTGCATATCCTTTGGCATACGCAACGAGAAATTACGTAACCCTTCATCATTGGTATGAATTTGCGTATATTTCCAATATCACGGATATCCAGACCTACCAGCTCCTGGAAAATTATATTCTCTCATCGATTATTCCCAACGATACCTCCTAACCCATGAACTTTTTTCAGTCCGGCAGCATCATCCCGCACGCCGGGCAGTACTGCCAGCCGATCGTTAACCATCGCTGCTTATGGTCATCAGTCTGCCTCATGGAAATGATGTTGTCGTAACCCGTCAATGTTGCCTATTCTAACCATGCCCACACGCATCAGAACCGCTAAAATTATTGTCAATTTTCCTTTATTCATATAAAAGGCAAGCCGAAGATATTGCGACATATGGCGCTGACATAACGGAAGAGTGCCAGAAAGCCGATGCGAATGCTCATCATCCCTCATCGGATAATGGTAAATCACGTATATTGCGGTCGTAGTGCTCGCCGTCGTCTTCCTTCTCATCGCCGTGCGGCAGGTGGGCCGGTTCAAACTTAGGATATGGCAGATCATGTTAGGCGGAGCATGCATAGTCCTCCTGACCGGCCAGATCACACCACCCGATGCTCTCCGGGCAATTAATGCCGATGTCATGCTCTTCCTCTTCGGCATGTTCGTGGTTGGCGAGGCGCTCGACCGGAGCGGCTGTCTATCGTGGATCGCTGACCGCCTGTTCCACCGGATATCCACGCCGGATCAGCTCATCCTTGGCCTCCTGCTTTGCTTCGGGCTGCTCTCCGCCCTGCTCATGAACGACACGCTTGCCATCATCGGAACCCCACTGGTGCTGGGACTTGCCACCCGGTACCGGCTGCCGCCCAAACTGATGCTCATGTCACTCGCGGTTGCGATCACTACGGGGAGCGTGATGAGCCCGATCGGCAACCCTCAGAACCTGCTGGTCGCACTGAACAGCGGGATGACGACACCATTTGTCACGTTCGGAGTCTTCCTGCTGGTTCCGACGATAGTTAGCTTCGTCATCGCGTGGGTCGTCCTGCATTTATTCTACCGTCGTGAACTTTCAGCTTTCACGTTAGCGTCTGAGATGCCAGCTATGCCGGATCAGCACCTCACCTCAGTCGTTCGATTCTCGCTTATCATCATCGTTGTGCTCGCTGGGATCAACATCGCGTCATCGTTTCTCGGCGGGGTGCTGGTCATCCCCCTCCCGCTGATCGCGCTCTGCGCTGCCGCCCCGGTTCTCATCCTCTCGCCGAAGCGTTTTGAGGTCATAAAAGCCATTGACTGGTGTACGCTCGTCTTTTTCGCCGCGATGTTTGTTTTGATGGCATCGGTCTGGCAGACCGGGTTTTTCCAGTCGCTCGTTGGTACGGCCAGTCTTACATCTGTACCGGCTATCCTTGCCATAAGCATTATTATCAGCCAGTTCATCTCGAACGTCCCGTTTGTTGCTCTCTTTCAGCCATTGATCCTTCAGGTGGGAGGAACGACGAGGCAGCTTATGGCGCTTGTGGCCGGGAGCACGATCGCGGGTAACCTCACCATTCTCGGCGCGGCCAGCAACGTGATCATTATCCACAAGGCGGAGCAGCAGAATGAGACGCTCACCTTTTTCGAATTTGCGAGAATTGGCATACCGATTGTCCTTCTCCAGGCAGGCGTGTATTGTATATTCCTCGGCATCCGGTAAAAGAGGGTTTTTTTAAATGATACCGTTAGGAAAATGCAACGGAGAGATCTGAATCAGTCCGGCAGCATCATGCCACAGGCCGGGCAGTGCTGCCAGCTGATTGCCCGTCATGCGGTTCTGTTGGCGAATTTCCTCGCTGATGAGGAAATGTTTGCAGCAAGTGGAAAGAGGTTCTATCAGGTTGTCGGCAGAATAAGGAGGCGTCCCCGCGAAGTGAGCCTGATCACGATCTCGCTGCTGGACTTCCCCCCATCAAGGTATCGCTTGGAGAGGAGGACACGGACACCAGACCGGACACTGCTCTCGCTATAACCGGGATACAGCTTCTGGACAATTTGCGTGATATGATAGCTCTTGTTGTCTGCGACAGCCCGGAGAATGCCAAGATGGGTAGGAGTTGGCACAAAAACTTCCGGTGTTTCAAAGGAAATTGGTTGCATAGCGCTGGTGGATTTCATACGACGTCCTCGTGAGAGAGAAAATACTGATAGTTCCAGAGGGGTAAGATCAAAGTATCACGATAGTATATGTTGTCTGAGATGAAGTAACCGTGGATACAACTTAAGATGCATATCGTGTTGAACACTGCAACGTCCGCAACCGGTCTGCAATAATCGTAATCGCAATGACACGAGGACCCCGTCAACACCTCGGACACTCATCGGGGTACTCCATCCACAGCTAGGTAAAAAGGGGAGATCTGAAATGGAAAAGATCGAGATTGGAACCAATGTCTTTGTACCGATGCCGGTCGTGCTTGTCGGGACGAAGGTGAACGGGAAGGAGAATTTTATGCCAGTCGGCTGGTGTGCCCGTGTCAACGGGAACCCTCCCATGATTGCGTGCGGGATCAACAATAACCACTGTACGCCAGATGGGATCAGGGAGACAAAGACATTCTCGGTGAATATTCCGTCAGCGGGACTTCTTGTCAGGACCGATTACTGCGGGATTGTCTCCGGAAGGAAGACCGACAAGTCGAAAGTCTTTGATGTCTTTTATGGCAGCCTCAAGACCGCCCCCATGATCCGGGAATGCCCGGTTGCGCTTGAATGCCGTCTTGTACAGGCCGTCCCTCTTCCGACGCACACCCTCTTCATCGGCGAGATCGTACATGCATACGCAGATGGGAATGTGATCCGGGACGGAAAGCCGGATTTCTCCCGGATCGACCCGCTCTTCCTCACCATGCCCGACAACAGATACTGGACGCTCGGAAAGCATGTTGGCGATGCCTGGAGTGCCGGGAAGAAATTGATGGAAAGAACGTGAGGGGGAGTCAAGAGAGAACCGGGTTCTTCGGTTCTGGTGCGTTGTCGGGACTTGATAAGAAATACTTTCATCGTAAACTCTATGAAAATCCCGCAGACTTGACAGAACCCATCAACCTATCAGGACCCGTTCTGGAGTGTTTAGGTGTGTACTGGTAATGGGTTTAAAATTCATCAGATGCCAAAGACTTTACCGAATCCTCCACCCAATCTTTTATTGAGAGAGAAAGGAACGTGGAGGACATGAAAATCAATTTTGAAAAAGCCGTATCCTATATTGATACCCTCTATGAAAACGACGAGGCAGCCAAAAAAAGGTATATTGAATCGACCGGACTGAAGAAATTCGGAACCGTTGTGGATAGCGACGTTTCAAGAATGATGCAGTTATTATTATGTTTGGTACGACCGCAAAGGATCCTCGAAATTGGAACAAGTATCGGTTATTCAACCGTATCCATGGCGATCATTGCTAAAGAATACGGCGGTAAAATTACCACGATTGAGTATGATGAGCAGTCAGCAAAACAGGCAATAAAAAATTTCCGGCATGCCGGTGTTGCTGAATTTATCGACGTAATAATCGGGGATGCAGCAGAAATTATCCCGACTCTGACAGAAAGCTTCGATTTGATATTCCAGGATGTCGGAGCTAAAACACTGTACCCCGGATTACTGAATAATTTAATCGCCCTTCTGAAACCCGGTGGAGTGTTCCTGGCCGAAGATTCTCTTTTACCTGCTATGGACATGAAGGTATCAGGATCGGAAGACGTTGATCAACGAGAGCGGCTGAAGAAATCTTTTGAATCACTTGAAGAATTCAACACGATGATTGCTCATTCCCCGTATTTGAAAAGTACAATCCTTCCTATTGGCGACGGATTGACGATAGGCATAAAAATAGGTTAACAACTAGGAATGATAATTATGAAACCCAAGGCCCCCGGGAAATTGTCTCAGCCCGGCCACCGCGAAATGATGCGAACGATCACTCTTGAAGAGCACTATGCCAGCCCGGCATTGCTGGACGGCCCGGGACGAAAGCTCAGGGAAATGGCCAGGATGGCAGGGCGCTTCGGCTACGGGAATCTTATCGAAGATTTGACCGATCTCGGTGATACGAGGATCGCAGAGATGGATGCCGCAGGTATCGACATGCAGGTATTGTCGCTGACCGACCCCTCAGTGCAGCAACTCGACGCACCCGCTGCAATAGAGCTGGCCCGCGAAGCGAATGACTATCTTGCGGAGGCGGTGCGGCGGTATCCACAGCGTTTCGCCGGGTTCGCCACGCTCCCAACCGCTGCTCCCGATGTCGCTGCCGGGGAGCTGGAGCGTATGGTTACCGAATATGGCTTCAGGGGAGGATGGATCAACGGCCATACCCGGGGCCGCTACCTTGACGACAAATTCTTCTGGCCGATCCTGGAGCGTGCCGAAGCACTCAGGGTCCCCCTCTACATCCATCCGACAATGCCCCCGGAGCCCGTGGTCGAGGCGTATTATGCAGGTTTCTCACCCGAGGTGACAAACGGGTTATCCCGGCAGGGATGGGGCTGGCATATCGAGACCGCGGTTCATGTCATCCGCCTCATCCTCAGTGGCGCTTTCGACCGGTTTCCGGGCCTTCAGATCGTGATCGGCCACATGGGTGAGGCTCTCCCGTTCATGATGCCCAGAACCGACAACGTTTTATCGACGAAAATAACGAAGCTTGACCGTCCTTTCGCAGACTACCTTCGGGAGCATATTTACTATACGTTCAGCGGTTTCAACTTCACCCCGACCTTCCTCAACCTGTATCTTCAGGTCGGGGCCGACCGGATCATGTTCTCTGCCGACTACCCCTATTGTCCGATGGCGCAGGCACGCCGCTTCCTGGATCAGCTCCCGGTGAGTCTTGCGGATAAGCATAAGATAGCACACGGAAACGCGGAGCATCTCCTGCGACTCTGATAGCGCTCTGATAACGGGAGGAACGTGGTACCGGAAAAGTATCAGGAATGGCGGGTACCGCCACGGCAGAAGAACTTCCTTACCGGGTTTGTGTGAGCCGGAGACCGGAAGAAGAACGGGACGGGAAGATCTCCCCGTTTCCGGCAGATGCTATCCCTTTCATTGAAAAAATGTTCAGACCCAGCCCCGGGCCCGCATCGCCCCGACCACGTGGGCGACGGCGCTGCTGTACGCTGCCCGCCGGAGGGTCAGGTTGTGCTCCTGTGCGAATGCAGCGACCATGCGGTAGGTGGTGGTCATGGCCGCCTCCAGCCGGGTATGGACCATCCCCGCGTCCCACCGGTCCATGGTACGGTTCTGCACCATCTCGAAGTGGGAGACGATCACCCCGCCGGCGTTGCACAGGATATCCGGCAGGATCGGGATACCCCGGCCGGCGAGATGGTTCTCGGCCTCGTCCGTTATCGGCCCGTTCGCGAACTCGGCGATCATGCGGGCCCGGACGTCGCCGGCATTCTGGACCGTGATCGCGTTCTCGAGCGCAGCCGGGATCAGGATATCGGCATCCAGCGCCAGCAGCTCGCTGGTGGAAATGGCAGATCCCAGATCCGATCCCGCAACCGACCCGGTCCTTTTCTTGTGCTCCCGGAGCCTGCCGATATCGAGGCCGTCCCGGTTCAGCACGCCACCCCTGCTGTCGCTTACAGCGATCACCCGGCATCCGCAGAGGGGGCCGGCAAGGAGCGCGGCATTCATCCCCACGTTGCCGAATCCCTGGATGGCAACCGTCGCGTTCTCAAGCCGGATCCCGTGATCCTTTGCAGCCTCCCGGATCACGTACCAGCCCCCGCGGGCTGTCGCGTCCTCCCGGCCCTCCGAACCGCCGGTGCTGAGCGGTTTTCCCGAGATCATGGAAAAGACGGTTGTGCCGGTGATCTTCGCATACTCGTCCAGCATCCATGCCATCACCTGCTCGTTTGTCCCCACATCCGGGGCGGGGATGTCACGATCCGGCCCGATGAAATGCGCGATCTCCTTGATGTACGACCGGCTCAGGCGCTCCAGTTCATGCGGCGAGAGTTCCCTGATGTTGCAGGCAACGCCGCCTTTCGCGCCCCCGAGCGGCAGGCGGTAGAGGGCGCACTTCCACGTCATCAGGGCGGCGAGGGCCCGGACATTGTCGATCTGCACGTCAGGATGGAACCGGATGCCGCCCTTGGTCGGCCCGCGGGCATTGTTGTACTGCACGCGGTATCCCCGGAAGACCCGGACCGTCCCGTTATCCATCCGGACCGGCACGGATACGTGCAGTTCCTGCATCGGCATCTTGAGGATCGCCTCGACCTCCGGCGCGATCTGCAGGTCAAGGGAGCAGGTGCAGACCTGCTGTTTTACGGTTTCGAAGAAGTTGATATCGTCCATGCAGCGCTCACCCTCTCAGTTCTCCATGGATCCGGCCGGTTAAAAAAAGGTATCGGCAGGGAAGTTCCCATCTGCCGGGGGACGTTGTGCCGGTAGTTCCGGGGGCCGGTCGCTGAAACCTCGTGCCATGCAACCGGTATATCCTGGTAAATCACTTTTTTTCAATAAATTAAAGAGATTTAAGGGAAAAAGAGTACCAGCGATGGAGAAATTCCCATGAGTTCGAAAGGTTCCGCTGCTCCGGTAACAAAAGCCCAGTTCGGCCTCGCATGCTTCGTGATCGGGTTTGTCATGCTCCTGATACCCAATCTCAAGGATCTCGATGCGATACCGGTGGCGATCTCATCGTATTTCGGTATCATGTTCTATATCGGGCTCCTGCTTATCCTCCTCGGGTATTATCTCAAATAGTACGGCAGCAGGGGAGCCGGCGCCGGTGCCCGGGACCCTCACTTCTTCTTCGGTTCCTCTTCCGGTTTTTTGCTGATCTCCACCTTGATCTCGCACTGCCGGTCGCCGGTGCAGAGCGTCCTGACGTAGCGGGCCGAATACTTTTTGTTCAGGACCGGGATGGCGGCAAGCGTGAGGGCCATGCACCGGTGGAAGAGGTGATCCTGTTTCCCCATCACCATCCCGCGGGTGACAAACGGGCACCGTTTGACCAGCATGACGGCCCCGTCCTCGGCGACCTCAATGACCTCGCCCGCGTAGTCCGGCCCGAAAAGGAGTGCCATCACGATCTGCAGGCTCTGCGCCAGCTCGCGTGCGTTCCGGACCGGCAGGGAGAGGTCGCGGACGATGGCAGGGACCATGGTCCGTGCAAGGTTCAGCCAGACTTCCTGTTCGCGCCCGTCGAACTCCTTCCCCATGACCTCGCGGAAGGCGATGTCGTACATCGCGGGGAGCGTAGATGCACATCGTGCGGCGAACTGCCATTTCACGTTATCGGGGATATCCCGGAGCGCCGGCATCGGTGACATATACGGTGAGGTGTTGGGAGAGCACCCCATATCAATACTCCTGTCGCGGCCGGTACCGGAGCGGGCGCAGCCGGCCGGGGACGATCGTCCCCGGACCCCGGGACAGGAACCGATCGTACTATTCTTTGATGACGAGCAGCCCGTCACGGTCGTATCGCAGGAACCCTTCCGTCACGAGTGCATCGATGATCCGGCTGCTCCGCCCGGGATCTGCCGGCAGGGCATGGATGACTGCCTCCTTCTGCACATGCCGGTACCGGAGCAGCTGCCGGAGGATCATCCCGCGGAGCTGGCGGTCGGATCCCGCGAAGGGCGCCTGCCGAGTGTAGTGGCTGCTCCGCCGGTTCGGGTTGGGGACCGTTCTTTTCAGCATGGCCCCGAGGTCCATCAGTGCCCAGTACCAGACCCGGGGGTTCTGTTGGTCCAGCGTCCGCTCCACCAGCGGCAGGATCTCCGTATCCGCGACCCGTCCCCGGTCGCCGAAGAAGAGATGGATATAGACGCGCCGGATGTTGGTCTCGACGAAGACCACCGGCAGGTTGAAGGCAAATGCGCAGACGGAAGATGCTGTCGCCGGCCCGATCCCGGGCAGCTCCGCGAGCCTTCGGGGATCGGCCGGCAGGCATCCGCCAAGCTCCTCCACGACCTGTTCCGCACATTTTTTCAGGGCGATCGCCCGCCGGTTGTAGCCCATTCCCTGCCAGACCGCGAGGATCGCCGGGAGCGGGGCTGCCGCCAGCGCGGGAAAGTCCGGGAATGCGGCGATAAATGCCGGGAACTTGGTGGCCACCCGCTCAACCTGCGTCTGCTGGAGCATGATCTCGGAGACCAGAATCCGGTAGGGATCGGTGGTATGGCGCCAGGCCATATCGTGCCGGCCGTGGCGCTCGTACCATGCGAGCACCTGCTGCCGGAACCGGGCAACGGTGTCATCGGTCAGGGCATCGCGGGAGAAGGGTGCCCCGAAAAGATCCAACAGTGACGATGATTCCTCGTTCATGGTTCCCGGCGCACCACGGTTGTCGTGCCTGCACCTGCGCTCTATCGTATCACCGCACGTCCTGATAACCGTTGAGATCCCGGCACAGGAGGGTTCCCCAGCCGCTTTGGTTATCCGCCCGGCAAAATTGTTAAGATACCTCCGGTCAATGGACTCCCTTGTTCCAACAAGGGAGGAAAACAGATGACAGATGTGCCGAAAGGGTGCCTTGACCTGCTGACCGACAAAAACAGCATGCTGGTGCTCGTGGACTACCAGCCCGCGATGTTCAAGGGTGTGGCCTCGGGTGACAAGACGATCATCAGGAATGCCGCGTACTGTGCGGCAAAAGCGGCGAGTATCCTCTCCATCCCGGTGGTCTTATCGACCATCAATCCCGCGGGCAACGGGGAGTTCATGCCGGAGATCACCCGGCTCTTCCCCGGGCAGGAGGCATACTCCCGCAAGGTCCTGGGGTTCGATGCGTTTGAAGACGACCGGACATGGAACGCGGCGAGGAGGGCCAACCGGAAGAAGATGGTCATCTCCGGCCTCTGGACAAGCATGTGCTTTGCCTATACCGCGCTCCATGCCCTGAAGGAAGGGTACGAGGTGTACGGCCTGATGGACGCTGCCGGTGACTCCACGCACGACGCCCACACGTACGGGGTCCAGCGGATGCTCCAGGCCGGCGTGATACCGATCACCGTCGAGTCGCTGGTCTCGGAATGGATGCATGACTGGGCGAACCCGAAGGTCGCTGAGCTCGTCCGTGACGTATATTCGCGCTACGGGTACATGATCGGGTTCTGAAGCCACGTGCTGCCTGCAGGGGATCCGGGCCGGGTATCGTCCGGGATGCTGACGGCCAGGGGTTGTTTGAGAACCCGGGGTGCCGGTGAGAAGAGCGCTTTTGTGCCGCTCTTCAAAAACGAGATCGCAGTTGGACCCTTGGGGATGCCGTGGCCACCCGGGTTCCTGCGGGAACGGGGCTTCTCCAGGGGTGCATATTCTGGGAACGAAAGATAACCCGGGAAACGATACGCTATCTGCCTGCCGGGAGTATGATGAAACGCGGGGGGACGTCCGATGAACGATGGGGATACCTATGTCCACGGCTATTCCCCCCACGAGGCGGAGCGGTTCTGTGACCAGGCAGCGACACCCTGACGGCAAACCCCTGCATACCAGCTATAAATATCCGGCACTCTGACATTATGCTACCACACACGCCGGCAGCACGGTGTGCAAAGAATACGGGTGGTTCGCAAAATGGCCGAGAAGGAAACGGTCTCTGTCTCAACGGATCCGGCTTTTTTACAGGAACTCTCCGAGTACCTTGAGGTACTCTCCAACCCGGTGCGGCTGAAGATCCTCAAGGTGATCGAGCGGGAGCCCCGGGAGATCCGGGAGATCGCCGCCCGGATCGATACGAGCTACGCGAACACCAAAAAACACATGGACCAGCTCGTCCACATCGGCCTCGTGAAGAAGGAGGCCGGCTTTGGCAGGGAGACCGTCAAGGGTATCCACCCGGTCTGGAAGTTCTCCCTTGCCGAGGGCAGCCTCGAGATGCTGGTGAAGGACCTCGGGGTCTTCTCCCGGATCAACATCCCGACAGGGTACGGCGAGATCCAGCAGACGCTTGAGTCGGTGCGGGCCGCGGTGATCAGGGAATCAGGTCCGGGTGCGCCCGCGCTCCATCTCGTGGAAGGGGCGGGGACAGGGCGCACGTTCCTTCTCAGGAAAGACCGGGTCCTGATCGGCCGGAGGGATCCTGATAATCCCTCGAAGGCTGCCGAAGGGGACATCGTGCTCCCGGACGAATATGCTGCCGTGACGAGGATCACGCGTCCCCATGCGGTCGTCTCGCGGACCGCGGATGGCTGGCAGATCGAGGACCGGGGCAGCTCCGGGGGTACCTACGTGAACACCGGAGCGATCACACCGATGCACAAGACGGCGCTGAAGAACGGTGACGTCATCGATCTCGCGATGGGCGAGGATTCCGCACGTTTCCTGTTCATCACCGGCGAGTGATGCCGGGGGCGGGAGCGGGGAGAACCGATGCCAGAGCAAAGGAAGGAGGGAAGGAGCCGGCGGATCCTTTTCCTCTTTGCCGCCCTTGCGCTGCTCGCCCTCTCACCGGCCGGGGCAAGGGTGCTGACCTACACTGTGGGCAATTCCCCCGGCTCGATCTAGGACCTCATCAACAGCTCCTCAGGTGGTGACAGCGTCCTTGTCGCTGGCGGGACACAACGGGAATGGCCATCCATGGTTTCCGGAAAGCCGCATGGTTACCGTGCGGCCGGTACGGCCGCATCCTCCCTGAAAAAAGAAATAGGAGGAGGAGAGAATAACTGAATGGTAATCCCGCGGAGGTATTCCTGCGCGGTGGAAGTTCTAATGAAAGAAGCAGACACCTATGTCCATGGCTATTCCCCCCGCGAGGCAGAGCGGCTCCTCGACCAGGCAGGGACGCTCACGGATCTCCTGCACCACGACACCCGGTACCCGGCCGGGAGCCGGGTGCTCGAAGCCGGTTGCGGTGTCGGCGCCCAGACGGTGACGCTGGCGGCAAACAGCCCGGACGCATCCTTTGTCTCCATCGACTGCTCAGAGACGTCGCTTGCGGAAGCGGAGGCGCGGGTGAAAAAGGCCGGGCATACCAACGTCCGGTTCCGGAAGGCGGACATATTCAACCTGCCTTTTGCTCCCGCGGACTTCGATCATGTCTTTGTCTGTTTCGTTCTTGAACACCTGCCGGATCCCGGCCGTGCGCTTGCCAGCCTGAAGGTCGTGCTCAGGCCCGGCGGGACGATCACGGTGATCGAAGGGGACCATGGATCCGCATACTTCGCCCCCGACAGCATGTATGCGAAAAAAGCGATCGACTGCCTTGTCAGCCTCCAGAAAACGGCGGGGGGAAACGCCCTGATCGGGAGGGAACTGTACCCCCTTCTCAACCATGCAGGTTTTTCGGATGTGGCCGTCTCACCCCGCATGGTCTATGCCGATGCCTCCCGTCCGGACCTCGTGGAAGGATTTACCCGGCTGACCTTCACCGCGATGGTCGAGGGGGTACGGGAGGCGGCAGTGTCCGGGGGGATGATGACGGAAACGGACTGGGAGCGCGGGATCGCGGACCTGTACCGGACCTGCCAGCCGGACGGGGTCTTCTGTTACACGTTCTTCAAGGCCGTCGGGGTTCGTTAGGATGGATGCCACAAAAAGGAGGTCACGGAAATGCCGGAACCTGCACCAGACGATGAGTTGATCAGCAGGATTGTCGCCCGCGAGGAGGATATACGGAAGATCTACGGCGAGGTCTACCCGGTCCTGAAGGGACTTGACTCGTCCATATTCTTCTCGTACGAGGCACAGAAGCTCGCCGCCCTGAATACGCTCGATGACCCGCGCACCATCCGGGCGGACAAGGCCGTCGCCATCGTGAAGTCCCTCGTGCGGAGCACGGAGCTGGACAAACTCCAGTTCGACTATTTCTACGGGGTCGAGATGCCGGGCGGGAACTTTATCGGTGCTTTTATCAAGGAGCGGTTGCACCAGCTTGGGATCGACGATAATGACCTCGCGCCCTACCTGCGCCGGCATGGCTGGCTCCGGGAACCGTGACGTTTTTTAGGTCTTCCCCGGGATCCATCTCCCGGAACGGGGATTGCAGTCCGGCTGACCCGGTCCCCGTTCAAGTCCTCCTGAACATCGTGTCCAGTTCCTTCCGGGTAAACCGGATCATGGTGGGCCTCCCGTGGGGGCACGTGAACGGGCTTGCGGTCAGCCGGAGCTGGTTGACGATGCGCTGGCACTGTTCCAGGGTGCAGACCGTGCCGGCCTTGATGGCACCCCGGCACGCGATGATCCGGGTGATCCGTTCACGTTCGCTGACGGAAGGGAAGATCTCCGTGTTCACCAGATCGCTCACCATCTCATCGATGAACGCCGTCTCCTCCTGCTTGCCGAGGACCGCCGGCACGGCCCGGACGAGGAACGCATCGCTCCCGAACTCTTCGATGAGGAGCCCCTCCAGTGCCAGTGCCGGGATGAGGTCACGGAGCATGGCCGCATCCTTGGGGGACCTATGGAGGATAACCGGCACGAGCATTTCCTGGGAAGCGGGGATCTCCCGCGGCTGCCCGGCCACCTGCTCGTACAGGATCCGCTCGTGGGCCGCGTGCTGGTCGATTACTATCAGGTCACCGGCGGCGGTGGTGGCAAGCAGGTAGATCCCGCCGACCTGCGCGATCACCTCCATCGCCGGCAGTGCCGCCGCGGCATGGGCAAGCCCGCTCACAAGTTCCGTCTGCCGGAGCCGCTGGTCCGTGGTGACGGTGCCGGCATGGGTTGCCTCGCGCACGCCGGGAGGCGCCGCGCCGGTCAGGTCGTAGGGGGATGGCCCCGGCGTAACAGTCACCCCCGCACCGGCGGGGTGCCGTCCCCGCGCCGGTGCGCCCGCGGCCGGGATCTGGTCGTTTGCGAGCAGGGCGGCGCTGACCGTCTCCTGGACGGCCGCCGCGATCTCCTTCTCGCGGGAGAACCGGACCTGTTTCTTGGCCGGGTGGACGTTCACGTCGACAAGCGCCGTGTCGATGGCAAGGTCGAGGAAGACGACCGGAAACCGGTCTTTCGGGAGGAGCGTGCCGTACCCCTCCCGCACGGCGGCAAGGATGAGAGGCGACGAGACGGGGCGCTTGTTGACCGCGACGAACATGCGGGCGCGGTCCTTGCGCGAGAGCGCGATCCGCGAGATGGAGCCGGCCACCCGCATGAACGGGTACGCCGCGTCAACCGGCACGAGGGCGTCCGCGACCCCGCTGCCGTAGATCCGGGCGATGGTGTCGAGGGGGTTGGCGGACCGGGCGGTCACCAGCTGCTCGTTCCGGTTCAGGAAGAGCCGGAACGCAATCTCCGGGTGCGCATAGCAGATCCCCTCCACCAGCGCATGGATATGGGCGACCTCCGTGTTCAGGCTCCTGAGGAACTTTCTCCGTGCCGGCGTGTTGTAAAAGAGGTCTTCCACCAGCACGTTCGTCCCCTCCGGTGCGCCCGTTTCTGCCTGCTCCAGGATCTTCCCCCCGGCGATCACGACCCGGGTTCCTGCACCGGCCCGGTCGTGCCGGGCCCGGGTCACCATCGTCACTTTTGCCACCGCGGCGATGCTCGGGAGGGCCTCCCCGCGGAACCCGAGCGTCCGGACATGGTGGAGATCCTCGGCCGATGCGATCTTGCTGGTCGCGTGGGGCTGGAAGGCAAGGGCGGCATCTGCCGGGGACATGCCGCACCCGTCGTCGGCCACGCGGATGCTGCTGATGGCGCCGCGGGCGGTGGCAAGCTCGATCGTGATGGTGCGGGCGCCGGCATCGATTGCATTCTCGACCAGCTCCTTGACCACGGACGCCGGCCGTTCGATCACTTCGCCGGCGGCGATCTGGTTGACCGTGGCCGGGTCGAGGATATGGATGGTGGGGGTGTCATTGTCTGCCATGATCGTCCTCCTTCTTTTTGCGGCCGAGCTTCTGCTTGAGCTCCGCGATCTTTGCCAGCGCCCCGAGCGGCGTCATCGTATCCGTGTCGAGGTTTTCAAGCTCAGCGAGGACCGGGTCCGGTGCCGCACGCTCCTGTACCGGGCGGTCATCGGCCAGCAGGAGCTGGGTGTACCGCCGCGGCCGGCCGTCTCCCGTGCCGGCAGAGGAGAGGTGCTCCGCGAGGATGGCGCCGGCCCGGTCGGTCACCTTCCCGGGAATACCGGCGAGGCGGGCCACGTGGATGCCGTAGCTCTTGTCGGTCGCGCCGGGGATCAGCCTGCGCAGGAAGACCACCTCGTGCGGGGTCTCTCGGACCGCGAAGTGGTAGTTCTTCGCCCGCTTCAGGGTGTCCTCCATCGCCACGAGCTCGTGGAAGTGGGTGGCAAAGAGGGTTGTGGGGCCGGCCGCCGACCTGCCGTGCAGGTATTCAAGGACGGCCTGCGCGATCGAGCAGCCGTCTGCCGTGCTCGTGCCCCGCCCGATCTCGTCGAGGATGACGAGGCTTTTTGGGGTGACGTTGTTGAGGATGTTGGCGAGCTCGAGCATCTCGACAAAGAACGTGCTCTGCCCGCTCGCGAGGTCGTCGAACGCTCCGACCCGGGTGAAGATGCGGTCGAGGATGCCGATCCGGGCATGGCGGGCGGGGACAAAACTCCCGGCCTGTGCCATGATGCAGGTGAGCGCCACCGCCCGCATGTAGGTCGATTTCCCTGCCATGTTCGCCCCGGTGATGATCATGATCCGGGTGCCGGAACCCGACAGTTCCGTATCGTTGGGGACAAAGCCGCCGGCAAGGCCGGTCTCCACGACCGGGTGCCTCCCGTCCCGGATGACGATGGCATCGCCCCCGTCCAGCTGCGGGCGCACGTAGTCATGCACCTGCGCGACCTCCGCATGCGATGCGGCAACGTCGAGGAGGGCAACCCCCGCCGCGATCCGCTGCAGGGCCGCAACAGAACCTCTCAGGTGCACGAGCAGCCCCTCGTAGAGCTCGCGCTCCAGCGCGAGGGCACGCTCGTCCGCGTGCGTGATCTGGGACTCCTTCTCCCGCAGTTCCGGGATGGTGTACCGTTCCCCGGTCGCCGTGGTCTGCCGGCGCTCGTACCGGGAGGGGACGAGCGGCAGGTTGGGTTTCGTCACGTCGATATAGTAGCCGAAGACCCGGTTGTACCCGACCTTGAGGGACCGGATGCCGGTCTTCTCCCGCTCGCTCTCCTGCAGGGTTGCGATCCAGTCCCGGCCGGCATGCTGGAGGCCGGTGAGCTCGTCCAGTTCCCGGGAGTACCCCGGCCGGATGACGCCGCCGTTCCGGGCGACGGGCGGCGGGTCGTCCCGGATCGCCTTTCGGATCAGGCCGATCGCGTCCGGGAGCTCCGCGAGGTCGTCCCCGGCTTCCCGGATGCCGGCCGGGACCGCGCCGGCCTTTTCCCCGAAGAGGAGCTGCCGGAGCGCGGGGATGGCAGCGAGCGAATCCGCGAGCGCGACAAGGTCGCGGGGGCCGGCGTTGCCATAGGCGATGCGGCCGGTGATCCGCTCGATGTCCGCGAACCGCGCGAGCTGGTCCCGCAGCGAGAGCCGGAGCGCGGTATGGTCGAAAAAGAACCCGACCGCGTCCAGCCGGGCGTCGATCCGGCCGGTATCGGTGAGGGGCGCGGTGAGCTGCCGGAGGAGGAGCCGCGCCCCCATCGGCGTTGTTGTCCGGTCGAGGGTCGAGTACAGGGTGGCGCCGTGCTCCCGGTTCCGGATGCTCTCAACCAGCTCGAGGTTCCGGAGCGTGACCGCGTCCAGCATCATGGTCTCGGAGGGGACGCGGGTGGCGAGCCGGCTGATATGGGTGAGGGGGGCCTTCTGCGTCTCCTGTGCATAGGCAAGCACGGCACCGGCCGCGCCGATCG
>Ga0326728_10010115_pt1 | contig 22256 bp, 17 predicted proteins | sample MB3enrmetagenome_FD_207602 | JGI IMG/M metagenome (GOLD analysis project Ga0326728, IMG submission 207602) | Lab enriched peat soil microbial communities from McLean, Ithaca, NY, United States - MB31MN | ecosystem: Environmental > Terrestrial > Soil > Wetlands > Peat | place: USA: New York... | reverse complement strand
GTGGCGGTCGTCGTGCCGGCTATCAGGTTGACGATCACCTCATGACTGATGAGCGGCTTGCCCCGCCAGTTCTGGCTGATAAAGGAAAACAACCGGTGCTCGATCTTGTTCCACTTGCTGGTTCCGGGTGGCAGATGACTGACCGCGATCCGCAAGCCGGTTTCGTCGGCCAACTTTTGCAGTTCCACTTTCCAAAGGCGCACTCGTGCTCCGTTGCTCCCGCCGGAATCTGCCGTAATCAGCAGTCGAGTGGCTCGCGGATAGACCGCCTGCCCCATCGAGTTCCACCAGCGCCGGATGCTCTCCACCGCGAACGCCGCCGTATCGTGATCCACTCCCACGCTCACCCAGCCTGTGTTGTGGGCGATATCGTAGATCCCGTAGGGGTTGGCTCGCCCCAGTTCCGGAATGATGAAGTCGTGTACACGCACCTTCTCCGGATCGCCCTGCGGGCGTAATTCTCGCCCGTTGTTCTTGAAATCTCCCGCCAACTCTTTCTTCTTGGTGTCCACCGAAATGACGGGCTGATGCTGCTGTAGTTGGCGTTTGACTTTGCCATTGAGGTACTCGAACTGAGCATTGCGGTCCGGATGGTTTGTTCCCTCCAGAGTCTTGCTGTTGGCTTGTAGGCTGTATCCCAGATCGTGGAGCATTCGGCCCACCATCGGGTGGCTGGTCTGATGTCCCATCTGCCGCAGTTCTTCCGCCAACTTCCGCAGGCTCTTACAGGTCCAACGCAGCGGCGATTCCGGATCGCCGCGGGTGACAGGTTCCACCAATCGTTCCAGATCCCGCAGTAGCGAAGGGTCCTGAGCCACGCACTTTTTCCGTCCCCCACCGGGGCGGCGAACGCGACCTGGTGCATGGACACCGGCTTCGCTCAGTTCTGCCATGCCTTGGCGAATGACTTGCCGCGACATGCCCGTCGCACGAGAGACCGCCGAAACGCCACCGCGGCCAATGGCCGCACTCTCCGCGGCTGCCACCAAACGTCGCGAGCGCTCATCCAGAATCGCACGCACTACCGTAAAGCGCCGCGTGATACCGGTGAGATCTACCATCCTCTCCAGGATACGCCAAAACATTTCAATATGGAAATGTTATTTTGTTACGAGCCCTTAGGGGCGCCGCGGCGGCGCTTCACGCCACGGCGTTTCCGTACCGCAGAGCCCGTTCCCAAGCGTGTTGCGCCTTAGCCGCAGGGCCGCCTTCCGGCCTGCCACGCTCTCAAGAGCGAGCAACGGCTGCACTTCAGGGCATGGCGGAGCGGCTTCGCAGACCTAGCGGACTTACCCATCCATTGAGCCTTCGGAGCTCCGCGCCCCTTGATAGAATATCGCAGGGGATTGAACCCCTGGGCCGTGGAAAAGCTGATTGCGAGGTTTGAAAGGGCGTTCAAGCCTGTCGTAGGGGCAAAAGGGACTCTGGCGGACGTGGACGTAGTGTTCTCGAAAAAGAAGGGCTGGTCGGGCCTAGCATTGACGGAGTCCATTCTCGTACTCGACACGCGCCAGATGTATAGCTTCAGGGCGCAGCTCCAAAACCTAGACACCGTCCAGCCCATAATGGGCATGAAGCGGCTGTCGCCAGTAGATAAGCCGAACCTGGAGGCGTACTTTGCGGAAAACAGGGATAATCCTTTTGCAGTGGCTCTGGCCCTGAGGGTGCTCGGCCAGCAGATCGATTTTCAACCCCTTACACAGCTGCCCCCTCTTTCTTATAAGAAGGTGGACTCCGCATTCGGTGTAATACTCGAGCAAGCCGAGTTCGGCGATGCGATCTTTACGCTTGACGGGGAGAGCGCGTTATCAAGGCTCATAAGGAGGGTGGATCGTTCTCAATGGAGCCATGTCGCCTCCGTTTCGGGTCCTGGGCGGATAGTAGAGGTGACCACGAGTGGTATCCATGAAACCGATCTGGCGACTATCTATACGCCGTCCCTCGACGTGGGGCTGTATCGGCTGAAAGCCGGGCTGACAGCAGAGCAAAAGGCGACCATGCGCGCTTTGATGGACCTAATGTTGGCGCAACGCGTGCACTTTAGCTGGGCAAAAGCCCTCAGAATATACTTGGCTCGCCGCTGGCGGCTTCCAATAAAACACCCGCCAACGCCGAGCGACCTGATTTGCGCTAACAATCTTCGCCTCGTGGCCTATGCCTGATAGGGTGGTCGACAAGCGAGCCCGGTTCGTGCGGGTCGGCGTGCGTCCCGAAAAGGACCCCTTTCGAGACGCCTTCTTCGACCACTTGGCCGCATAACGCCCATCCCGTAGAAGTTGTAGCCGATCCGCATTGGCCGCCAGAAACTGCGTCCCACAAATCGCCGCCCACCTATCAGATATTCCACGGATTGACTATCGGAGCCGCAACATCCTCGAAGTGTGCCGTATTGCGCGTCGCCAGCGTGGCGTGGTGGGCCAGCACGATTCCGGCAATCATGGCGTCACGCAGATCGACCGGGCGCCCCATTTTGTGCCGGGACGCCATGAGGTCGCCGGCCTGCTCCGCGGCGGCATCATCGAAGGAAGCCACCCGGCGGCCGAGCTTCTCCAGCATGGCTTCGAACGCCTGGAACAGAAGTGTTCGCCGCTTCCCGGCCGGCATGATCTGCAATCCGAATCGGACCTCGAGAAGAGTGACGGAAGTTGTCCAGATGGAGCTGCGAGGCTGCCGGTCGAGCCATGCAACCACTCGACCGTCGGGCGTTTGCCGCATCAGCGCCGACAGGACGTTGGTGTCCAGAACGATCATGGCTCGAACGCCGCGGGCGTGATTTTATGACCCCGCAGTTCGGGGATATCCGAAGTGAGCCCGGCTTTCACAAACAGGGAAGCGATTTCCGAGCCGAGCCCGCCGGCGGGAGCGTCGTCCTCGTGGGTGACGGTGCGCAGAATCTCCCGCACCTCTTCCTCCATGCTGCGTCCATGCCGCCGGGCACGCTGTTGCAGGCGTGCCTTGACCGAACTCTCGATGTTGCGAACTACAAACTGCGCCACGACCGCCTCCGGATCCACTCAACTGATATCATGATATCACAGAGCGTGATCGCGTTGCAACCGCTCACCTCCCCGCCAGCGCGCCCGCCAGCAGGAACACCAACGGGGCGTTCCAATTGATGGCGACCTCGTTGGCGGCGTAGGCCTCTTGGTCGTCCAGGTACATCTTCGCGGGTGGCAGGTTGGCGGGCAGTTTTTGCGGATCCTGCATCGTCGGGTCCTGGCGCCCGCGATTGGGACCGCCGGCCAGCAGGCCCGGCCACGGCTCGGGTTTCTGGTCCGCGCCGCTCGGCCGATGGTGCGGATGGCGCACCGCGTTCTCCCCCACCCGCGTGACGAACGACAGCGAGAACGTGTTCCGCCCCAGCAGGTAGTGCAGGTTCTCGATGGCCGTCTCCACGTACCGTGGGTTGGCCTGGAGCGCGTTGGCCACCAGAAGTTGCATCCCGTAGTTCGCCGCCACGCTGTTCGACCCCCAGATATAGTCGCGCGTGGTCAAGCTGATGCGGTAGCCGTTGGCCGCGCTGCGCGCCACAATCTGGTCGGCCGCACTCAAGGAATCGCGGCGGATGGCGCCGGCCGCCTCGGAATCGCCGCCGCCTCCCAGTGCGTAGGTCCACAGCGCCAGATTGGCGACGTTCCCCCAGGATTGCGGATCGACCGGCCGGATCGCGTTGCGTAAGTCGCCATAATGGTCCAGAAAATAGCGGTGGTAGACTTCGTCGCGCGTGGTGCGCCATAGCTCCGCGGCGGCCCATAGGTGTTCGTCGCCGCAGTCGTTGTCGCCATATTCTCCGGTGGCGACGCCCGCGGGATTGCGAAAAGTCACGTTGGGATGCTTCTCGATCCACTCGAACGCCAACCGCGCCGCGCGCAGGCACTTCCCGGCATAGACAATGTCGAACGGCTTATACACGCGCGCCGCGATGGCAGCCACCGCCGCCAGGTCGCCCGTGGCGCACGAAGTCTTGAACGGCTCCTGGCCGGCGCCGATGACGAAGCTCACCAGCCGGTCCTTTTCCGGCATGACGAACCCGCAGAACTGTTCACTGGTCTGCTTGTGCCAGACGCCGCCGTCGTCGTCCTGCATGGAGAGCATCCAGTCCAGGTTCCAGCGGACCTCGTTGAGGATGTCGGGGATGCCGTCGCCCGATTCCGGAAGGTTCAGCCGGACGCCACGGACTCTCGGCTCGAACATCTCGAAGGTCCACAGCAGCGTCCCCGTGGTGATCCCGGAATTGACGACATAGCGGCCATAATCGCCGGCATCGTGCCAGCCGCCCTTGGAGACGCGCGGCCCGGTTTTTCCCGACGAAGGATGGTAGGCGCCCTCCAGGTGGCAGGCGTCATGCTTGTAGCCGGGGAACTCCGGTCCCAGGTCGACGGCCGTCCCGCAACGTTGCCCGTAATACGACCGCATGGCCAGATACCAGGCGTGGGAGTAGACGTCCGGGCCGACGGCGAATTCCCAACTCCGGCCCACCCCGGGAACCTCCACGTAATACCGGCCGCTTTTGGTCAACCGCGTGAAATCGGCGGCCTGTACGCGATCGCCGGAATCGGCGTCCGGCCGCGGCGCGGAGAGCTTCCCGCGGAATTCGACCGAGCCATCGCGAACGCGGCGCACCGTGAAGTCCGTAGCAGCCGTCTTCGACGCTACCAGCGCCACCTTCGGCCCCTTGCCCGGGTAGCCGACCTGATCGACCTTGATCTCGGTGGTCGGGGAAGCGCCGAAGGCCGCGCCAGCAAGCAGCCAAAATAAGATGGTTCGCACTATGGGTATCTTAACGAAAGCCATCAGCCGTCAGAAGACAGCCGTCAGCCATCAGCCCTCAGCCTTCAGCTAATCCGTGCGCCGAGGATGGCCTTGCAGACGCTTCGCGGCGAAGCACTTCACGGACCGCGCCACGCGCCGGAAAAGCTGAAGGCTGCTGGCTGACGGCTGATGGCTCTTTAGTTTCATAATGGTAATTCCGTTTATGACCACGCTTCGAAGTTTCCGGTTTGCCGGGCTGCCGTGCCTGGTGGCCTCCGCCGTGATTCTGGCATCGCACCCGGCTGTGCCGGCCGATCCGCCGCTGAAGCCGCTTTCCTCGTTCGACGCCAAGCTGAAGCCGCTCCTCGAGCGGATGACCCTGGACGAGAAGGTCGGGCAGATGACCCAGCCCGATCAGGACTTCATCAAGGACCTCTCGGACATCGAGAATTACTCCCTCGGCTCCATCCTGAGCGGCGGAAGCTCCGATCCCAAAGAAGGCAACACCGTTCGGAATTGGACCGATCTCTACGACCGCTTGCAACAGCACACCGCCAAGAGCCGCCTCAAGATCCCCATTCTCTACGGCGTCGACGCCGTGCATGGCCACAACAACGTGCTGGGCGCGGTGATCTTTCCGCACAACATCGGTCTCGGCTGCACGCGCAACGCCGCGCTGGTGGAGAAGGCGGCGCGCATCACCGCCGAGGAGGTCCGCGCCACCGGCATTCAGTGGGCTTTCGCGCCGTGCGTCGCCGTGCCGCAGGACGCGCGCTGGGGCCGCACGTACGAAGCGTTCTCCGAGAATCCGCGGCTTGTCGCGGAACTGGGTGAAGCGGCCGTGCGCGGCTTCCAGGGAACGGACCTGGCCAATCCGCTCTCCGTTCTGGCCTGCGCCAAGCATTACGTGGGCGATGGCGGAACGGCTTTCGGATCGGCGGGCCGCGGCGGACGGGGGCTCGACCAGGGCGACACGCGCGTGGACGAGGCCACTCTGCGCCGCGTCCACCTGCCCGGATACATCGCGGCGGTGAAGGCCGGGGTGGGCTCGATCATGCCGTCGTACAGCTCGTGGAACGGCGTGAAGTGCTCGGCCAGCAAGCGGCTCCTCACCGAAATCCTGAAACGGGAACTGGGCTTCGAAGGCTTCCTGATCTCCGACTACAGCGCCATCGACCAGATCGACCCCGACTACAAGAAGGCCATCGGGATTTCCATCAACGCCGGCATGGACATGGTCATGGTCCCCGAGCGGTATCGCGAGTTCATCGGCGACCTGAAAGCGCTGGTGGCGGAAGGCGTGGTGCCGATGTCGCGCATCGACGACGCCGTCACCCGCATCCTGCGCGTCAAGTTCGCCATGGGCCTGCTGGATCCCAACCGCTCGCAACTGGCGGATCGCAGCCTGCACCGGACGTTCGGCTCGCCCGAGCACCGCCAGGTGGCCCGCGACGCCGTGCGCCAGTCGCTGGTGCTGCTCAAGAACCGGAACCATGTCCTGCCGATCTCGAAGAACGCCGCGCGCATCCACGTCGGCGGCAAGAGCGCGGACGATCTAGGCAATCAGTGCGGCGGATGGACCATCGACTGGCAGGGCAAAAGCGGCGAAGTGACGCCAGGCGGCACCACCGCACTCGCGGCCATCAAGAAAGCCGTCTCCCAGGCCACTGCGGTCGCCTTCTCGAAGGACGGGACGGGCGCCGCCGGAGCCGCGCTGGGCGTGGTGGTGATCGGCGAACGGCCTTATGCCGAGGGCCAGGGCGACCGCACCGAGTTGCGTCCGGACAAGGAAGACGTGGACGCCGTAAACAACATGAAAGCCGCCGGCATCCCGGTGGTGGTGATCCTGTTCTCGGGACGGCCGCTGGTGGTAGACGAGATCCTCGGCAAGGCCGATGCCTTCGTGGCCGCCTGGCTTCCCGGAACCGAAGGCGATGGGATCGCCGACGTGCTCTTCGGCGACTACAAACCCACGGGCAAGCTCTCGCGCGCATGGCCGCGCCATTCCGGAGCGGGCTTCCCCTACGGATTCGGGCTGAGCTATTAGTATCCGGCGCTCTCAGGCCAGAGTATACTGGCGCTTCGGGTCGTGCGGGCCCGTGCCGATTTCGACAAGAATGCCGCGCGATGTCATCGCCTTCAAGCGTGTCAATGTGGCGCGCTGGGACAGTCTGGCGTGCTTCGCCACGGCCGCCGTCGAGCGCGCAACTCCATCGCCGAACAGCGCCAGGATGCGCCGGTCCGTCTCGTCCGTATGGGGTTGCCTGACCCGCACGCTGGAAATGGTCGCGCGAAAATGCATTCCGATTTCTTCCAGTCGGGGAGCCTTCAGACCAGCCTCCTGGCATGCGGCGGTCATGCGCTGAATCCCGCTGCCCCATTGCTCAATCAGGTGCAGTTCGTAGAAGATGCGCCCGATCACGCGATTCCGCAACTTGGAGACGCCTTGCATAATGTCCTCGATCGTCAGGCCGAACGGAAGCAGGCCGGGATTCTCGATCTCGATCCGGTCGTCGAACAGAGCGATACGGATGGGCGCTCCTTGCTGGGCGTAGTCCGCATGCACGATGGCATTCATGACCGCCTCCCGGATCGCCACCAGTGGAACCGACCAGCGGTCCTCCCTGCGGACGCCCTTGATGATCGATTCGCGGGTCAGGTGCTTGCGGGCGAACGCAATCGCCTCTTCCGCGGCGCGCGGCAGGAACGAGCGGATCTCCACTGAATCCAGCAGACGCATTCGATTCGTTCCGGCAAAGCGGCCCGCCTGGATCCAGGCATCCGGGAACCGGGCGAACCGGTCCTTGCCGAAGAGCAGCAGCCCGCCGATGGTTGGCACCTGGCGGCCTTGATGCTTGGTGGTGATGCCCAGGGTGCTCCATGCCTGGGCGGTCAGTTGTCTGTGAGGCGCAAACGACTCGGAAGCAGCTCGGAAGTCGATGGCTTCCGAGTCCAGATCCGGGATGGCCCGCTCGTCGAACGCGGTTTTCCGATTCAGGCGTTTCAGTTCTTCGATCTGCAGTACATCGGCCCTTCGATTGGTCGAGCCGACACGGATGAGGACTCCATCTTCGGGTCCCAGCCGCTCCAGGTAGTGCGGGCGCGTGTTGCTGGGGTAGACCTGAACCGTCAACACGTTCCGCTTCCGCCACGGCACCACCTCGATATCCGGAATGAGGCGCGGACGGATCGAATCGGAGACCAGGTTCGCCAGTTTCTCTTCCGATCGAAGCACGTCGGGCACGCCGCGGACGTTCTTCGACCCATCCTCGACACCGATGACGACGATACCGCCGGCGGTGTTCGCGAACGCCACCAGGGATTTGAGAATGCCCTCCGGGGACGACAGGTCCCGCTTGAATTCGAGGGTTTTCCCCTCGTTACGCTTCAGCAGTTCGACGAGCATCACAACTCCGCATTCTACTCGGAAGCGCTCCGCGCCGCAAGGCTTCCGAGTTCGCTTCCGAGTTCGTCGACGCCTTCAACGGCAAACTGACGATTGCAGGCACGTCTACATCGACCATGGGCGGATACCGGGGCCACTCCCCGCCCGCCGCCGCCAAGCCTCATAATGAGATTTCGCGAGGACATCATGACCTACCGCCCCTTCAGGCTCGCTCTTGGCATCGGTGCGAGCCTGCTCCTCATTCCCGCCCTCTTTGCCGCCGAGCGAAATCAACCGCCCGGCCTGCTGAGCGCTCCCGTGGACATCGGCGGCGATTTTCAAGACTTTACCAACACCTTCTTCCTGGCCGACACGCTGGCCACCTTCGACCCCTCGACCGGCGCCGGCTCCATCTCCTGGCGCCGCAGTCAGCTTGCTCCCCGCATCGCTTTCGACAATATGGAGGCGGTCCTGCACTCCTACGCCGGCGACACCTTCCCCAGCGGGGAGTACGCCGTGAACCCGGTGCTGCCCTTCACCATCCAGTTCGTCTCCCCGCGCACCGTCCGCATCCGCATCAAGACCGGCGCGGTCTCGCGGCCCGACGCGCCTTCGCCCATGCTGGTGGGCGAGCCGCCGCGCGATACCTCGTGGAAGTATTCCGAGATCCCCGGCGGCCATCGCTATACCAGTTGGGCCGGCTCGGTCGCCGTCCTCGCCAATCCCTGGCACATCGAGTTCCGCGACGCGCAGGGCAAACTCCTCACCAGCACTCGCCACAGCGCCGACAACCGCCCTATGCTCGACCCCGTCCTGCCGTTTTCCTTCATCCGCCGGCCTTCGGACTATTCGCGCAGCGTGGCCGCGGTATTCTCGTTGAGCCCCGGCGAGAAGCTGTTCGGCTGCGGCGAATCCTTCACGCGCCTCGACAAGCGGGGCCAGAAGATGGTCCTCTGGAGCAACGACGCCAACGGCGTGGAGAGCGGCCGCATGTACAAGCCCATCCCGTTCTTCCTGAGCAGCCGCGGATACGGCATGTTCGTCCACACCTCGGCGCCGGCCACTTTCGATTTCGGCGCCTCCTACGGCCTCGCCAACTCGCTCCTGCTGGGCGACGACGAGATGGACCTGTTCGTCTTCCTGGGCGCGCCCAAGGACATCCTCAACGAGTACACCGACCTCACCGGCAAGGCGTCCATGCCGCCCCTGTGGTCGTTCGGCCTGTGGATGAGCCGCATCACCTATTCCAAAGAGGACGAGGTGCGCGCCGTGGCCGCCAAACTGCGCGAGAACCGCGTGCCCGCCGACGTGATCCATCTCGATACCGGCTGGTTCGAGACCGACTGGCGGTGCGACTACAAGTTCTCCACCACGCGCTTCAAAGACCCGGCCAAGATGATGGCCGACCTGAAACAGCAAGGCTTCCACATCTCGCTCTGGCAGCTTCCGTACTTCGTGCCGCAAAACTCGCTGTTCCCGGAGATCGTAGCCAAGGGATTGGCGGTCAAGGACGGCAAGGGCAACCTGCCGTACGAGGACGCGGTGCTGGATTTCACCAACCCGGCCACCGTGGCGTGGTACCAGCAGAAGATCGCGGGCCTGCTGAAAATGGGCGCGGGAGCCATCAAGGTGGATTTCGGCGAAGCCGCGCCGCTCACCGGCATCTACGCCAACGGGCGCAGCGGATTCTACGAGCACAACCTGTATCCGCTGCGGTACAACCAGTCCGTCGCCGACATCACCCGCCAGGTTACCGGAGAGAACATCATCTGGGCGCGCAGCGCGTGGGCGGGCAGCCAGCGGTATCCGCTGCATTGGGGCGGCGATTCCGGCAATACGGATAGCAGCATGGCGGCCACGTTGCGCGGCGGGCTGTCGTTCGGACTGAGCGGGTTCACCTTCTGGAGCCACGACATTGGAGGCTTCGCGCAGAAGCCGCCGGAGGAGTTGTACCGGCGGTGGGTGCCGTTCGGTATGCTGACGTCGCACAGCCGGTGCCACGGCGCGCCTCCCCGGGAACCGTGGGAGTATAGCGCCCAGTTCCTGGAGGAATTCCGCCGCGCCGACGAGCTGAAATACCGGCTGATGCCGTACATCTACGCCCAGGCCAAGGACTCCACCGAGCGCGGCCTGCCCATGCTGCGCGCGCTGTTCATCGAATACCCCGACGACCCGGGAACCTGGACGGTGGAAGACGAGTACCTGTTCGGGTCGGACCTTCTGGTCGCGCCCCTGATGGAGAGCGGCTCGACCGGGCGCGACGTGTACCTGCCCAAGGGGCAGTGGATCGACTACCAGACCGGCAAGATCTACGCCGGCGGCTGGCAGAAGATCGAGGCGGGGCAGATACCGGTGGTGTTGCTGGTGCGGGATGGCGCCATCGTTCCGCACATGAAGCCGGCGCAGTCCACGGCGCAGTTGGATTGGAAGAATCTGGAGATGGTGGTGTACGCCGCGGGCGCATCGGCGGCGCAGGGAATCGTCTGTCTGCCGTCGGACAACGTGCTGCGGCGGGTGGACGCCGTCAAGCGCCACAACGGGTTTGTGCTGGCGGCCGATCCGCTGGCTGGCAAGGCCGCATCCACGGTGCGGCTGTATTCCGCCAAGTAGCTTTTCGGGAGTACTGGTTCCCCTGTTAGAATTGGTATCTTAGGCCCCCTCTCTTGCCTCCCATCTCGAAACACAAACGGCTCCGCCGGCAGCCCCCGTCCGCCGCCGCCCCAACCATCTCGGGGGAGTGGGTTTCCGGATTTCTGGAGCGGCATGGCGGAATTCTGACGGTCGCGTTTATCCTCATCGCCTCTCTACGCATCGTCGCCACCTACACGGTCTTCAGCCACACATCCGACGAGCCCGCCCACGTCGCCTGTGGTATGGAGTGGCTGGATAAAGGGGCGTACACGTGGGAGCCGCAGCATCCTCCTCTGGCCCGCGTGGCGGTCGCGCTGGGCCCGTATCTTTCCGGCATCCGGTCGCAAGGCGTGCCGCACCCCAAAACCCTCGATTTGTTTCAGGAAGATAACCTCAAGATATTTCAAGAGGGCGCCAAGATTTTCTACTACGGAAAGCATTACGATCGCACCCTGGCGTTGGCCCGGTTGGGCGTCCTCCCGTTCTTCTGGGTGGCCTGCCTGGCGGTGTACTGGTGGGGCCGCCGCTATTTCAGCCGAGCCGTTGCGGTGGTTGCCGTCTTCCTGTTCACTTTCATTCCGCCGGTATTGGCGCACGCCAGCCTAGCCACCACCGACATGGCCTTGACGGCGTTCATGACGTTGGCATTCCTCACGGGACTAATCTGGGCGGAACAGCCGACGGTGGGGCACGCCATTTGGTTCGGCCTGGCCTGCGGCCTCATGATGCTCTCCAAGTTCTCCTGCATGGCCTTTTTCCCCGCCATCGCCGCCTTTGCCCTGGCCGGCTATTTCGTGGTGGAGCGGCCCGGCGTGAACGCCGTCCTGCGCGCGGCCAAAGCCCGCATTCCCACGTTTGGCCTGGCGGTGCTGGCCGCGTTGCTGGCCATCTGGGCCGGCTACCGCTTCTCCTTCGGCAAGGTTGCCTTCGCCAACGTCTCCCTGCCTTGTCCGGCGTTATTCAACGGCCTGTGGCAGGTTCGGCAGCACGCCGCGCACGGCCATCCGTGCTTCCTGCTGGGAGAAATCCGCGAGACCGGCTTCTGGAACTTCTATCTTGTCGGCATCTTCTACAAGTCGCCGCTCGGGTTCCTGGCGCTCCTGGGCATTGGCTTGGTTCTGGTTTTTAGGAAGCACCCGCTCACGCGGCGCCTCTGGCTGCCGCTGGTGTTCTCCGGCGCAACTCTTCTGGTGGGGATGTTCAGCACCATCAACATCGGGCTGCGGCACGTGTTGCCGGTGTACGTGGGTTTCTCGCTGCTGGCCGCGGTGGCGGTGATGAAGCTTCTGGAGGCGGGGCGGACGCAAAAGTGGCTGTGGGGGCTATTGAGCGCGTTGGTGCTGTGGATGGCGGCCTCGTCCGCTCTGTGCCATCCCGACTACATACCCTATTTCAATGAGCTGGCGGGCACCGAGCCCGAGAACATTCTGGTGGATTCCGATTTGGATTGGGGCCAGGACATCAAGCGGCTCGCCACGCGCCTGCACGAAGTGGGCGCCACCAGTATCGCCTGGACCGGCTTCGTCTGGGCCGAACTGGAGGAACAGCACGGCTTTCCCAGGATCCGGCCGTTGAGCCGCTTCCGCCCCGAACCGGGATGGAGCGCGGTCGGCGTCACCCTTCTGAAGGGCCATCGGACCCCCTTGTGGGGGGAAGAGATCAAGCCGCACTGGCGCATCGGCAAGTCGATTTACCTGTGGTATTTTCCGCCCCCTGGCGCCGGCGCCCAGCCGGCCGCGCGCTAGGTCTCCGGCCGCAACACTCGGTCCGATTGCGAAACCGCTCGCCGGCTCTGTTCGGAGCCGCGAGCGCAAGGGAGCGGCTTTCCGCAGGCGCACAACTTCACACGGTCGGAGACCTGCCCCACCGGCGCACCGTACAATCAAAGGCGGAAGCCCATGCTCACCGTTCTCGCCATCGCCGACGACCTGACCGGCGCGCTGGAAGCCGGCGCCAAGTTCGCCGGAGACGGCATTCCGGCACTGGTCACCACCCACGCGGTTTCGGACATCTGCCATCCCATGGCCGTCGTCGATACGGAAAGCCGCCACCTGCCGCCCGACGAAGCGGCCGCGGTGGTGGCGCTAGCGGCTGCCACGCCCGCCAGGATTCTCTACAAGAAAACCGACTCCACGCTCCGCGGCAACATTGGCGCCGAATTGCGCGCCATGCTGGCTCTTCGGCCGCAAGCCCGCATCGTGTACGTGCCGGCCTACCCGGCTCTCGGCCGCACCGTTCGCAACGGCCGGTTGTACGTCGACCAGGTCCCCGTCCACCTATCGGCGTTTGCGCGCGACGCCCTGAACCCGATCGCCAATAGCTCCATCGCTCGCCTGCTGGGCGAAGACCTGCCCTGCACCATTCACGATGGGGAGACGGATGCCGACGTCCGGCGCGCCGTCGCCGAGGCTTTGCGCGGCCCCGTGCCGGCCATCCTCGCGGGACCGGCCTCGGTAGCGGCGGCCCTGGCGGAATTGCTCGAGATTCCCAGACAGCCGGTCCGTCCCTGGCCGCGGGTGGCCAGGTGTCTGATCGTGAACGGCAGCCGCCACGAAATGTCCGCGAGCCAGATTGCTTACGCCGAGGCCCGCGGTTTGGCCTCCTGGCAAGTTTTGCGCATGCCGATCCCCGCCGGTCTGACCGCTTCCGAGGCTGCCGCGGCGATCGGTAGCGCGGTGGCGCGCCGCCTGGACGCCTCGGACATCGACGCCCTTATGGTTTTCGGCGGGGACACGGCATTTGGCATACTGAAAGCGCTTGGCAATCCGCCGCTCGAACCGCTGGGCGAAGTGGTGACGGGAGTGCCGCTGTCGCGCGTGGTGGGCCGGAATCTGACCCTGATCGCCAAGGCGGGCGGTTTCGGCGGCGAATCGCTGATCGATCGTGTGTGGGAATCGCTCCATGGCAACCAACCGTAATCTTTTCGGCATCACGATGGGCGACTCCAGCGGAGTCGGCCCCGAGATCCTTCTCAAAGCCTATGCGGCGGGACAACTCCAGGAGCCGGTGCTGGCTTATGGCGACGCGGGCGCGCTGGAATACTACAACCGCAAGCTCGGCTACGCTGTCCCGGTACGCACCATAAAATCGCCCGCCGAGTGCCGGCCCGGCGCGCTCAACGTTATCGACCACGCCATCCTGCGCGACAGCGACATCACCCCCGGGGAGTTGAACCGGCAATCGGGCCTGGCCGCGCGCGCTTACGTGGTATCGGCGGCGCGGGCGGCGCTATCGGGCGAGATCGCCGCCATGGTGACCCTGCCCATGAACAAGGAAGCCACCCAGCTCTCCGACCCGCGTTTCACCGGCCATACCGAGCTGATCGGGGAAGTCTGCGGGGTGAGCGACGTCACCATCATGCTGGCGTCCGACCAGCTCATCGTGACCCACGTCAGCACCCACGTGTCGCTCCGGAACGCCATCCGCGCGGTCGCCCAGGAGCGCATCCGCACCATCCTGCGCCTGACCAGCGACGCGGTAGGCCGCCTGATTCCCAAGCCGCGCATCGCCGTGGCCGGGCTCAATCCGCACGCCGGAGAAAACGGCATCTTCGGCGACGAGGAGATCCGCGAGATCCGCCCGGCCGTGGAGTGGGCGCAGCAGCAGGGGATGCCGGTGGAGGGTCCGTTCCCACCCGACACGGTCTTCTATATGGCGGTACGCCAGAAACGCTTCGACGTGGTCGTGTGCATGTACCACGACCAGGGCCACATCCCGCTCAAATTGCTGGATTTCGAAGGCGGCGTCAACATCGCCCTGGGATTGCCCATCGTGCGCACCTCGGTGGATCACGGCACGGCGTTCGATATCGCGGGCAAGGGCGTGGCGTCCACTGCCAGCCTGTTGCGGGCCATGGAATTCGCCGCGCGGCTTGCCGCGCGATAGGCCGCCGTTCGGGCCGCTCGCTTCGGCTCGCGGTTCTGTGCTATGAATCGGAATATCTGGTATGTTCCGGAGCTTGCTGGTAGCCGCGCTTGCCGCCGCCGCCGCGCTGGCACAGGCGCCGCCGGCTGATCCTCCTCCGGGTTCGATCGCGGGGGTGGTGAGAAACGCGGTCACCCGCGCTCCGCTTGAAGGGGTGCGAGTCCAGGCCGGCGGGGCGGACTCCGTCACCACCAACTCCCTGGGGCAGTTTGCCATTTCGGAAGTCGAGCCGGGACGCCAGTGGGTCTCGGCGTCCGACGACCGCCGGGCGGCGTCCGGCGGGGTCTACGTCCTGGTGAGTTCCAAACGGGAGGCGAGTGGAGTCGAAATCTTCCTCAAACTCGGGGGCGCCATCTCCGGCAAGCTGCTCGACGAGAACGGGAATCCGGTTTCCGGCGCGTCCATCCTGCTGCTGGAACCCCGGTTCGAGTTTGGCGAGTTGGTGTACTCCGCCCGCCTGACCGTGTCGACCGGCAAGGACGGCGCGTACCGGTTGGAGCCCGTGCCCGCGGAACAAGGCTTTCTCATCCTGGCCAGGAATCCGCTCACGGCGCTTCGCCCGGCGGACGAAATCGCCGCAGATCCGAGGCGGCGGCCGCGCGTGCCCGTTCCCACCTACTATCCGAGCTCCCGTCTCGGCCGGGAGGCGGAGACGGTCAGGCTGGCGCCCGGCGAAATGCGGCAGGACGCCGGCATCCGCATGGGTTCCGCGCCGCCGTACTGCATCGGCGGCAAACTGGATGCGCCGGAGGACGCGGCTCTGTCGGCCGTTATGATCGACGAGGCCCGATCTCTGGCTCTCGGTGTGAAGTTCAAGCCGGCGACGGCGATGACCGCGGCCGAGGGCCGGTTTCGCGCTTGCGGAATTCCACCGGGCGAGTACCAACTCTCCGCCGTGGACGCGTCGGGGCAGCACGCCCCGTTCGTGTACGCTTTCGCGCCGGTCTCCATCGTCGATCGGGATTTGCACGACGTGCGGCTGGAGGCGCGCGCTCCGGCTCCGATACCGGGCGCGGTCTCCTGGGAACCGCCGCCGCGAGACAAGTCCGCCGACCCCCGGGCCCTCGTCATGCTAATCCGGTACATCGCCGACGGCAACTATGCGGACGATCCCAAGTCTCCCTCTCCGCAGGCCGTCATGGTGGGGATGGGGGATCGGGTGCAGGTGCCCGGCCCCTTCAAGCTGGACGGCGTCCCGCCCGACGATTACCGGCTCGACGTGAGCGACCTCCCGCCGGGCTGCTATGTCAAGGAAGCTTCTTACGGCGGCGCCGACGTGCGCAGCGGAATCGTGCGCCTGACCAAGGTGGAAGGCCCCCTGCGGCTGGGGCTGGCGTGCGATGGTGGATTTCTCACCGCGCGGGTGAGCGACCGCGACGGAAATCCGGTGTCGCAGGCGCATCTTTGCCTGATGCCCGCGGACGCCGCCTCGGAAGCCGCGTTGAGCAAGGATATCCAGTGCGCCGATGTGGACAAAGGCTGGAGCTCGATCACCCAGCCGCTGGCGCCAGGCAAATATCTCGCCATCGCCTCCGAAGTGAACTTCGACGGCGCGGCGCAGCCGCTGATCAAGCTGTGGCGCGCCCGGTCGAAAGCCAAACCGGTGGAGATCGGTCCCAATGCGACGGTGCAGCTAACCCTCGAACTCGTGGAAGTGAACTGACAGCAGCCATCAGCCTACAGCCGTCAGCCATCAGCTTTTCGTGCCGCCAGGAAGTTGCAGGGCGCTTCGCCGCGAAGCACCTGCACGGCCGCACAACGCACCGAGTGAGCTGAAGGCTGCAGGCTGATGGCTCTCTACTGCAATCGCGGACGCATCGATTCGTTGGAAATCAGGCCGTCGAAAATGGCCAGGACCTGCTTGCGGTACTGGTAGACGCGCTGCAGGTTCTCGCGGAAGGAGTACTCGAAGTCCCTCGCCCTCATCCACTTATCCAGCATGAGTCGGGGCACGTCGATATCCTGGCGCAGTTCCTCGACATCGTGTCCGCGCAAAAAGAGACCGTAAAAGAACGCCGCTTCCCGTTGCGGGGCCAGGGGGTCGAAATCGTCGGTCGCCAACATAAACGGATCAGCGAAATGTCAGTATACAAGCGCGTTAGTGGACATGGCAAGTCCATTTCAGCGGCATTTCAGTAGCCGGATACCGGGGCGGACCGTGATTTGGCCAGGCCTGCCGCGGGCGGAAACTCGGGCGGGCAGGGCGGGAAGCATTCACCGCTTCATTGCGACGCTTGAACCCGCAGGGGCGGGGTGGCTTCCACCCTGGTGGACCGCGTCTTGAACTCGTAACGCTGAATGCGTACCGCCGCGCGAGTGTCTTCGGACCGCACTACGCGTCCGACCGCGACAAACTTGAGCGGGCAGGTTCCTCCGAGCTTCGCCGGCCAATTGACGGCCAACTCCACGGTCCGGCCCACCGGCAGCTTCTCGTGGGTCGTGAAGAGAATTCCGCCGCTTCCCATGTTCAGCGTGGCCCCGGTCCCGCTGGTGGGGGCCGATCGCGAATGGATCACCCGGTAACTCAGTTCTTCCTGTACCGGAAACCTGCTGGTGGTTCTTCTCTCCGGTACGCCTCCGATATGCACCGCACTGGTAGATTCCGTGCTCATGCTCATAGTGACTTTAAGATAGCCGCCAAAACTGAATCCCAACAATAGACTGAAAGCCCCAAAATCCTCCCATTCCAAACTGGTACTTTCGTAAGGTTGCTTACACGTGGTGTTGTGAATACCCCCAATTGCCGGGGTTGTATTGCTATGGAAACAGATTTGCCGGGCAGCCGTAGCCGAAGATGGCGGCTTGCGCCGTGGCAGTCGCCTGATCCATCTTACCGAATTCGCGATAGGTTACGGCAACATTATGAGCCGCCTCACAGATGTGGTTGTGTACTAAAGGACACTTCGGGTTGAAGGCGGAACGCTTGCCTTGGTTCTCGACCGCGCAAGTCAGCGGCGCGGTCTGCTTGTAGAACTGAATCAGGCTGTCCGTCAGACGCTGCGAGCGCGGATCGATAAACAGGCCTTCCAGCAGAGCCACCGCCGGACGGTCCGGATCGCCCTGCTCGCGATATACCCGCGATTCCTCTTCGGAAAACTCGGGATTCGACGACGCGACCTGCCGCCCATAGCTCAGCGATTGTAAAGCCTCCTGGTACCGCCCAAGGAGGTGCTGGACGTGGCCCAGTTCGAGGTACAGCGCTCCCAGGCCGCCCAGGACAGCGCTCTTGCCTTGCGCCAGGCTGGTGTGGCTGACCAGGTCGCGTGTGGCCAGGTCGATGCGCCGCGCGCGCAGCAGCTCTTCCAGCGCCTTACGATACCAATCCTGCTTCTGCGCGGGATCGGAGACGGTGTCTCCCTTGACGCGGTAGCACATGCCCTCCACGGCGAACGCGCGGGCGAGGTTATCGGCGTCGCTCAGAGGGTTGAGAATGGCCGTGGAGCGCTCGGCCTCCCGGATGGCGCGGTCCACCGACGCCTGGGGAGGCGTGGCCAACAGGTTGGCCAGCATGGAATAAGGCCGGAAGGAGTTCGGGGCAGCTCTCTCGGCGCTTTCCCAGAGCGCCCGCTCGTCGCGCCAGTCGAAATTGCGAAGATACGTGCGCACGCTCCACGCCAGGCACAGGACGCCGGCCGCCGCCATCAGCGCCCTCTTCGGAACCCTGGGCCAGCGCCCCTCGATGGATTGCAGGCCCATCACCACGCCCAGCGCCAGCCCCAGCGACGGCAGGTACATCCAGCGTTCGGCCATAATGCTGCCGACCACCAGCAACACGTTGGCGGTGGGCGCCAGGGTGGCGAAGAAGAACGCGATGGCGAAGCACGGCAGGCTCCGCCCGCGGCGCCAGGCGCGGATGGCGAAGAAGGCCGCGGCCAGGCACGCCGCCAGCGAAAGCAAGGCCGCGATGTCTTCCCAGACTAAGGATCCACGGAATATCGGAATCTGGTTGTAGGAGTAGTCGCAGGAAAGGCGGACCGGCCAGAAGAACAGCCACAGATACTTGCCGATCACTCCGATCGCGGTCAGTACCCCGGCCACCAGCGGCGCTTCCACCAACGGGTTGTCGATGAAGGGGATGCCCATCGCCGGGCTATGCTCGAGCATGCGCCCGCGCAGGAAAAAGAAGATCGCAAGTGGCGCCGCCACCGCCGCGTAGCCGGCCAGCCGCGGCGGCCACCGTTTGGACTTGCCGAAGGTGAGGTCGTAGCAGAGCATGGCGGCCACCACGGCCGCGCCGCTCTCCTTGGAGAACACCGCGATGGCCGCCGATACCGCCAGTCCCGCCAGCCAGGCCAGCTTTCTCCATCCCACGGCTTGGCTGCCGCGGACGTGGCACAGCAACCCCGCCAGCGTGCCCAGGGCCGCCAATTCGTCGGCCCGGCCAACCACGTTGGTCACCGATTCGGTGAGCAGGGGATGCATGGCCCACAGGGCGGCCAACAAGCCGGCCCACGAAATCTCTTCCAGCAACAGCAATCCCAGGAAGTGGACCAGGGCGATGTTGATGGCATGCAGGCCGAAATTCACCCAATGATACCCGGCCGGCCTCGCGCCGTTGCCCAGCACCGTGTAGTTGAAGAGATACGAGAGCGTGGTGAGCGGCCTGTAAAGCCCCGTCGTGCTGGTGGTGTACCAGTATTCTTCGGTGAAGATCTGTCCGATTCCGGCCGTGGAGCGGATGCGCTGGTCCTGCTGGATGATGGCCACGTTGTCGTACGTGAAGGCGGCCTGAAACGAGTTGGAGTAGACCAGCAGGGCCGCGATCCACAGGCCCAGCAGGATCGTCAGGTGCTTCTTCCACTCGACGGCGCGCTGCGGTGGGGCGGGCGCCGCAACCGGGGGTACGGCGGCGGCCGGCGCGGCGGGAGCGGGCGAGGGCCGTTTGCGATTCTTCTTCATACCAGTCCTGGAACTCCCCCCAGCGATTTCGAGAGCCTTACCGCGCGGAGAATAGCCGCGGCGAGCGACTCCGCGGCGGCCACGCCCAAGCTGTTGAGGTCGGCGCTTCGGCTGCCGAGAGAGAGCGCGAATACCGTGTCTCCATCGAACGTGGTGTTCACCGGGTAGATCGTCCGCGCCATCCCCAGCGAAGCCAATTGCGCCAGTTTGCGGGCTTGCACTTTCGTCAGACGGGCGTTGGTGGCGACCACGGCAAGGGTGGTATTGCGGCCGCCGAAGCCGGCCGCGGGGCGCAGTTTCATCTGTTCCTCGGTGTCGGCAAGATCCATGCTGCCGGGCGCCCGGCGCGCGCCAGCAACCAGCTTGCCGGTGGCCGGATCGCGCACGTCGCCAAAGGCGTTCACCGCTACCAGGGCCGCCACCAGTACGCCCGACGGTAGCGCGAAGGTCCAGCAGCCGATTCCCCCCTTCATGGCCTGCTTCATCCCCAGAATCTTGCCGATGGTTGCGCCCGTGCCTGCACCCACGGAACCTTCGGCAACCGGGCCATCGGTGGCCGCCGCCGCCGCGGCTTCGCCCATCGCCAGGGTGGGCCGCACGCCGGCCTTGCCGATCGCCAGGTCGTACAGAATCGCCGCCGGAACGATGGGCACCTTGGCCGCGCCGGTATCGAAGCCGATGCCTTTGTGCTCCAGGTAGCGCCGCACGCCGGAAGCGGCTTCCAGTCCGAAGGCGCTCCCGCCGGCCAGCAGGATGCCGTGAATCTGTTCGGTTACGTGGCCGGGGTCGAGCGTTTCGATCTCCTCCGTGCCGGAGGCCGATCCGCGAATGTCCACGCCCGCCACGGCGCCCGCTTCGCACAGGATGGCGGTGCAGCCGGTGATGGCGTCGAAGTCGGAAACGTGTCCGACGCGGATTCCGGGAATGTCGGTAAGTCCTTTCATGTCCGCCCTCGTTCCGTATTCCGGATCAATTGGTATGGTAGCATCGGATCTGGGGAACAACCTGCTTGCTGGATCTGTTGAAAGGGCCGTTCATCGCGGCAGAGGAGTTCTTCACCCTGACCGGCCGCGCCCTGCGGAACATTTTTCGCAGCCCCCACTACGGCGCCGACATTATCATCCAGATGGACACGATCGGGGTGGGCAGCCTGCTCATCGTGGTCCTCACCGGCTTTTTCGCCGGGGTGGTGATGGCGTTGCAGATGGCCCACGCCCTGCGCAGTTACGGACAGGTCAGCAAGACCGGAACGCTGGTGGCCATCACTCTGGCGCGCGAGCTCGGCCCGGTGTTCAGCGCCCTCATGGTGGCCGGCCGCAACGCCACCGGAATGGCCAGCGAGCTGGGCTCCATGAAAGTCACCGAGCAGATCGACGCCATGCGCGCGCTCGGCACCGACCCGGTTCAAAAACTGGTGACGCCGCGCGTGATCGCCACCGGAGTCATGCTGCCACCGCTCACCGTGATCGCCGATTTCGTGGGTCTGTTCGGCGGGTGGATCGTGGCTGTGGCGTTCTTGGGCCTGACCTCGGTGCAGTACTGGAACTCGGCGTGGCGCGCGCTGGAGTGGAAGGACGATGTTCTTCAGGGACTGCTCAAGCCGGTCGTGTTCGGCGTGACGCTCTCGCTGATCGGCTGCTTCTACGGTCTGCGCACCACCGGGGGCACGCAGGGCGTCGGCCGCGCCACTACCCAGGCGATGGTGGCTTCGGGGGTGTTCATCCTGATTCTCGACGTGATGATCGGGAAGATTTTCGTGGGCCAGGGGGGGTAATGGCGGAATCCACCGGCGAGCCCCTTCTGCGCTTCGAAAACGTCAGTGTGGCCTTCGACGGCGTCCCGGCGCTGATCGACGTCTCGTTCGAGGCGTTCACCGGCGAGTCGCGCGTCATCCTGGGCGAGGCGGGAAGCGGGAAGACGGTCCTGCTGAAGACCGCGCTGGGGCTGGCGCGGCCCGATTCCGGACGCGTGTTTGTCTTCGGGAACGAGATTAGCGCCATGCCGGAGCGCGCGCAATTCGACATTCGCAGCCGCATCGGCATGCTGTTCCAGGAGAGCGCGCTGTTCGATTCGCTCAACATCGAGGAGAACGTGGCCTATCCTCTGGAAAACCAGAAGGCCATCCATTGCCCGCCCGGGGAAGTGCGCCCGCGGGTAATCGAAACGCTGGAATTTGTGGAGTTGGGCGATACCCTGGAGAAGTTTCCCAGCGAGCTTTCGGGGGGCATGCGGCGCCGCGTCGGAATTGCGCGCGCGGTGGTGACCAGGCCGCCGCTGGTGCTCTACGATTCCCCCACGGCCGGCCTGGATCCGATCACCGCGCACACCATCATGACCCTGCTCATCAAGCGGCGCGACTTGGCCCAGGCCACCACCCTGCTAGTCACCTACCGGTACCAGGACGGCAACCTGGTGGCCAATTTTCGCTACAATTCGGAACGAGGGTGTTTGGAGCCGGCGCGTAATGGGACGGGGCGCGGCGCGCGAACCACGTTCATGGTGCTGCGCGAGGGCCGGCTGGTTTTCGAGGGCGACCAGGACCGGCTCGAATCCTCGGCCGATCCATATGTTTCGAAGTTCGTGAAGCGGCGGGTATAGACGATGCCGGATCGCAGCAAGGTCAAGTGGTCGCAACTGAAGGTCGGGGTGGTGGGGCTGTTCAGCT
>Ga0326728_10010114_pt1 | contig 22257 bp, 14 predicted proteins | sample MB3enrmetagenome_FD_207602 | JGI IMG/M metagenome (GOLD analysis project Ga0326728, IMG submission 207602) | Lab enriched peat soil microbial communities from McLean, Ithaca, NY, United States - MB31MN | ecosystem: Environmental > Terrestrial > Soil > Wetlands > Peat | place: USA: New York... | reverse complement strand
TCAACCCTCCTTTGACTCCGATGTTGATCCCCTCTCCATTCAATGCGCCCTCCGTCACCGCTGTGATCGCCGAGTTGTTGTCCAGGGTCAATGTCCCGCCGCGAATGACGACCTGACCGCCTTGTTGGCCGCTAACGTCCACGGTCGCTCCTTCAGTCAAAGCGATGTCGCCGCCAGTGGCGAAGCTGTTAAGGTTGGGCGTGGCGGAGACTTCGCCTTTGGAGGCAACACTCGTTAGGTTAATCGCCCCGTCCGGGGCGCTCAACGCCGCACCGCTGAGTTGAATGTTCCCACCAACAAGCGACAGGCTCTGTCCCTCCAAGACGCTCAAGTGCGAATTGTTCATCGTGACTGGCTTCGGGTTGGATTTTAAAAACCCAAACGCCGCCGGAGCGGCGGTCGTCAGGACACTGTCGCTTGGAACGGTGGCATTGAATTTCGCGCCATCGGCAAATCTCAGATAATTGGCGGTGGTCACGGTGAACGAGCCTTTGACATCCAGGGCGGCGTCGGGACCGAAGATGACGCCCGCCGGATTAATGAGGAAGAAACTGGCGCCAGGGATGGTGCATTGCACCGTGCCGTCAATGGAAGAGGCGGTTCCTCCGGTGACGCGCGCCAAAACATTTTGCACGGAGTTGGGGCCGCTGAAGCTGGCCACTTCGCCTTGGGCCAGGTTGAACGCGCTGAAGCTCTGGAACAAATTGCCGCCGGACTGCTTGCCCAGTGCCGCCGTGATCTGGTAATTGGGGCCGGTGAGCGCGCCGGCATGGCCCATCGTGCCGTCCAGCACAATTTGGCCGTCCAGCGCAAAGGGCAGCAGGGCCGCCGCGCGACTCAACAGTCTCAACACTTTCAGGCTCATATTCGGCTAGAACAACGACACATTAACCACAAAATGCAACCCAAAATCCTGCGGGTCCCCGTGCAAGTGAAAATCCCGAAAGGCATAGCCCCAGTAAATTCGCGCTGACACCCGCTTGCAGGGATTCAACAGCAATCCCAGCCCTGCGCTTGGCAAGTCGGGTGGATTTGGCGTGCGGTCGGCGTTCCATCCTTTCCCATAAGTGGCAAAAGGCGCCAGCGTCACATAATTCCCGCCTGTCGGGCTGGACCAAATTGGCGCGCGCAATTCCAGGTGACCGATGATTCCAAGGTCGCTGAGTTCAAGATTCTCCCGGTATCCGGGGACGGTGTTCATTCCGCCCAGGCTCAACTGCTCAACGTAGAGCAGCGGATCGGGCGACCACTGCCCGGTGGCGCCCAGCAGCAATTGCAGCGGCGTGTCCCAAAGGCGGCGAACGTATTGCGCCTGACCTTGCCACGATACAAAGCGTCCATCGCGCGGCGTGCCATTGATGGTTGCGCCCAGCGCGTCCACCCCCCAATTGACGGTGGATCGCAGGGTGAAAGCCTCCGTCGGGCGGTGGGCAATCCATTCCTGAAAAAAGCGCAGCGCGCAGACGCGCTCGGTTCCGCCAGGCGCCTCGGTCGAAAACTCGAACGGCTCGCCGAGCAGCGACGTGGTACTTTGCCGCTGCTCGACTGTGACGCCGAGCGCCACTTCCTGGTGGGGGGTTTTGTAAATTGGCTCGCGCAAGGTCAGCCCCCAATTCTCAGATCGGCTGGTCACTCCGAGGGCGACAAACGGCTGCTGAATCACAGCATAATCTGATTCGTTGTAGAAGAACTGAATGGTTCCGTCGTGGACGGAGATGGGAACGGTGAAAGCGCCCCCAAAGTTATCCGTCCCGGAAAACTTGGCGCCGTCGGCCGTGCGCTCAACGGGGGTGTCGCGCAAGTCCAGCGCGTCGCCAAAACCAAACAAATCCACCACCGACAACGAGCATTGCAAATCCTCCGCGCCGACCGTGGTGGGGCGATCGTTTGCCATTTGCAAACTGGCGTGCGCCATCGGCGCTTCCGCGACGCTCACATCCAAATAGCTCATGCCCGGGATTTCGCCCGGCTTCAGTTCAGCGTTAATCCGCAGGATGTTGGGATTGTTCTTGAGGTCAAGCAACTCGTCGCGAATCGCATTGATGTTCAACGGCGGTCCCGCCTGCGCCTCCAGCCGATCTTGAATGTACCGACTGCGCAAATGCTTGTTCCCGGAAATATGGATGCCGGAGAGCCGCCCCTCGACGACGGAAAAAGTAACAATGCCATCCTTGAGCGGCTGATCCTCCAGGATCGCCCCGGAATTAATGTAACCGGCGTTGACATAGAACTGGCTCAGGGCAGAACGCGCCTCCTCCAGGTCGCTGCTGTTGATAGTCCGGTTGAGAAATGGGGCGACCACTTGTGCCAACGTGGCACTGGTGAAGACGGTGTTGCCACGAAAGCGAAAATCGCGGACGACAATCGAAGTGGCAGAGGAAAGGTTTGAATTGGCCGAGACGCCCGGCGGAGGCAACGATGACGATTGACCGTGGGCGCGACCGGCGAAGATCGCCGCGGCCACCACAAACCCTGCGCGGAAAGCACTTGGTCTTGCCCAGAAAGCACTTTGCATGGGACGACTTGGGGGAGAGAATCAGAATTACCGGCTCCGGGCAAGCTCAAATCAGGGCTTTTCTTTCCAAATCAAAACGCGTATGGTGTGTTTTGTGATTTGCGCGCGTCATCGCATTTGGCTTGTTTGGTTTCTCGTGTGCAGCCTCGTGCCCATCGCGGCGCCCGCGCAGATGATTCCCGCTGCGGACATCCTCGCCTGGAAAAAGGCCACCGACCAACCCACGCCCCAGGGATGGACCCAGGACCAGATCAACACGCTTCTCCGCCTAGCCGCCGCCTGGCAACAAGCGGGAAATCATCGTCTCGCTCTCGAGGCCGGCCAGAAGGCCCTGGACCTGTCCAGTTCTTTCAACTCCGAGACAGTGGCGGCCTGCAGGAGTATGATGGGAATGCTATCCGCTCTGGGACGCGATGCCGAAACTGCGGAACAACTGCTCGCCGGGGCGTTGGACCTCGCTGATCGCTCTTCATCGGAAGCGATCAAAGCGGAGGTTCTCAATCAATTCGGTAATTTTCGCGCGACCGAGGGCAGGTATGCCGATGCGAACCTTCTCTATTTGTTAAGCGCGCAAGCGGCCACCAAGAACAATGATCCAGAAGCTCAAGCCCGTGCTTACGCCAACGGCGCGAAAATAGCCGCCTACGATTCCCGCTGGGACGAATCCGCCATGCTCAACGGCTTGGCCTGCCGCTGCATCGAACAGGTCGGGGCGCCGGGGCAAAGGTCGTCGCTTCTTATATGCGCGGGCCAAACGGCCCAATACGCCGCTGCCAACAGCGGGCAGCGCCATAGGGAGCTTCTATTGGAGGCAAGGGAGGATTACCACGCCGCCTTCGAGCTGGCTGAACAATTGAACGATTCCCGCCTCGAAAGCTACAGCCTGGGGTACCTCGGAGAACTCTACATGTCGGACCAGCAATGCGAGCAGGCCCTTCCTTTGTTAAGCCGGGCCGCGTTTTATGCCCAGGCTATTCAGGCCCCGGACGCTCTGTATAAGTGGGAATGGGACAGCGCCCGGGCGTACCGGGCTTTATCTCAAACCGATCTGGCGATTCAGCAATACCGCCACGCGGTCCAGACTCTTCAAGGCATCCGTCATGATGTTGCCATGAGTCTCGACAATCAGCAACGTGCGGAGTCCTTTCGCGAAGCGGGCGGCTCGGTTTATTACGAGTTGGCCGACCTGCTTCTAACTCAGTCGGGCACAGAGCAGGATTCCGCCCAAGCGCAGCGCCTGCTCGGACAAGCTCGCGAAACGGTTGAATTGATGAAGTCGGCTGAATTGGAGGATTACTTTCGCGATGAATGCTGTGACATTGCCCGCAACAAAACAGCCGTGGTGGACCGCGTCGCGCCAGGAGCGGCGGTTCTCTATGTGATCGGCTTGCCAGATCGCATCGAAATCCTATTGGGGATCTCGAACGGATTGGAGCGATTCACCGCGCCGGTGCCGGAGGCGGAACTACAGCAAACAGTCCGCCGATTCCGCGTGGCGCTGGAAGAGCGCGCGACGGAAGAGTTCCTGGCGCCGGCCCAACAACTCTATCGCTGGCTGATCCGGCCGATTCTTCCGTCCTTGGAGTCCCATCATGTGGACACAATTGTCTTCGTTCCGGACGGCTCCTTGCGCATGATTCCTTTGTCGGCCCTGTACGACGGCCAGGATTTTCTGATCTGCAAATTCGCGGTTGCCGTCACGCCCGGATTGACCTTGATGGATCCAAAGCCGTTGCAGCAACAGCGGAGCCAAATCCTGCTGGGCGGCATTTCGGAAGCCGTACAAGGTTTTCCGCGGCTGGACTGCGTTCCGGAGGAGATTGAAAGGGTTCACTCCCTTTGCGGAGGAATGATTTTGACGAACAAGAACTTCCTGACGCGGCGGATCGAGGATGAATTCCAAAAGAGCGCCTATTCCATCATCCATATCGCTTCCCACGCGGAATTCAATTCCGACGCGCGCAAGACCTTCTTGCTGACGTACGACGGCCACCTTGACTTGAACGCTTTGGAGAACATGATTCGTCCCAGCCAATACCACGGCCGCCCCGTAGAGTTGCTCACCTTGAGCGCCTGTCAAACTGCCGCCGGTGATGATCGCGCTGCCATGGGGCTGGCTGGCGTGGCGCTCAAGGCCGGGGCGCGCAGCGCGCTTGCCACGCTGTGGTCCGTGAACGATCAAGCCGCAACCGAGCTGGTTTCCAGCTTTTATCAACAGTTGCAAAGCCCCGGCGTCACCAAAGCAAAGGCTCTGCGCCTGGCGCAGATGCGTCTGCTCTCCGGCGGCGCCTCATTGGCCCATGCGACCGATGAGAATCGCGGCGTCCGGCTTTCTCCTCAGGAGCTTGGGGCGCAGCCGGCAGTTGCGCGCAGCCCGTACGCTCATCCTTACTACTGGTCAGCTTTCCTGCTCATCGGCAACTGGCTTTGATTCAAATGACGGCAAATGGCGTAGTCGTTGCGCCCGCGAAACGGAGTGCCCTCCTTCTCCCTCTCCTCCGCACACTTATAAAACACGAGTTATCGGACAGTACGAGAGCCTGATGACCGCAACGCCCGAATAGTCTATTTTACTGCCCCTTGAGAACTCATGATGAAAGGACCGGCAACGCGCACGGCATTAGCCAACCCGCGATCTCTACGCAGCTTTATCAGCCAATCCCGTTGCACATTTGCCAGGGATTCCGGCGCGTTGCCGCTTTTATGCATGGCGGAATAAAAATCCACCATCAGGTTGGCCGTGTCCTCGTCGGCCACGCTCCACAAAGTCATCAGCAAATTCTGTGCGCCGGCTTGGATGAACCCGCGACGCAATCCCATCACCCCTTCACCGGAGCGGGCTTCTCCCGTGCCCGTGTCGCAGGCCGAGAGCACGACCAGCCACGTCCCCTCGAGCTTTAGACCGCCCACCTCTTCGGCTGTAACAATGCCGTCGTTATCCATGGGCGGCACTTCGCCTCGTTTCCAGGCATCCAAGGTGGTTTGGGCTCCCGCCAAAGCCAGTCCGCTCCGATACATGGGATTCTTCAAGAAGACGGCCTTCCGGTCAGGACTCCCGGGATCGGCCATCACATCAATGCTTTTAATAAGCTCCCAACCACGCGATTGGGCTGGGGCATTCGTTGCCTCAGAATCGGTTTCCGGCAGAAAAAAACCGTGGGTGGCCAGATGCAGAATATGCGGAGAGCGCGCGGCCGCCAGTTGGGCTTCCGTTGCGGCGGCATTGGTGAAGACCCGGACGGGCCAATGCCATTGTCTGGCCTGGGCGGCCAAAGCCGCACTTTCCGCCGCAGTGCCGGGAAGAGGAGGCAGATACAGGTTTTGCAAATCACGCACTTCCAGCGAGCGTTGAGCCAGCAAATCGTTGGTGGTACTGTTGGCCGGGGCCGCGCCCTTGCTCGAAAAATCAGGGTCCGCAAAGAGGAGCATTTCCGAGTTGGTTCCCGTTTTAACTTCTCGCAAGAGATCACGACCGCTGGCGACATAGCGGATGGAATACTTCTGACAAAGGAATTGGTCATCGGGCGTGAGCAAGGTGGCGAAGGAAATGAAATTGAGTTGCGCGTCCGGGCTGATGATGACCGTGGTGGTGCCGGCGGGAAGGTGTGGTTCGATCTGGGACCAAAGTTGTTGGTAGATCGCATGCAGGACCGAGGAGAGTTCGCTTTCGCCAGCCGAGCCGCGCATAAATTGTTGGAAGAGTTTGGCGCTATTTTCGATGTCCTCAGCCGATCCGAGGCCAACCCACTGGGGTTCACCGGAAGCGCCCAGAACAATCGCGCCATAGCGCATCTCCCATGTGTTGCTCCCTTGATAATGGTCGTAGCGAAGAAACTCAATTAATGAGGCCTGTGCAGGGATGGCGGCCTGAACTTCCGCCACGGTTGTGATGAGAGCGCGGCGGGCATGCCCAAGGCCGGTGACGTGACGGGCCAGCGCGCTTTCCATTTGCTCAACGTCTTGGGACAATTCACCCTGCATGGCCAGGCGATTCTGGAGAGACTGCCCGCTCAAATCCTTGGGCCTCTCGAGCAGTAATTGAGTCAGCCGCTGTTTAGCGACGCGCAATTGGTCAATGACCGCGCGATCCTGGGGATTCTGACTGGCCAGGGTAATGAGGCGGTCTTCAAGGAGCGAATCCAGAACCACTCCTTTATTGCAGAACAATGCCGCGGCTATTGGGGGCGCGCTGCCCACGGTGGCAATTAGTGAATAACAAATGTTTTGTAAACGTGACTGATAATCCAAGCGCTGTTGCTCCGAAGCGAAAGAGAGAATGTTTCCCAACATCTTCAGCCGCCCGCGTCCCTCTTTAACCAGCAGTTCCAAGGCTTCAGATATTCTTCCCAAGTCAAGCAGTGCGCAACTGAGATTATCGAGCCTGGCAAGAGTTTCAGGATTATCCAGACCGAGAACTGTCTCGTCGATCTTCAGCGCCCGCCGAAATAGCCGCTCCGCATTCGTGTAATCGCCTTGGCACCAGTAAAGGTGGGCCAGATTGTTGACGCTCATCGCTGTGAATGGATTGTCTGCCCCAAGTGCCCTTTCACGGATGTTCAAGGCTTGCTGAAATAGCGGCTCGGCCTTCGCATACTCACCTTTGCTTTCCTTCATCCTCGCCAAATAAGTAAGGCAGGTCGCTGTGGCCGGGTGGTTCGTGCCGAGGACATGCCCGTTGATTTCCAGCGCCCGCAGTATCAGCGGCTCTTCCTTCGCGTTATCTCGCATGTCCTCGTAAAGTCCCGCCAGATTGATCAAACAGTTGGCGGTATCCGGATGATCCAGCCCCCTGGCTTTTTCATAGATTTTTAATGCCCGCTGAAGAAGTGGTTCCGCTTTCGCGTAATCCCGCAAGTCGAGGTAAAGCAATGCCAGGTCGTTGAGACAGTTGGCAGTGTTCGGGTGGTCCGGACCTGGTGTTTTCTCCATGATTTTCAAGGCCTGCTGAAGCAGCGGCTCCGCTTTTGCATAATCGCCCATGGTGTCGTAAAGCAATCCCTGATTATGGAGGATCACCGCAGCAGTCGGGTGATTCGATCCCAGGGATTTTTCCGTGATTTTTAAGGCCCGCTCATAAAGTGGCTCCGCTTTGGCACAGTCGCCCATGGTCCGGTATAGCTCCGCCAGATTGTTAAGAGTCTTGGCAATAGCCTGGTGTTCCGGGCCTGAATTCTTTTCTAGGATTTTCAGCGCCCGCTGAAAGAGCAGTTCTGACTTCACATATTCGCCCATGCTCTGATAAAGTCTTGCCAAAACGATCAAGTTATCAGCGATATTTTGGTGGTCAGGCCTGAGAAACATCTCATTGATTCTCAATTCCCGCAGGTAGAGCGATTCCGCGTTCGTATAATCGCCCGTCTCGTAATAGAGATTCGCCAGCAAGACCAGGCTGCTGACCGTTTTCAAACTCTCGGGCCGCTGCAATTGTTTATCTTCCTTTACAATCTCGATCTGTATGGGGAGGGCTTCCCGGTAAAGTCCATGCTGGTAAAGAGTTTGGACTTGCGCGTAACGGGGGTCGCGGTGGACGCACCCACTTTGACTCAAACTCAACAGAATCAAGCCACAACTCGCGATAACGAATTCAAATCGTTTCATCTCATGGGCCATCGGGTTCTTTTGGGGCAATGGAAAATGGCGCTGTGGGATATTGAAGCACGACGAGGTCATGCGCCAGCGGATTCTTTCGAATGGCCGGATGTTGCCGGCCTTGGGTCAACCGCGACACCGTCGCCTCCATGTATTGGCATAATTCGGAAAAGGAAACGCGCGTGTCCCGGTTCAAATCGGCCTTGCCGTCTTGCAAACCTTCCAGGAGCGCATAGGTGAAAACGCCATTTTTCCACTGGTCATCCTCCAGCGCGAAGTCCATCGCCCCGCTCGCGGCGATAACGCCGCCGCCGGCGCCCGTCCGGAGATCCTGGAAAATTTCCTCCGAAGGGACAGGGCGCCCGGAATCGTTCCGCGGTGCGAGCGTGATTCCGCGCTGGTTTCCATTCCCGGAAGCACGCGCGCTCACCACCACGTTTCCCACGGTAGTGCGGGTTTCTGCCAAGTCCGGTTCAGCTTCTCCGGAGTCACAGGTGTCGAGCAACAAAAGATTCTCCCGCGCCCCCGATTTGGCCAGCAGACTCTCCAAGTCCCGCTCGGAAAAGCCGCGGGCTTGCGGCTGCGCGAAGTCAATGTCATCTGTGGCAAAATAGTAAAGGCCGCTGGTGTCCCGCAAACCGTGGCCTGAGAAAGCGATGATGACCCGGTCGTCCACCCCTGCCTGAGCGATGAGGCCGCCTGCTTTTTCAAGGGATTCGCGCGTCACAAGTTCGTTGGTCAGAACCAGTGATTGGATGCCGTCGAAACCGTATTGTTCGTCACGCTTGGTCCAGGAAGCTGGCCGCCCAAAGCCCGCAAACCGGCCGCGCCGGTTCCAAAAATCGCAAGTGTCCTGCGCGTCCTTGGCGGCATAGCGCAGATTGAAGTTTGTATCCTTGTATTGACTGACGCCAGCCGTGATCACGTACAACGTGCGCCGGGGCGGTGGCGAAGTGCGGGTGACGATGACCCGCCGGTGTGCGGATGGAACGCCGTCTGCATCCACAGCCCACAAATCCACCAGGTTATTGCCCTCGCCAAGGGGCAGAACCAACGTCGTTTCGACATGGCCGCCCGGCGGGACTTGAATCGGGTTGGCCGGACCCCTGGTTGAAAGCCACCGGTCGTTCATCGCCACCACCAAAGAGGTCACCGCTTGCCGGCCCGCGGAAATCCCGACCCGCATGGACAGGGAGAAGCTCTCCGTCGTGCCGGGGCAGGATTGAGGGTGGACGTCAAGAATGGGGCGGTCCGCCTCCGCGGTTTCCTTGGCCACTTCACCCGCCCCCGCGCGGGCGAGCCTGCGGTTGTAAATGGTGTTGTAGAATTCAACTTCCCTTGCCCCTGCCAATCCCAGGCCGCTCAACACCAGATCGGGACGGTTGTGAGTCAGGTCGAATTGGTCAAAGGTAACCACGGAGAGTCCAGACCGGTGACAGGCCAGCCCGGCGGCTCCAGGACTGGAGGCGTAATACCCGTCGGGGCGCGCCACCAGGTAATCGGCATGCTCCCCCGACTTCCCGCCGAAAACCAGCCGGGCCAGGGGTTTGCCGTCATTGATGTTTGCCATCTCGATGGAGCCGTCCCCCAGCGCCGTGGCGCGAATGCCCGCCGTTGGCGCCGCGGCTTTGGCCCCGGCGAAGGTGAAGACAGACGCCGTGCGGACCGCAGGTGAGGGAAATCCCACCGGCGGTGGCGAGGCGGCCATTTCCATTTTCTGAAGATCAAACGCAAGCTGCCGGCCTGCGCCCTGGTATTCCAAAACCGGCGAGTCGCCGCGAAATTTGAATTCCCCGCCCGGGATCAACGGGATCAGATCGCGCAACGCGGGCACGCCAAGGCGGCGGGGGGGGTTGGTGCTTTGCAAATCAACCACGACAAGATCGGAGGCCTGTTCCTCGAGAAAAACCAAATAGCGCCCGTTCGGATCGGCTTCCCAGAAATCCCACTTCAAGGCCGCGTTCCACAATGGCTCGCCGCTGTCGAGATTGCAGGCCAACAAATGAGACCCCATAAAGTGCTCTTTGAAGCCAACCGCCGTCCGCGGCTTTCCTGCGGAATGATCTTCCGCCCAAAGGTCGCCCAGCACAAACTCGCCCGCCGGCTTTCCCGTGTCCGTCTCAACGACCCGCCACTTTTTGGTGTCCACGAAGCCGTCTTCAGGAAAGAAGGCAAACGCGCAGTCAGCGCTCAAGTATCCTGAGGCGTTCAGGGTGAGTGACTGATCGTGCGTGGGGAGCACAATCTCGTGGTCTGCGCGCTGGAGCAGGAGCTTTGTTGTCGCGCTGAGACCTTCTCCGTTGCTCTTCTCCATCAGCAGAACCGGGTCACCGGTCCGCGAATTGGCCACGTCAAGGACAGGTCCGTCTTTTGCCGCGTCCCTTGCTTGCAGCCAGTTGAGGGACTCGTCCCCTCCCCAGACGGGGGCAGCTCCTGGCCGGAGAGGTTCCAATCATATAAATCGCCCCCTCGCAAAACCCACAACCGGCTCCCGTTCGCGGAGAAGAGAAGTTTGCTGAAAAAGCCATCACTCCTGCTGAAAGCCGCAATGGATCGGCCGGTGCGCGGGTCGAACAAGACAAGCTCTCCCTGCAAGCCGGCGCCGAGAATTCCGCCGTTCACCGCCGCAAGGGAGAGAGTGGGAATATTTACCGACTTAAAGCCCGGCACGCGCCCGCCTGTGCTCAGGCTCCATGCGGCCAGGCCTTTGCTGGTACCCGCATACAGATGGTCGCCCGAATCATCGAAGCAAATGCTGTAGATGTTGGCCTTGGCCGTAAGCAAGTATTAAGGATCGCCTTTGCCGATTCGCCACACAGAAATCCGCTGGGCGGCCGATTTTCCTGTTTGACTCTCCCATGTCGGATCAAAAAACTTGTTTTCGCGCAGCGTTTCACTTTCAAGCAGGGCGATGGGCCCCCCTTCGGGCTGACCGCCAAAAAATCGCCGTGCGGGAACCTGGCATCCAGGGGGCGAACCTCGGTGGCTTCCTTCTGCTTGATCGAAGCCGTTTGTAAAGCGCCAAATGCGACCAGAAAAAGCGATTTGCCATCCGCGCTGAAAGCCACCGATTCGATGCCCCCGAAAGAACGTTGCGCGTTTCTGGCTTTTACCGCGCCCACCAACCGTCCCGAGGAGCACTCCAGAACGTAAACCGCATCCACCGCATCCGCCGTGAGCACCGCTCCCGGATCCACGGCCACGGCACAAAAACCGCCATCCGGACTCAAGACAATGCTCTTCACAAAAGCGCTCGGCATCGAGTTAGCCGTGAAAAAGTTTGTCTCCAGCAGAGTTCTTTCCACCCGGCCCTGTTGTAAATCCCAAAGCTCAACGACGGGAGGGCTGCGCAATCCCCCCTCGCGCGCCAGAATCAACCAAGGATGGAGGCATCCCAAGGCCATAGCGTCAACATTGGTCGCAGCAATGGTCCGCACCAGCATCCTGGCGGCCAGGTCCCAAATGCGAATTGTGTTATCGTCGCCCCGCGAAGCGGCCAGACCCTGTTTGGCGGACGCCACGACCTGCCGGACTTGGGCGGAATGTCCCTGCTGGACGACCAGTTCACCGGGATCATTGGCGGCCAGCCCAAGGCCGCCAGACAAAAGCAGCATGACCAGTGCGGCGGTTGATGTTGGAATGCCAGTCGTTCGACTTTTCACGGTTCCTTTCGCGTGAGTGGCTGCAGCCCTTTACCGGTTTCCCATTGAATCGCGCCTTGACCGATCCTTCTCATCGCCATTCTCTTGAATTGTGTTGACGTACGGAAACAACGAGTCTAATGTCCGCTTGTTTTAAAATTCACTCGACCAAAAGTCGTTATGCGTTTCAAGCAGAATCCGGGGCTTTTGCTGCTTGTCCCCGTTTTCCTGTTCTGCGGCAATCCGCGCGAAACCCTGGCTGAAACCCGCCGGGCGCTTCTCGTCGGCATTAACACCTATGTTCCGACAACCCCGGTGACACCGCCACTTGCGCAAGCAAACCGTTCCGCAGAGAAACCCGCCGCCAGTCGAGAGGCCTATTCCAACCTCTCCGGTTGTGTCAACGATGCCGAGGCCATGAGGGAGGTGCTCATGGAGAGATTCCAATTTGAGTCTTCGAATATCCTCGTCCTCCTGGATTCCCAGGCCAAGCGTGCCGACATTCTGGCTGAGATCCAAAAGCAACTGATTGATCACGCCGCGCCCGGGGACGTTTGCCTGTTTTTTTATGCCGGGCATGGCTCCTTGATTCGGAATCTGAAGACCACCAAACCGTCCGGCATGGACTCGACTCTAGTGCCGGCCGACTCTTGCGAAGGGGTGATGGACATCCGCGACAAGGAACTGGCCAGGCTGTTCACCAAGGCTTTGGACAAGGGAGTGATTCTCACCGCGATTTTTGACAGTTGCCATAGTGGTTCTGTCGCGCGCGGTTTGTCCAGTGAGGCAGCCAGCCGCAACCTGCTGCCCGATCCGCGCACCGTTTCCGATCCCCCCGACCCTGGCAAAACGCCCGAAGAACGGGGCGCTTTGATTCTTTCTGCCGCCCAGGATTACCAGGCTGCCGCGGAAGGCCGGGACGATAAGGCCACACCCCACGGTGCCTTCACCGCGGCGCTGCTGAAAGCCCTCAGCAGCACCCCCCCCAATGCACCGGCAGAGCAATTATTCCTCAGCGCCCAAGTCATGCTCCAGGCGGAAAAGTCCGACCAGGTGCCCGTGCTGGCTGGCACGCCTGAACGCCGCCAAAGACCGTTTTTGGGCGTGGGGACCAGCACGGCCTCAGGCCGCATGATCGTGGCAGCCCAGTCGTGCGATTTGGACACTGCTCAGGTCACTCTCCGGGCAGGCCAGGCCATCGGATTGGAAATTGGTTGCGAACTCCAGCAATTGCCACGAATCGGCGAAATTACAAACCAAGCTGGTCTTCGTATTCAAGTGACAGCGGTGGATGGGTTCGCCAAATCAACCGCCAAAGTGGTTTCCGGCAACTTCAAAAACGTGCGGAGCGGCGACCTTTTCGAAGTCACTCGCTGGGTTTATCCAAGTGCCGCCTCCCTCCGCGTCTGGATTCCATCCTCGGACCTGACGGTTGCGAACCTCAAACTGCTTGCCCCTGAAATGGCGAGCCTGCGCAGTTCCGGCCAGATTCAGTGGGTTGACGATCCTACGGAATTGACCCCCACCCATGTGTTGTCGTGGAGCGCGTCCGGATGGACACTTTCCGGAGTGGGTGGGCTGGGCAAAAAATTGCGGGCGCAGGATGTGATTCAAAAACTGGCCGCGCTGAAGGATGCCAAGCCGAAGCTGTTCGTGAGCCTGCCCGCCCCGCGGGAACTTGCCAGGGAACTCAAGTTCGGCGAGGGCACGCCCAACAGTTCCATCACGCCGGTCACCTCTGCGTCCGACGCCAACTTCTATCTGACAGGCCATTGGATGGAGTCCAAAATTGAGTATTCGTGGATCCGCCCCAATTCCACGAAGGACGATCTGCAAATGAATCCGCTGCCCATAAGAACCGATTGGTTTGAGGTCAGCGATGAAGGAAACACCATTGCGAGCGCCGCGCGGGGGCTTGAAGACAAAGCCTTGCGAATTGGCCGCCTCAAGGCCTGGCTCACCCTCGGTGCGCATGGCAGCACCAGCTATTTTCCTTATCATCTTGCTCTCCGTAACACCGCCACCGGACAGACAAAAAAGTTTGGCGACAGCGTCGTGGATGGCGAGTCTTATGGCTTGGTGCTTTTGGCCGATCCGAATGCCCAACTGGACCGTGTGCCCCCGCAGCGGGTTTATGTGCTGGCCATAGACAGTTGGGGAAAAAGCCAGTTGGTCTTTCCGCCTGTTTCCCAGGGAAACGTTGGCAACCGCGTGCCGTATGATCCGGTGGACCAAAGTGAACACGCGGCTCCGAGAGAAATCCCGCTGGGAAACCCGAACGATCCCACATTATTCACTGTGGCACAGCCTTTTGGGATCGACACTTACGTGCTTCTGACCAGCGCCGAAGCCATTCCAGAACCATCCGCTTTGGAAAGCGAAGGGGTGCGCACGCGAGGACCGGGTGGCAGCAACCCGCTGCAAGAACTGCTTGAAAATGTGGGCGCCCGCACCCGGGCCGCCAATCCTAAAGTCCCCACCGACTGGTCAATCGAAAAAGTATGCATCAAGAGCCTGCCGAAGCCCGATTGAATCCCGGCACCACACCGAATTTTGATTGTTGACAATTAATTTAAGAACTTGCGATGAAGTTCCCGGCCCACTAACCTGAAAACGTCCGCTGCCTTATTATGAAAACATGTGCCTTGCTTGCTCTGGCTTCCGTAAGCGCCATTCTGTGCGGTTGCGGATCCATCGTGAATTCCGTAAGAGAAACCGAACTCCCCAAAACCTCCGATCCCCTGACGGGCATCCGCTATTATTTGCCCAAAGGCAGGGTCCAGTTCTCGGCGGAGTGGGACATAAAAATTCCCGGATGGAACCCAACAATCACCACGCTGATTGAGGCGGATCCGAACGCCTGCTACCGGGTTGACCGCAATGTCAACGCGTTTTTTGACGATGACATCACCCTCCAGGTGGATCCCATGACGGGACTGTTGCAAGCCGCCAGCGCCACGTCCACCGACGAGACCGTCTCGGCCATTGCGAACCTTGCAGCCGGCGCCGAAAATGCGCTGACCTTCGGGGCAAACCTCGGCGTGGCTTCAACCCCCGCCGCTGGTCGGGGGCGAGAAGAGCTTACTCCAGAACAACAGGAGGACTTCGCAGAGGTCACCAATAATGCCGTTTCCTCCATGATTCATGTGATCGTGGATCCTCGCGACCCCGCCCCTCCAAAACAACCTTTTTACCTGGTCTCACCTGATGATGCTCCCAACGCCGGTCAATCCAACGCCGGTCAACAGAGGTTCGGTGAATCCAAATCCCCCAAGTATTATGCCAAATATGTCTTTGACCTTAAACGAATCAACGACGAACCATCACAGGCCGGTGGCCCTTCAACCAGCAAGACCAATCTCAGCGGCATTGTTGTCCGCACCCCCATCCCGTATAAGGTAACGGTCACGGGGACATTCTATAAGGAGGACGGCAAGCCAGTAATCCAGCCAGTGACGAGTCAGATTGTTTTTTTGCCGGACGATGACCACGACTACTTCCTTCCTCTCACCCGAATCCCTCTCGTTACCACCTCCACCAAGGTGGCTCTCGTCAACGGCATGGTGCAATCAGTGCAAAGAAGCCGTCCGAGTCTGCTAAACGCCATCGCCGGGGTCCCGAAAAACATCTTAAGCGCGCTCATTCCGCTTCCGCTGGCTATTCACCAGAACAACGTGCAAGTAGCCGCAAAACCTCAAAGCGGCTCAACAGGCAAAGGCACCACCGGAAAAGGAGCGACGAACCCCTGATTCGCGGATCAGTCAAGCCACCTCATCACCGCACCCGGATTAGGGCCAACTGCCGTCGGTGGCTACACTAAATGCCGAGCCATGCTGGAGGCGACGGCAAAATGCGGAACCTCTTTGGCGGCCGGTATGGCGGCTTGGCGGCCTGTATTCATTGGGCGATAGAACCCCTTTTAACATCCTCAGAGCTGGCTGTCATAATTATCGCTTGTGATCAAATTTCGCGCTAAATAGAATCGCGGCATGATTTCATCGCAAACTCCAATGCAATGGCCCGCTGCATGTCCCGGGACCCGAATGCGCCCGGCATACGCTTTGCTTCGAGAGCACCCCGATGTCTCTGTTCTGATCGTTGGCGGTGGCATCAACGGGATCGGCCTGTTGCGAGAGCTGGCGCTCCAGGGGGTTGACGCTCTGCTGGTGGACAAGTCCGATTTCTGCGCCGGAACGAGCGCCGCCATGACGCGCGTGATCCACGGCGGCCTCCGCTACCTGGAGAATGCGGAATTCCGCCTGGTGAGGGAGTCTCTCCGTGAGCGAAACCGGCTGTTGACCAACGCTCCCCACTACGTCAAGCCGCTGCCAACGACGATCCCGATCTTCAGTTGGACGGCCGGCATGGTTCCGGCCATCCGGAATCTGCTGGGATGGCCCGCGACGCCGGGCAATCGGGGAGCGCTTCTCATCAAGACCGGCCTGACGCTTTACGACTTGCTGGCCGGCCGCGAGTCCACCCTGCCAAGACACCAGTTCCACTCCAGGCGGGCGGCCCTCGCGCTCCGGCCGGCTCTGAACCCAGAGGTGATCTGTGCCGCGACCTACTACGACGCGAGAATCACGTATCCGGAAAGGTTGTGCCTTGAATTGGCCCAGGACGCGGAGGCGGCGTTTCCCGAGGCACGGGCATTAAATTACGTCAGCCTTTGGAGCGCCGCCGGCGACGCGGTCGTGCTGCGCGACGAGGTTTCCGGTCAGAATTGCCAGGTCAGGCCGCGCGTGGTGGTCAACGCCACGGGGGCCTGGATTGATTTGACCAATCGCGGCCTTGGGCGCGAGTCCCGTTTCATTGGAGGGACCAAAGGTTCCCATCTGGTGCTTGATCACCCCGAATTGGTGGAGGCGACCAGGAACGAGATGATCTACTTTGTGAACCGGGACGGTCGCATCTGCATCTTCTATGCGGTCTGCGGCAAAATCATCGCTGGCGCCACGGACATCCCTGCGGAAGACCCGGAGGCGGTCTGTGACGAAGCTGAGGTCAACTACATTCTGGAAGCCATGCGGCTGGCGTTCCCTTCCATTCGAGTGGACCGGTCACACGTCGTCTTTCGTTTCTGCGGCGTCCGCCCCTTGCCGCGCAGTGACGCCCTGACCCCCGGCCAGATCAGCCGCGACCATAGCTTTCCGGTTCTGGCCCCGAGCAACGGAATTAATTTCCCGATTTACTCACTGGTCGGCGGGAAGTGGACTACCTTCCGCGCGCTGGCCGAGCAAGTGGCGGATGAAATTCTGCGAGTTCTGCGGCGCCCTCGAATCCGCGATTCGGCGGAAATTCCGATTGGCGGAGGCAAGGGCTACCCAAGGATGCCGGAGAACACGGGACTGCCCCGGCACCGGCTGACAACGCTCGTGGAACGCTATGGCACCGGGGCGGACAGAGTCGCCGCCTGCCTGCAAGCGGGCCCGGATGCGCTGCTCTCCTGTCACAGCGGCTACTCGCGCCGGGAGATCGAATTCATGGCAGAGCGGGAGCGAGTGGTGCATCTGGATGACCTGATTCTGAGGCGAACGTTAATGGGGATGCTGGGAGAGGTGAGTATCCCCTTGCTTGAAGAACTGGCGACCATTATCTCGCCGGTGCTTGAGTGGTCGCAACAGGAGGCCGAGGCCGAGGTGGAACGAACCGTCCAACTTCTGCGGAGGGTTCACGGCGTGACGCTGGCCAAGTGATCGAAGTCGCCCTTGAGGTGGTCGTAGATGTCCCGAAATACCTGGTAGGTCCGGTTGTACCTTTCGTGATTCGCCGGGTTCGGATCGAAGCGCCGTTCGAGCTGCACCATCTCCAAGAGTGATTTCCGAACGTCGGGATAAACTCCAACGCCCATTCCCGCCAGGACGGCGGCGCCGAAAGGGGAGCCGACCGAGGTGCGGGGCAGCAAGAGCGGACGCCCCAACACGTCCGCCTTGATCTGATTCCAAAGGTCGCTGCGGCTGCAACCTCCCACGCTGCGTAGTTCGCGGACTTCGGCGCCAGCCCGCAGAGCGACTTCCATGTTGTGGCGGAGAGCAAAGGCGGCACCCTCCAAGATGGCGCGCACCAGCGCCGCCTTGGGCGTGGCCAGCGAGAGACCGAAAAAGACCCCGCGGGCATTGGTGTGCCAAAGGGGTGAGCGTTCCCCCATCATGTAGGGCAGGAAGATGACCCCGCCACTGCCCGCTGGGATCTCAGCAGCCTGCCCTGTCAACAGATCGAAGGCGCTGGCCTTGCCGTCGGACGCGGCCTGGACCTCCGGCTGCCCGAACTGATCGCGGAACCAGCGCAGGCAACCGCCCGAGGCGACCATGGCGCCCAGCAGTAGATGGATTCCAGGCAGGGCATGCGGCAGGGCGATCAGCGCAGGCTCTGTCAGACCCCGGTTATTCGGCATGATGACGACGGTGGAGGTTCCCGTCATCTCGGCGGCGATGCCAGATTCGACCACGCCCACCTCCAAAGCCGCCGCAGGACTATCCACCGTTCCCGCCATCACCGGAGTGCCCGCCCTCAGCCCTGTGGCTTCCGCGGCCTGCCGGGTGAGTTCTCCCTGAACGCTGTGAGCTGCCACGACCCGGGGGAATTGCGACGGCTCCACTCCGCAGGCGGAACAGAGAGCCTGAGACCATTCTTCCTTGTGGTAGTCGCGCATTTGCAGGAGCACGGCATTCGATGGATCCAGCGTGAGTTGTCCGGTGAGCCGGTAGTTGATGTAGCCGTTGACTTGGACGAACTGCCAGGTCCGCTTCAGGACTTCGGGTTCGTGATTTCGCAGCCAGAGCAGCCGCGCGGCGACGTAGAAGGCGTCAGGCCGGTTGCCGGTTACCCGGTAAATCTGGTCCGCTCCCATCTGTTCCGCCAGCCGGACAATCTCGGCTTCCGCGCGACGGTCCATCCAGATCATCGCCGGGCGCAACGGCCGGCCCGAGCGATCCAAGGCCAGCAGCGTGGGCGCCTGGCAGCTCACCGCCAGTCCAAGCACTCTCCCGGCTCCGTTGGGGACTTTGGCGAGGGCCTCATTGACAGCCTGGCAGGTGCCGCGCCACCAATCGTCGGGATCTTGTTCAACCCAGGCAGGCCGGAGGTGGTGCAGCGGATACTCCGCCTGGCCCACCGCGCAAAGGCTTCCGCGCGGATCCACCAGCACGGCTTTGACGGCACTGGTTCCTGCATCAATGCCCAGGAGTAATGGTTCCATGGATACTCTCCGATTCAACGTCTAGTGGGCGGCGTAAAGAGGCGCGATCGAGACTATCACCAGACCCGCCATATAGAACAGGAACATGAGGGCGAGGAGCCGGTTCACGCACACTCCGCCTCCGGCAAACTCCCTCCAAACCAGAACGCCCCAAAGGGCGCCGACCATGCATGAGCCTTGTCCGATGGCGTAGCTGATCGCCGGACCGACATGCAACTGCTCGGGCGCGCTGGCGGCGACCCAGTTGGACAAGGAACCGGCGATCCACATCATGCCGCCTAGGATCCCGAGGAAATGCACCCACGCCTTGCCTTTCAAATAGTCTCCGAATGTCAGCCGCGAGCCTTCGATCGGGAATTTCAGGAAGTAAAGATTATAGACGAAGACCGAAACCAGCACGCCCAGACCGAAGACGAACCCAACCGCGTAAGGCCCCAGCCCAACGCCAAACTCTCCGCCGCCCGGCTTTTTGCCCATGCCGACCACGACCAGCGGGTAGAACAGTCCCATCAGGACGCCGCCGATGCTGGCGAGCTTGATTCCCTTCCATGTGGCGGCCTTCCTGGCAGTTGCATCCGCCACGTCCCCGGCCACGCTCTTGCTGGCCGCGAACGCCCTGTATGCGATGGCGTCCACGATAATGGCGGCCACAATAAGGGCCACCCCGGCAAACAGCAGCACAGGATTCCCCTTGTGTTCAATAATGTAGTTCAAGATGACCCCCACCACCAGAGCCAGCCCCACCCCGATGGGGAACCCCACGCCCATGCCCGCCACCGCAATGGCCCCCACCACCAGGATGTTCGAGAGGTTGAAAACAACCCCGCCGGCGAAGGCGGAGAGAATGTTGGTATTGCCGGCGTGCGACAGATCAGCGGCGAAGCGGAGGCCGTCCGATCCCCAGGTGCCGAAGGTCAACCCTGCCAGGGCCGCACCCAAGGCCACTCCGATCGAGTAGTCATAGTAGAGGAGTTCAAAACGCCAGTTCTTGGTGAACTTGAGCACATTGGTCCAGGATCCCCAGCAAATCATGGTGAGAATGGTGAGCATCAAAACCATTCCGTAAGAGTGTGGCAGTGTCATAAGATCTTCTTTTGTTAGAACCCTCAGATGGCAAACCGTTAGCCGTTGGGCTGTGAATCCGTTTACAGTCTGCTCTTCCCCTCCGCCCTGGCCTTCCTCCATCTGGCCCGGGCCGCCGCCGCAAGTTTGGCCCTCACTGCCGGGCTGCTCCTTCCATCCTTCTTCTTGGCCGGCCTTGAATCCGTTGCCGCTTCGCCTTTGATCTTGGCCCAGCGTATTTTCCGTGCCTTGGCCAGAGCCTTTACAAGTTTGCGTCGATGGGCGGCAGACAATTTGCGTTTGGCGGGAACTGTGGCTTCAACGGTGGCCGGGGATGGAACTTCACCTCCACCACTAGCAATTGATTCGATTTGGCTTTGCAGCTTTTCGATCTGCTCTTTGATCGCAATAATATCGTTGAGTTGGCTTGTCGTTAAAACTGTGATGTTTGTCATGGGTAATGGTTTAATGCCGGGAGGGGTTTGGAGTCAATCACGGAGATTTAACCTGGCGCGCCAGGCGCCGCGCCAGGCGCAGGTTACACTTCCAGACGGTCGGCGGGACGGGCCACCAGGGCGTAGAGCGCGGGCACTTCCGCCAGCGGTTGCCCCGCCGTGACCTGGTCTCCGAGCGAAACCAACAACCGTGACACCGGGCCGGACATTGGCGCCAGGATGGCGGTTGCCTGGTCGTAGTCGAAGTCAATGGCGCCGGTCGTTTCGACGGTCTTGTGGTAATTGGTGAGTTCAACGGTGGAGAGATGTATGTTCTGCTGTTGAGCGGCCGTCAGGGTGACATTGCTGGCCATGATGAAGGATGTCTCCGTGTGGCTTTCCGCGCGGGGTGAACAGCCCGCCAACAGGAGCGCCGTGAAGCCGGCGGCTAAAACGGTCTCGACCGTGCGCGCGGGCCTTTCGCAAGGTCGAGGCGGCTTTCGATCCGGGAATTTGTTTTGCATGATCACTTTTCTTTCAGTTCCGCTTGATTCCACCATCCGCCGCCCAGAGCTTGGAACAGCGCAGCGGTGTCGGCAAAACGACTGGCCTGGGCCTGAACAAGATTGAGTCGGGCTTGTTGGTAAGTTTGTTGCGCGTTCAACAAAGCCAGGTAACTGCCATAGCCGACCCGCGATTGGTCGCCGGAGAGATCCAGTGTCACTTTGGCGGCCGCGGCGGCGGCGGCGGCCCTCTTGAGAGCAGCGGCGTCCTGTTTGAGCGCGTTCAGCGTGTCGGCGACATTTTGACAGGCCGTCAGGACCGTGCTGCGATATTGTTGCACCGCCTGGAGGTACGCGGTCTCTGCGGCGCGCTCGTGGTGAAGCAGAGTGCCTCCCTCAAAAATGGGTTGGGAGAGCGTGCCGCCTATTCCCCAAAAACCGGAGCCGGAGGTGAACACCGCCCGAAGACCGGATCCTCATAATAATGGTAAAAATGCAGGCACTTTCTCTGTTCACAGACCGGTTCCAGGCGTTGGGTTTGGTGATTGGGCCGGACGGTCATGACCAGGCAGGGTTCCACGGCGCCCAGCACGGCGATGAGTCCCTTGCGGATGTGATCATGTTGGGCAGTCTGTTCAATCCAGTCCTCCTTGCTGAAGGAGGCGCTGCGCAAATAACGATCAGGCCGCTTTTCATCAACGGCGTCTTGGCGGGCGTGGTCGCCGATCTGTTGGCTGACCTGTTGGGCGTGCCGGGCAAAATCCTTGAGCAGGATTTTGGCCGCGCCAAGGTAGCCCCGCATCCACTTGGGGGAGAAGAGCGCTCGGAGCGTCCCCCGGAAACGGAGGCGATCGTAGCCCCCCAAGACAGACTTGATCAACGAGCCGAATTTGTGAGAAAACACGGCGGGAACGTGGCGTTCCGGTAAAGCAAGTGTATGCATATACCTGCTTATAACCAATCGAACGCCATGTTTCCATTTTCGGCAAAGCCGCAACCAAAACCCGGCGGCGTGCCAAACAGAGCCACCTCTATGGAAGCGTGCCCGCAAGCCGTCCGGTTTTGGTTGCGGCTTTGCCGCGCTGCGAAATATGCGGGCTAAGACACGCCATCAAGTACGAGGGCTACAAGTATAGCTACGCGCCCGCCACCACGGGCGACTGGGTGCTACTTGAGCCGTAGCACCTGCTCCATATCCGCGCATAAATAAAGGGACAAGATGGGGAACTTGTCTTATGAGTATGGCATGCGCGCTCGATACTTGCGGTTAACTGCGAAGAAGGCTCAAGAACTCTCGGCTTTGCAGAAGGAAGCG
>Ga0326728_10010111_pt1 | contig 22257 bp, 17 predicted proteins | sample MB3enrmetagenome_FD_207602 | JGI IMG/M metagenome (GOLD analysis project Ga0326728, IMG submission 207602) | Lab enriched peat soil microbial communities from McLean, Ithaca, NY, United States - MB31MN | ecosystem: Environmental > Terrestrial > Soil > Wetlands > Peat | place: USA: New York... | reverse complement strand
CCCTCTCCATCCCGTTGACCCGATCGACCACTTCCTTAAGTATGTTTTTGGCGAGCCGCGTCACGCCCGTATAGTAGAGCGTCATGAGCTCGGCGCTCTGCGGATCCTCGAAGGCCCAAGGATCGAGCTGATGGATCGACGGCTTCGGCCTGATGCCGGGCTTCGACTCGATGTATTTCACACCGCCGGTCAGCCCGCCGATCTGGTCCTGCCAGCCTCCGCCCGTCGTCAGCATCTGCTCTACCTCGAGGACTTGGAGGAACAGGGACTCCTGCGTCGTCGGCACGCCGAAGAAACGCTCGAGCGCCCCGAGTATGGTCCCCGCGAGTATCGAGGAAGTGCCCAAGCCCGAGCCCTTGGGGATCGCGCAGAGCAGGGTAAGCTCGAGTCCGCCGCCGGAGGCCTCGAGAAAAGGAGAAAGGGAGGCTCCGTCCGGTAAGTTCGCTCCGATGCCGAGAAGAGCGAGCGCCGCCTTGGGCAGCGCGAAGGACGAGTTCGGGTCGCGATAGGCTCGCAAGGCGGCGGTATCCTCTATCGTCTCGCTCAGCCCGAGGTCTATCGAGTGCACTCGTATCCGAGGCTCCTTCGTGCGCCTTACGAAGGCTTGTATCGGGCTTTGCCCGTTCAAGTCTACGGCGAGGTTCACCACAGCGCCGCCGTAACGGTTAGTGTAGGGCGGGGTATCAGTCCAGCCGCCGGCGATATCGAGCCTGGCGGGAGAGCGCGCCCATACTATCTGATCGAGCTTCACCTTCGCGCGGAGGTCGAGAGATCCGCTCCTGTGGGCGAAACGTATGTCGATATGCTCGGCATCGGAGACGATCCCCTGCCTCGCCTTTTGAACGACAGCGCCCCGATAGGCCTTGAGCAAGGGATCATCGGTAACCTTGTAGCGAGCGGCAAGCGCATTCGCGTCGAGCCCGAAGGGAATGCACTCAGCGACGTCTTGTGCGGGCGCCGAAAAGAATCCGCCCTTTCCTAGCGCGGATGCGAGGTCGGAAGCGCGCATCTGCCGCCGCTCCGCGTCGCGACTCTCCGCGTTGGAAAGCTCGTTAGCCCGCCGTATCGAAATGCGGGGAGACGAAAGGAACCAAGCCTTCCACGCCGATGGATCGCCGGGCTTTCGCCAATAGCCCGCTAAGTGGTCGGCATCTACGGCTTCGGGGAAAAGCGCCACGGCATAAAGGTCAAAGGGTCCTTGAGCCGAGGAACCGATATCTTCGGGCCTGAGTCCGCGCTCGGCGAGCCAGATGTCCATCGCCGTGCCGCAGAACTTCGCGTCCGCTAAAGAGGCGACTGGTTTGAAGCTGTCGCCACTGTGATAGACGAGCCGATACGAATGTATAACGCGCGTAGCATCCTCGACGCGGCGCTCGTCGATGCATATACCCGCGGGGACGCTCTCGTCGAGATACAGGTCCCGTATGCCGACGAGCATGTTGCCGCCCTCGAGTCTGGCACGAAGGCCGCGACAGTTTTCCGCAAAGGAACCCTTACCGAAAGCTTCGATCGCGACATCGGAGCAGGAAAACTGAACCAGAGCTTCCGTCGCTTTCGGAACGAGCTCCTCGGCGGCCAAGGCGTAAAAGGGCAGATGGCCCTCTTCGAGCAGCTCGACGCAGGCTCCGGGATACTCGGCCGCGCTTCCGAAGTGGAGAAAGGCGCTATCGCGCACGAGAACGCCGGAAAGACCGCAAGGATGGAAGAGCGAGTAAAGTTCTTCGAGCTCCTGAGCCGAGAGCGTCGTCGAACCCGCTACCCGCTCAAGGTAGCCGTCTAGATCGAGAGAGGCGAGGCAGGCGGTCAAGAGCTCGAGATAAAGATCGAAGCGGCGCTCCTTCCCTGCCCAGGTCTTGCGCAAGGAAGCCAAAGCATCGAGGGAAGACCCCCGGAAGGAGACGATGCCAAGATCGAGGGCGCAGGCGTCCCTGCCCTCGATCCTCGCCTCGCGCTCGAGAACGCTTGGGCTCGCTTTCTGGAAGTAATCCCTAACCGAGCCCGAAACGGGATCGAAGGAGAACACGCCATGCCGCGATCCGCGCTCGAAGGTGTCGGTGGCCGCGAAGCCGCAGATCGCGTCATCGGGCAAGTCCAAAAGCTCGGTCTCGAAATCGATCACGACATCACCGGAACAGACGACCAATTCATCCGCCCTCCAGGGATAGCGGAAAAAGAGATCGAGCATGTGGTCGAGGATCACTGGCTGCATGAGGCAACTGGAAGGCGAAGGCAGGGGCGCGAAGAGCTTCCCCTCGGGTACATAGGCTGGGAGCCTGCGCGATTCGCCGCCCGCATGTATCACAAGAGCACGCGACGGCGCGCGCCGAGCGAGAGCGCCGAGTGCCCAGAGCGTACCGCCTCCCGACCCGACCCTGCCTCCCGGTGGATCGGCGCATACGATAAAGTCGATCTCTCGTGGATAGAGCCCCGCATCAATCCGCCTCTTGATAAGGGCGCGAAAGACTTGAGCCTGGGCCTCGTTGGAAGCGGTTATTACGCAACTGTCGAATAGTTTCATTATCGCAACGAGGGTAGACTACTCCTGTCGGCTTTTCAAGCGCCTTCCCATACCAAGGTAAAGCCACTAAAATTGACCCCGTGTCCACTCGCAACCTGCTCTCGAAAGGCCTCAGTGCCCTCGCCCTCCCGCCGGAAGGGCCGCTCTTCGAAGGCCTCTCCCGCTACATCGCGGATATCGAGCGACTGAATCCCAGCCTCGGCCTCGTGGGCGCTTCAGGGGATGAGCTCGTAATAAAGCACATCCTTGACAGCCTTGCACCCATCGCGACAATCCGCGACCTCCTCGGCGATAGGAGTTCGCCTAGTATCGCTGACCTCGGCACCGGCGCGGGCCTCCCGGGGATACCGCTCGCGCTTTGCCTGCCCCAAGCTCAGGTCGCCCTCATAGACCGCATGACGCGGCGCACCGACTTCCTCCGCGAAGAGCTCGAGCTCATTCCCCTCGATAACGCCGAGGTCATAGAGAAGCAGGTCGAGCACGCCAAGGGTTCCTATGACCTTGTCACTTTCCGCGCCTTCAGGCCCTTCGAGCGTAAACTCTTCAGGCGCGTCTTCGCGTTGTGCGACAAAGGGGGTTGCGTCGTCGCCTACAAAGGCAAGGCCGACAAAGCGCGCTCTGAGCTTGCTGAAATCGAAGGTCTCTACGCGAGCGCCGAGATAGTTCCGGTCAAGGTGCCTTTTCTCGAGGACGAGAGGTGCGTAGTCGTGATGCGGCCGGCGCGCTTGCCGGGGTAGTCCAATGGTACGCTCTTTATCGCTTTGCTCTTTTAAAGAATCGCATACCGTATGATATGAGTAAAAGGAGGAAACCGCGATCGACAACGAAAAGAGTCGAGCAATAGACGCCGCAGGCCAGCATGGCCTCAAGAATCGAATTAAGTATGCTGTACTGTCCAAGGAGCGATAGACCATAGCAAGAGGCCGCCATGAATACGCTCGCGATGAGAAGGCTGCTAATATTCTTGACTGTAGCGCCAAAGCGGATGCCGGTCGTCTTCCTGAGACCGATTGCGTGAAACGACTCAACGACTCGTCATTGTACTGAATGAATTGAGCGTTTTTATGTGCCTCGCCTCTTTTCCTATATCCACAGGCAACGAGATCGCATCCGCTGGCTTTTCTTAAGAGCGTCGATACGTAATCTTTATCTATCCAATCGTCGCTATCGACGAAGGCGATCCACTCACCGCGCGCGTAGGAGAGTCCGAGATTCCGCGCGGAAGAGACTCCCCCATTGGTTTTCGCAAAGACGGAAATCCGGGAATCTCGCGCAGAATATTTTTTACAAATACCAAGACATGAATCGGTAGAACCATCGTCAACGAGTATTAGTTCAATCGCAGAGTAGTCTTGGGAGATTATGCTTTCGATACATTGGTTTAAATAGGAAGCCGAGTTATATATAGGGACTATGATGGAGACTAAAATATCCGTACTTTTGCCCACGCCCGCTTATCTTATCATTTAATAATCTTTGAATCAACAACACCTTGGGAGTACGTCTCACCAGAGATTAGACTGCCAGACGAAACCCGGAAGCGCGCTTGAATCGACCGATTCTCCGTGACGATATTCCAACGCGCGGCCGAAACCTTCCCCATCGCGACGGTACGCCAGAATGGAAAGGTCCTCGGGGTTAAGAATCCAGTATTCGCGTACGCCATGCTTGGCATAAAGCTTTTTCTTCTTACTAAGGTCTTTCATCGCCGTCGAGGGCGAAAGTATCTCGACAACGAAGTCCGGTCCCCCGCGGACGCCTTTATCGCAGAGCTTGTCATGGTCGCAGACGACAATAACGTCGGGCTGCACGATCGTGTCGATATCGTCCTCCGCCTCGCCGCGGGAGGAAGGCAAGAAAACATCGATCGGGGCGGCAAGCAGCTCGCAGTGTTTCCCTTGCAGAAAGGCATAGAGCTTGCCTACAAGGTCCACGACGAGGCGCTGATGCGAATACGTCGGGGCCGGGCTCATTGCGTAAGCCGAACCTTCGATAAGCTCCCAGCGCTCGCCCTCTGGCCAGTTCTTATATTCCTTATAAGTGTAATGACCGCTGGTATCTATGGCAGCGCTTCCTTCGGTTTTCGTACTCATACGACCTCCTCAGCGCCCGGGCCTCCGCTTTACTACGATAGTCGCTATTCGATCACGGATCCGTCAACAAACCTTTGGCCCGCGAGTCGATCGAGTTCAGCGTCTGCATGAGCACCTGCTTCTCGATGAGGTCGATAAGTCTCGCCTCGACGAAGCGCTTGGCCTCTTCGCTAAAACCCCCCGCGGTAATACAGTAGCCCTTGCCCGCCTTTAGATCCTTGACTCGCGCGTGGAAGTCGCGCACGGCGAGCTCCCCAACCGTACCCTGCGAACGGATAAAGCGAAAGAGAATGAGGTCCGACCACTTGGAGGTCTCCACCTCGGCAAGTACGTCCGCCCAGTCGTTGCCCTGGACCGAGATGTCCGTGATCTTGACCTTGGCCTTGGGAAAGAACAAGAGCGCGATTTTGCGGCAGAGGGTGACGAAGTCGCTCGTCGATCCCAAAAGGTAGGTCTGAAGGTTGCGGTTGGAGTTGAGCTCTTTGTACTTCGCGAGAAGGACGGGCACGTCCTTGAAGTTCGGGTATACAGCCTGCACTTCGGTGAGCAGGCCCACCGCTTTGCCTATATCCTGCATTTGCAGCGCCGCCGCCGCGAGCCGGTACTTTAGCTCCACGACGCTCTCGATCTTGGCGTTCGGGTGCTTGAGGCCAATTTCGAAGTCGGCGACCGCGCGCTCGTAGAGCTTCTGATTCAAGTGAATAGTCCCCGCAAAGAGCGAGGCGGCGGGGCCGAGTACCGGATCGGCGCGCAGGTGGCCGAATACTTTGAGCGCCTGCTCGAGGTTCCCGAGCTCATAGTAACACTCTGCCGCTGCGAAGAGGGACTCCTTGTCATCGGGCTCTATGTCGAGGGCCCTGCGCAGGATGGAGAGAGCTTCTTTGTAGGATTTCACCTTGAAGTAGGAGTTGCCGAGGTATCGGAGGGCCGGCGCGTGATCCGGCTGGGCCGCAATCGCCTGTTTGAGGAGGACTACCGCCTTCTCGTAGGCCTTATGCTGGTACTCGATAATGCCGAGGTTGTAGTTGACCTCGAAGTCGTCCTGCTTGAGACTGCGCGCCACCATGAGGCCGCGATAGGCTTCGTCGCCGCGGCCCAATTTAAGTGCGGCTATGCCGTAGCGCTCGTTCGCCTCGAGCTCGTTGACATCGGGGTTGCCCGCCCCGATCTCGGACAGGGTCTCGTAGGCCTTGAGGGCTCGCTCCCAGTCTTGATCGTCCCAGGCGACGTTCCCGATGGCCGCGAGCGCCTCGGGGTCCTTGGGATTGGATGCTAGACGGCGGTTGGCTTCCTTGAGCACCTGCGCCTTGTCCTTGCCCTGGAGCCTGCGCTTCCCCGAAACCTTGGGCAGCTCGCCCTTCCTCGCCGACGTGACGACACTGAGGACTATTACGAAAACGAGGAGTATGACGACGACGATTACGATGGGGAAAAAACCCATGCTCTTATAGTGGAGTCCCGGAGCCCGACTGTCAACCGCGCCGGTTAATTCTTCGCGACTCGCTTGGCCGCGGCCTCGCCTAGCTGCCGAAAGAGGGCGCGAATGTCGTCGGCTCCGAAGCGCCGCATCATGGCGGCCTGGGCGGGAAAGTGCGGAGCGACGAAGCTATCGACAGTATAGCGCACGTACGTGGTGCAGCCCGAGGCGTCCGACCGGTCTTCGAAGAACCAGGAGCCGCTCGACGAAAGAGTAGTATCGTCGACTTCGATCGATTCGAATTTAAAGACCGCCGTCTTTCCATCGCGGCTGATTACGTTGCGAAAGACCAGATTGGATATGTACGAGAGGCCGAGAAAATGGACTCCCGTCCGCTGCTCGACAACTGCGGTCGTGCCGTCATCGGAACGGACTCGGACCTCCTCGATCCGCGGAAACGTCTTCGGGGAGTCCTTGAAGTCCCAAAGGATGGCGACTAAGTCGTCCATCTTCGCACGATAGGCCCCCTCGAACTCACTCGAGAGATGTATCCACACTTTGCCCTTGTCGTCGCGGTAGTCGCAGACATTGAACGACACTTGGCGCTGGCGATCGGTGAAGGTATCGGCGCCGAAGACCGAAAGCGAAGAGGAAACCGCTACTATAAGGAAGAATGAGAAACGGCGGTATATGCCCATTAACTGCCCCTAATCGATTGCCAGGCCATTGGCGACGGAGTACAGTAGTACCTTATTTTGGGCAGGGAGTATAGAGCGTGAGAATCGCCATTGTATCCGATTGCTACTGGCCGCGCGTCAACGGAGTAACGGTATCGGTCCAGTCCTATTCCGAACAGCTGATCAAGATGGGGCATGAAGTGCTTCTCCTCTGTCCGGCCTATCCGGCTTCCTGGGGCAGCGTCCCAGCCGAAGCCTGGGTCAAGCGCCTGCACTCGGGCAACAACCTAGTCTCGAACGAAGACCGCCTGCTCAGCCTGGTTGCGCTCCCCGCCTTCTTCCACGCCCTCGACCGCTTCAATCCCGACGTCATCCACGTCAACACCGAGTTCACGGCCAACACCGCGGCCCGCATCTACGTGAAAGCCCGAGGCTACCCCCTCCTCGTCACCTCGCACACGGACTGGGAAGATTACATCTGCAACTACATCCGCTTCGTCAATCCTCGCATCATGCGTGCCTTCGCCCGCTTCGTGATGCGTATGCTGTTCCGCTCGCCCGAGGTTGTCATCACGCCTTCACGCAACCAACAGCGCAAGCTTAAGAGCTACAACATCCACAAGCACTTCATCATCATTCCCACGGGCATTCCTTGTGTCTTCTCGCCCAAGGGCAAGGACGAGATTGCCGCCTATCGCGAGGACCTTTATAGGCGCTTCCCCGTTCTGCGCGGGAAACGGATCATACTCTTCGCCGGCCGCATCACCATCGAGAAGGACGCCAAATTCCTCATCCCCGTACTGCACCGCATACTCGAACGCAAACGTGACGTCGCCTTGGTCTTCGCGGGCGATGGGCCGGCCAGGGCTCAGCTCGAGGCCACTATCAAGAGAGGCAAATTGTCCGACCACTGTATCTTCATGGGCTACGTAGGCAGAGACGAGCTCCCTCTCGTCTATGCCGCCTCCGACGTCTTCGTCTTCCCCTCCAAGACCGAAACCCAGGGCCTGTGTACGATCGAGGCCATGGGCGTGGGCCTGCCCGTCGTCGCTATCGGCGAGATGGGCACCCTCGACGTCATGCGCGGAGACAACGGCGGATTCATGGTTAAAAACGACGTAGCAGAGTTCGCTTTAGCGACACTGAGGCTTCTCGAGGACGAAACCTTGCGTGCGGCCAAGTCTGCGGAGGCCGTCGAATGGGCCAAACAATACCGCATCGAGGTCACGACAGTGCGCCTCTTGCGCCTGTACAAGGTACTGGCGTCCCGCCACGCGCAGCTCCTGAGGCTGCGCAGCGGGATACGGTAAGAAGCCTTACTTCTCGGTATTATTCTCTCTAAGGCGATTCTCTTTGTCGTAGTGAAGGAAGAGAAAGAGGCCGAGCAGAAGAACCCAGGAGCCGATCTTCACGACGAAGGCTCCTTGATTGTCTAGGTAAAGCGACGAGAGGGCCGCTGCGCCCAGTACAAGGTTGACCGATCCGATGATGACCAGAACCTGCCAGGTCGAGAGCCCCATATTGAGCAGTTTATGATGCAGATGGCCTCGGTCGGGAGTGAAGAAAGAGACATGTGCGCGCATGCGCCTGAGCATGGCCGCGAAGGTATCGTAAATCGGGATAAGGAGCGCGGTGATGGCGGATAGGAAACCCAGCTCATTGCGGCCCCCATGCGCCTGATTTAGTAGCGGAAACACCGCGAGAACGAAGCCAACGAAAAGGGCGCCGCCGTCGCCCATGAAGATGCTGGCCTTAGGCCTATTGAAGACGAAGAAACCCAAAATGGAACCCAGGAGCATGCAGCAAAGGACAGAAGACGCATAGTCCCCCGTGATATAGAAGTAGAGGGCGAAGAAAACAGAGACGATGCTCGAGACCGTGCACGACAGCCCATCCATCCCGTCGATAAGGTTGAGGGCGTTCGTCACGCCCACGAGCCATATGACCGTGAGGGGATACGAAAAAAGGCCAAGATCGATTATTCCCCAGCCGAAGAAGGGAAAGTCTATCGTCCTGAAACGATAGCCCATGCACACGACGAAGATCGCAGCCAGAAGCTGGACCGCGAACTTGAACCTGGCATGGAGGCTACGGAAGTCATCCCCGAGGCCGAGCGCGAAAACCACCAAGCTCGCCACGGCTATAGGCCAAAAGCGGCTTGTAATCGAAAGATGGGGAAAGGGACCGAATGGAAGAAATATCACGACGAGGAAGGCTATATCGAAGCCGACGAAAATACCGATGCCACCGAGACGCGGAATGGATCCCTTGTGGATCTTCCGCTCGTCTATCTTATCGTACCAGCCTCTCTTGCGGCAGAGATCCCGTACGAACCAGACCGCAGTGAGCGATACGAGGAAAGCGAAGATGCCTGTACACACCAAAGCCATGCTCACTACATCCTAAGTTGATTTTTCCCAAAGAAGACTCACCATACTATTACGAACCCTCCACTCTCGCAAGAGCTATCCGAACTTACGATTAGCCCTGCAGTCAATCAGTTACCGTCCATTATAGTTTTTCTCCAGCCAGTTCTTGTACTCGCCGGAGCGCACATGCTCGCACCAGGCTTTGTTGTCGAGGTACCAGCGCACAGTCTTGCGCAGCCCCTCGTCGAAGCTGTGGTCCTGCTTCCAGAGGAGCTCCTTCTTGATGCGCGAACAGTCGATCGCATAGCGCCTGTCGTGGCCCGGCCTGTCTTTCACGTAATCGATGGTAGAACGGATCTTCGCGGGATCGAGCTTCGCTTCCTCGGAGACGAGCTCGATGAGGCTCCCTAAAAGGCGTATGTTCTCCCACTCATTCTCTCCGCCGATGTTGTAGCCCCTGCCCGCCTCGCCCTCGCGCATGATCTTCCAGACAGCCGCGTTATGGTCCTCGACGTAGATCCAGTCGCGGATGTTCTTGCCGTCGCCATAGACCGGCAGGGCCTTGCCCTCGAGCATGTTGAGGATCATGAGCGGGATCAGCTTTTCGGGGAACTGATAGGGACCGTAGTTGTTAGAACAGTTGGATAGGGTCACGGGAAGGCCGTAGGTATGGTAATAGGCCATCGCGAGATGGTCCGATCCCGCCTTGCTCGCCGAGTAGGGCGAGCGAGGATCGTAGGGCGTCTGTTCGGTGAAGTAGCCCGTATCGCCCAGGGAGCCGTAGACCTCGTCCGTACTTATATGGTGAAAGAGCACGTCTTTACGGTCCTTCCAGGCGTTTCGCGCAACATCGAGCATCGTATAAGTGCCGATGACGTTCGTCGTCACAAAGGCCTCGGGGCCCAGAATCGAACGGTCGACGTGGCTCTCGGCCGCAAAGTGAAGGACAGCGTCGGGCTCGTAGTTCTTGAAGATAGCCTCGATGGCGGCCCTGTCGCGGATATCCGCCTTCTCGAAGAAGTAGCGTTTACCGCCGAACTCTTTGGAAACGCTCGAAAGGCTCTCGAGGTTGCCCGCGTAGGTAAGCGCGTCCACGTTCACGAGCTTGCCGCAAAAATCGGTCTTCTCGAAGAGGTAATGGATGAAGTTCGAACCGATGAACCCGGCCCCGCCGGTCACGAGAATGGTCCTAAAGTCTCTAGCGCTCATACTATTTGGATTCCTTTCGTCTTAATATCATGAATAATGGAAAGTCGCGCCGTGTCGAAGTATCCCTTCGAAAAAACCACGGGCTCTATTTTCCAGTCTATCTTCTGCGCGTCCGTAAAGAGCTTGGTCTCCTCTTCCGGACTAAGGTCTGCGTCGACTACGATGCCCAGGTCTATATCGCTATCCTGACTCGGCTCTCCGTATGCCCACGAGCCGAAAAGATAGGCCGCGCGGACAGGGAATCGCTCGCTTTCGACGGCGATGAATCTTCTTAGAAGATCGAGAATATCGGATGCCTTCTCAGCTTCTCGCATAATGTCGTGCTCCCCTTAAGAAAGGCCTCAGCCTGAGGTCGTTGCGTCTCCTCGGTCAGGATCCGTACATCGACCTGATAGCGCGTCTTGAGATAATAGTTAGAAAGGGAATTAAGGAACGCAAGCTCCTCCTCAGATATCGATATTCCCGACTCTGCGGCGAGCCGCGCCAGATTGTGATGATGAGCCGGCCTTCCATACAGGCATAGGAGAGCCTTAAGGTTCTTCTCGACGGCCTGCTCGCAGGTGTAGACAACATAAAGATAGCGACTGGCGGCAAGCATTGCCTGCGCCGTGTCGAGATCGTAAGCAGCCAACCCCGAGAGGATCTTTATGTCCTCACTGAAGACGAAGGCCTCCTTGAAAAAGTCCCGTAATGACGATTTCCAGTCAGGTATCTCGAGGCCATAGCTTCTCTCGATCTTTTCCTTGGACAGCACCGAGTAGGCCGGCCGCTTCGCCTTGGTGGGATACTGGTCGGTTGTAAGAGCGTCGACTACGCAATCGCCCGTTAGTAGGCCGTATTCCTTGCCGAGCTTCTGGATCTCGAGCGCGAACTCGTGCCAGTTCGTCTCGCCGAGGTTGGTGAAGTGAAAAGTGCCGTAGACAGGCTTCGGTGCGCGCAGAATGGCGACGATAGCGGCCGCGAGATCTGCGGTATAGGTGGGAGTCCCCTTCTGGTCGAAGACTACGCCGATCTTGTCCTTAGTCTTCATCAGCTTGAGCATCGTATACACGAAGTTGGGGCCGTGCTTTCCATAGAGCCAGGCGGTGCGCACAATCACGTGCTCGGGACAAAAGGCCGCAAGACGCTTCTCGCCCGCTGCCTTCGTTCTGCCATAAGCGCTATTCGGGGCCATAGGATCGGATTCGAGATAAGGACGCGCCCCCGTGCCGTTGAACACATAGTCCGTGGAAATGTGCAAGACCTTGGCGCCGATCGCTTTGGCGCAGGACGCTATATTCTCAGGTCCCTGGGCGTTCAGGCGCTCGGCGAGAACCTCTTCGGCTTCTGCCTTTTCCACCGCGGTATAGGCCGCGCAGTTGACGATCCATTCGATTCTTTTTCCCGAGGCGAAGGCCGCGAGAGCCGTGGGCTCGAGAATGTCCACGTCGCGGTCCGTTCCGACGCTTTCGAGGCCGGCAGCGGCGAGGGCATTCGATAACTCGGTGCCGAGCATGCCTCTGTTCCCAATAAGCCAAATCATGGTCAGTTTCCTTTCTCAACAATATGGCACAGTATTTCATCGTATCATATATGGACACGGTGCAAAAGACTTCAAAATCTACGATCCACGGCTGTCCACCCAAGGCTTTTATGCAACTTAAAACTTAAACTTGAATATTGCATAGAACTATGTTAATCTCTTATTCAATAGGAGATTAGCCATGGCTTCCTACATAGAACGGGCTATCGAGCCGACAGCCTTGGAAGTCGCAGCCCAATATCCTGTAGTCGCCATTCTCGGGCCCAGGCAGGCGGGCAAGACGACTCTTGCAAAAAGCTCTTCCCGGAACATATCTACGTGAACCTCGAATTCCCCGATGATCGAGTCCTGGCGCAATCTCCTAGGAGCCTGTCGGACTGAATACCAGGGGAAGCCGCGCAATTCCCCGGTATTCAGTCCGACAGGCTCCTAGACGATAATGAATACGATGGCTTCCCTTCCGATAAGTCCCGAGTCCGGGCCGCAAGCAGTCCTGGAGATACTCTATCGCCTCAAGGTGCGCGACGCCATGAGTTCGCCCGTCATCACGGCCGAGCCCGGCGACGGCATGCGCGAAGTGCAGTACCGTATGAGGGACAACGGCATCACGGGCGTGCCCATAGTCGAGGGCGGCCGCCTCGTCGGCCTCGTCTCGATGGGGACCGTCATCGAGGCTCTCGACGCCGGGCGGATCGAGCAGAAGGCCGGCGAGCTCATGACGCGCACGGTCATTTCCCTCGAGGACGATATGCCCCTGTCTTTCGCGACCACCTACTTCAACCGTTACAAGTACAGGCGCTTCCCCGTGCTGGATCGGGACGGCAGTCTCGTAGGCATAGTTTGCGCCTCGGACATCATCCGCGCCCTTCTCGTGGCTATGAATAAGGAAGTCGAGCGGCTCGAGGAGAAGCTCGCCGCGGCTGCGCCGGTCGCCGAGCCCGTTCCCGACGGCCAGGTGAGGCTTTCCTTTCAGGTCACGCGCTTCGACTTCGAGCACGCGGGCACCGCGAGCGCCGCGTTCAAGAAGGCGCTCAAGGGCCTGGGCATAGAGGCAAGTATAGTTCGGCGCGCCGCCGTCGCCTCCTATGAGCTCGAGCTTAACGAAGTCATCCATTCCGAGGGAGGGGGCATCTCCTGCCACGTTGGCGATGGGCGTATCGAGATAGTCGCCGAGGATCGAGGTCCGGGCATCCCGAACGTCGAGTCCGCGATGACCGAGGGCTTCTCCACGGCCAACGAGTGGATCCGCAGCCTGGGCTTCGGGGCGGGCATGGGCCTGCCCAACGCACGCCGCGTCTCCGATGATTTCGAGATAGATTCGGGCCCCGGGCGCGGGACTCGCGTCCGAGTAGCGATACGATATTAGGAGCAGATATGCGAATCAGTGAACTTGCGCCCCTTCTAGGGCTCGAGGTGGTACAAGGCGAGTACTCCGATAGAGAGCTCTCCTCCGGCTACGCTTCCGACCTCCTGTCCGACGTCATGGCCAACGCGAAGGCCGACGGGGTTCTCGTGACGGTCCAGGCGCACAAGAACGCCATCGCGGTCGCGAGCCTCGTGGGGCTCGCCGCGATCATCGTCTGCAACTCGCGGCCCATGCCCGAGGATATGCTCGAGGCTGCCAAGACCGAGGGCGTCGCCCTCTTCCGGAGCGCCCAGAGCGCCTTCGAGATATCGGGGCGGCTCTGGGTGGCCCTGCACCGGCCGTGAGGATCCTCGCGGATCTTCACAATCATTCCTGCCTCTCTCCCTGCGCCTCCCTCGAGGAGTCGCCCTCTCTAATTGCGCACCTGGGCGCCGAGCGTGGCCTGCGCCTCGTTGCGCTCACCGACCACAACTCGGCCTTGAACTGCCCTGCTTTCGGGCAGGCTTGCCGCCGCGAAGGAATAGCGCCCGTCTTCGGCATCGAGGCCTCGAGCGTCGAGGAAGTGCATGTCCTCTGTCTCTTTGCAACTGTAGCCGAGGCCCTTTCCTTCGGCGAGACGCTCCGCGGCCTTCTCCAGATCGTGCCCTACGACCCCGAGAAGCTCGGCGACGAAGTCGTCGTCGACGCCGATGAACTCGTGCTCGATCTGCCGGACTACTACCTGGGAGCGGCCCTCTCCATAGGCTTCGACGAGCTTTGCGCCGAGGCTTCCCGCCGCGGCGCTATCGTTATTCCAGCCCATGTCGACAGGCCCATGTTCTCGGTCGCGAGCCAGCTGGGCTTCTTGCCTCCAGGCCCCTACGACGCGGTCGAATCGATGAGCGAACCGCCGCGCGAGCTCAGTCTCGGGCTCTGCGCGATCTCGGGCTCGGATTCGCATTATCCGGAGCATGTATGCCGCAGGCCTTTCTTGGTCGATCTGCCGGGCGGTCTTCTCGCCGCGTCCGCGGCTGCCGACGCTTCGCCTACGGCCGAGGCCGCACTCTTCGCCGCCCTGCGCGCCGAATTGAGGGAATCTCGCGTCGAGCCCTACTGGGCGGCAAAGACGTGAGGCTCGCCGGGTGGCGCTCGTTGCGCGTCATCGTCGCGGCGATCTTTTGCGCGACGGCGACCGGCCTTTCCGCCGCGCCTGCCAATCCTCTGAACGTCATCGAGCTGCGCGACGGCGTCGCTTCCGTAGACATCCTCCCTTATGCTCTCGTCGCGGTCGAGCGAGGCGGTGCCGGAGCTCCGCAAAGGCTTTCCTTCAATCCCGATGCGAGCGTCTTTTCGCCTGTCCATCCCGAGGCATTTAGGGGCTTCGTAGCCGCCGACGCTGCCTGGATCAGCTTCACCATACGGAGCGCCGCATCCGCGCGCTCGTGGCTTATCGAGGCAGGCCCGAACAGCCTGGACTCGGTGAGCGTCTACATCGTCGACCCCGACGGCATGATCGAGCATATGATTGCCGACGCCAACTCGCCTCCCAGGGCCTCGACGCACTCGCTCTCTGAGTTCTGCTTCCGCCTCACGATCGGCCCCGGCGAGGTCAAGACCGTGTATATGCGCTTCGCCTCGGAAAGCCTCCTGTCGGTCAAAGCGAGGGTCTGGGACTCGTTCGAGTATCTTCGTACGGACGAGAGCGACTCCATTCTCATCGGATTCGCCATGGGCGTCATCATTGCAGTGTTTTTTTACACCCTATTCATCGCGCTCTCGCTGCGCAACGGCGCCTATATCTTCTACTTAATCTACTTGGCTGCTCTCGGCTGCCTCGTCCTCGTCGAGAGCGGCCCGAACTCCTCCTTCCTGCCCATCGGCACTGCGTGGGGCATAAAGCGCGCCATACCCTTCTACTCGTCGTTGATGGGTTTCGGCATGGCGCTCTTCGCCGGGCGTTTCCTCGACATGAAGCACCGCTCTGGCTTCTTCTTCGTCTCCCTCCTCGTCGTCGCGGCCTTCGTCCCTTTATTCGACCTCGGCTTAGCCTTTCTCGACCTGCGTGCGATTTCCTTGGCTGGCGTAGGTTTCGACGCGGTTGCGCGTCTCTTCATCCTGGCTGCCGCGATAGCGGCGGTCGCAGGCGGCGGAAAGAGACGCGAAATATACTTCCTCGTCGCCTGGGTTCTCTCGGTGGCGGGCTCAGCCGTTTCCCGCCTCGGCGCCTTCGGGCTGATCGACAACGCTTCCTCTTTTCTCTTGGACAAAGCCGAGGCGATCGGCGCGGTCTCCCAGATCCTCCTCCTGGCCTACGGCATCACTGACGCCATCAATACGATACGCGCCGAGACCGAGGCAGGGCAGCTCCGCTCGATCGAGCTCCTCGAGCGGGCCAATCGCGTCAAAGAGGACTTCGTCATCGGCACGAGCCTCGAGTTTCGCTCGCCCCTCTACGGTATAGTCGGTCTCGTCGACGCTCTCGAGAATTTGTTACAGGATCGGGCGAACCCCGAGGAGAAGAGGCTTTCGGCCCTTATCCGCGCCGAAACTCTTCGCCTCCTCGGCAGCGTGGCCAACGTAGCGACCTTCGCGAGGCTGCGCAACGGCGACATAGCCGTGCAGACCGAGCGGGTTTCGCTGCGCGAGATCACCTCCGATGTCGCGACTTCGGTCGCGCATATCGCATACGGCAAGGACATAGGCGTCGAGACCCACGTTGACGACGTAGAGCTCGAGACAGACGGCCGTCTCCTCGGCCAGATCGTCTTCAACCTCTTTTCCGATGCGATCAAGCGCAGCCCCTCAGGCCTTCTGACTATTGAGGGTGCGGCCGTCGGCTCTAGTGTTCGCTTTGTCGTGATCGACTCGGCTCCCCGCCTGCCCGACGAGCAGCTCGCGCGTTTCCTCTTCGCTGTGGACGGCATCGGGAAGGAGGGTGTAGGCCCCGGCCTACCTCTACTTGTCGCGCGCCTCCTGGCTGCACGCCTCGGAGGGAGCCTCGCCTACTCGTGGGAGGCTGGGCGCGGCCGCTTCGAGCTCGAGCTTCCCCGTACTCTGCCTCGCGCGAGTCCTTCCGTCGCCGTCTCCCTCCCATTGGCATCGGCATTCCAAGGATGGCTCCAAGTCCGCGCGGCGCGGCAGGCGAACGCCGACATCTCAGAGACTCCTCAGGGCCCGACCACGCTGGGCTTAGTGCTCGCCTACGACGAAGATCCCGTCTTCCTCGAGGCGCTCAAGCGCTATCTCGAGGGCCGCGGCTACGCGGTGGTTCCGACGGTCTCCGCTGACAATGCCGTGGCTATGGCGGACTCGAGGTGCTTCGACCTCGTGCTTCTCGATGCTTCCGGGCAGGGGCGAGAGGGGCTTGCCGCCTGCTCGCGCATTCGCGCCTCGCACAGTATGGGTGAGCTGCCTGTCGTCGTCATGACCGATCGCGACAGCGCCGAGGCGGTCGAGGCCGCCTTTCGCGCGGGCGCGAGCGACTACCTGCCCAAACTTTCGCCCAACGAGCTGCTCTTTGCCCGCGTCGATACGCATGTCGCCCTGCGGAGGTCCCTCGAGGACGTCCTTGAGACTCGTAAGCGCATCGCCGAGCTCGAGAAACTCAAAACCCTCGGTGTCCTTGCGACGGGTGTGGCTCACGAGGTGAACACGCCCAACAACGCGATCATCAGGAACATGCCGGTCATTTCGGAGATCTGGCGCGAGCTCGCGCCAAGCGTGCAGCGGCTCATGGAGGAGTCTGAGGGCTTCAGCATCGGTGGCTGGAGCGCCGAGGAGCTCATTCACGAGGTACCCGAGCTCCTGTCCGATACCTATAAGGCTGGCCTCCAGATCAAAAAGATAGTCGAGGACCTCAAAGATTACGCGCGGGACAGTTCGAGTCTGTCGCCCGAGGCCGTCGATCTGTCTGCGGTCGCGGCCTACGCCGCACGCCTCCTTCAGCCCCTCGTGGCTAGATCGACCTTCTCTTTCGTACTGGACGCACCTTCCGGCCTGCCTCCCGTGAACGCCAACTTCCAGAAGCTTACTCAAGTTGCGGTTAATGTGCTCGAGAACGCCCTGCAGTCCCTGCCCGGTCCTGAGTCCGGCGTGCGGTTGTCGACACTCTTCGATGCGCAGCGGGGCACTGTTGTCCTCGAGTGCGCGGACCAGGGGAAGGGCATAGAACAGGCCTCTCGCGACAAGATATTCGAGCCATTCTTCACCACCAAGCGCGATTCGGGAGGCACGGGGCTCGGGCTATCCGTATCCCTCGGCATTGTGCGGGACGCGGGAGGCGAAATAGAAGTAGAATCGCAGCAGGGTAAAGGCACGACCGTGCGCGTCGTCCTGCCCGCCGCGATCAAGACGGAGACGGGAGAAGATGAGCGAAGAGCGTAAAGCGAGCATCCTCGTGGTCGACGACGACCTCGACGTCCTCAATCGTATGGAGAGGACCCTCAGGTTCGAGGGCTTCCGCAACATCATCCTTTGCTCCGATCCGCACGAGGTGGCTTCCCTCATCGAGATGAACGATGTCTCGGCCATGATCCTAGATCTTCTCATGCCCAATCTGCCCGGGCAGACCGTGCTCGAGGAGACGAGGGAGAAGCATCCCGAAATACCGGTGATCGTCGCGACCGCGGTGAACGACCTCGACAGCGCGATCGACTGCATGCGCCATGGCGCCTTCGACTACGTACCGAAGACCGCTGAGACCGGACGCCTCGCTTCGAGCATTCGGCACGCCCTCTCCATCCGCGAGTTGCAGCGCGACTACTCGGCCCTCAAGGATACCCTCCTCGCGGCCAAGCGCCCCGAGTCGCCCGCCTTCGACGCCATGGTCACCGGGGACGAGCGTATGCTGAGCGTGTTGCGCTATGTGGAGACTATCGCATCTTCGCCGAAACCTATCCTAATAATAGGTGAGTCGGGCACGGGCAAGGAACTTATGGCCCAGGCGGTGCACCGCCTCTCGGGCCGCACTGGGCCCATGGTGAGCCTCAATATAGCCGGCCTCGACGATACGATGTTCTCCGATAGCCTCTTCGGGCACCGCCGGGGCGCCTTCACCGGCGCTGACTCCGACCGAGGGGGCCTCATAGAACGCGCGGAAGGCGGCACTCTCTTCCTCGACGAGATCGGCGAGCTCTCGCAGGTATCCCAGGTGAAGCTGCTCAGGCTGATCGAGGACAGGCGCTACTATCCCCTCGGCGCGGACCTTCCCAAAGCCTCGAGCGCTGCCATCGTCACTGCCACCAATCGAGATCTCCGCGCCGCTTCCAGTGCAGGGACCTTCCGTTTGGACCTTTTCTACCGCCTCCAGACACACCTCGTGCAGTTGCCTCCCCTTCGCGAGAGACTGGACGACCTTTCCCTACTCCTCAACCACTTCGCCCGCCAGTCGGCGGAGCGCCTTGGTAGGGGGGTGCCCGCCATACCCGACGAGCTCGTGCTTCTATTGCAGTCCTACGACTTTCCAGGGAACATCCGTGAACTCGAGTCCATGGTCTTCGATGCGATGAGCGGGCTCAAGGGGAATGTCTTAGGCCTCGAAAGCTTCAGGCGCAAGATCCTCAGGGGAGGCGGGACAGGCAAGGCCGCAACCGAGCCGTTTCAGGCAGGAACCGAATCGAGCCGCTTCTCTTCCTGGGAAAGGCTTCCAAGCCTCAAGCAGGCTTCGGAAGAACTGATTGCCGAAGCCATGCGGAGAGCTAAGGGCAACCAAGGCATAGCCGCCAATCTACTCGGAATTTCGAGAACGGCCCTCAATAAACGTCTTAAGTTCTTTCGTGACGGTGGATTCGAGAACGAAGAAGGTTAATAAGAGGGGTGTGCTTATTTTCACAGATGATATGAATTGGCACACGCTGATTAATTTGTTTAATAATAAACGAATAGGAATAATCGATACTAATCATATCAGGAAATTTGTGAAATACTGCACAGGGGTCAATACATAAATAATGTGTAATAGGTGAGTGTTTACGCGTAGACGATCGTCTACGAGCCTCGTTGTTTACAGCAAAACATGCCTGACATTTATAGCTTTACTTGATTTCTATCGAGGCGCCTGATTTATGGCATGCAGTTTGCGTATATACAGACAAGTAAGAAAGTAGGTGTAAAAAAGTGGATGTAAAGAAGTTCGATGTAAGAAGGCAGCAAGTAAAAAAGTTCAAGTAAAAATACGTGACCGTTTCTACCCGGGGAACGGCGGGAGCTAAAAATCGTCCTGATGCTTCTGTCCCTATTTATAACACAAACGGGTGGGCCGCCTGGAACGTGAGTTCCAGGCAGCCTTTTTTTACCCGCCCCTGGCTAGTTCTTCCAGCGAATCCAGACGTCAATGGGCTTTTCGAGGACGAGGAGATCGATGATGGGCAGTTTCGTGCTTAGAGTCGAACCCGAGAGGCTGCCCCCGCCCGAATCGATCACCTCGCCTGGGGCGGTGATGTTCAGCTTGATCGCGGCGGCCTCCATGGCAGGCATGGCCGTTTCTCCCAGGACTGTCTTCAGCATAGTCTTGTACTCTTCCGCGGTGACTGGATCTTCCTCGAGCGCCGGCGGCGAGAGGGCGTCGAGCAGATTGGGATCGATGCCCGGCATGAGGGACGAGAGCGCCGAGGCCTTGCCCCGCGCGAGGTGAAAGCGGCATTCGGTCCAGAGCGGACTGCGCGAGAGCGTAAGGACTCCCGTGTTTTTCAGATCGGGGGATGCCGCGATCTCGTCGAGGCTACGGACGGAGAGTTCGAGGTGAATGGAATTAGGCCCTGACTGTTCGAGCGAAAGCACGGAAACCCCGGGCTTCTTCTCCAAGGATGAGCGAATGGCGGCCGCATCGAAGAAGGAGCCTGCAGCGCCTGGGCCCGAAGATCCGTCGATGGAGGCGAGCTTGCGGAATTTGACGGCGATGGCCTCGGGTATGCTCGCCTGCACCGAGATGACCGCGCCTCCGTCGGCTCTTATGACCGTAGAGGTATGGGCAGAGCAGGCAGAGAAAAGAACTGCCGTCGCGAGGAAGGCCACTCCTATGCAGAAGGCCCCTGCGCAGATGATTAGTAACACGCGCTTGGTCTCTCGGCCGCTGTCGCCGATAGGAGCGCTTTTTTCCCGCTTTATTCTCATATGCTGTGTAACACCTCCGACTATGCAAAGTTACCGCTAGAGCTCGCTTATCGGGTATGCTTGCCGCGAAGGGGCTTTGAACGGCATTATCTTTGATGGAGGATTCTGATGAAGACCGATCTCGATGTTCCGTGGAAGTTCCTCGACGATTATCGAGGTGTGGCATTCGAGGGCGAGTGGCCGACGCTCCCTGAGCTGCTAGCGCTCTCCGCCCGCCGCTATCCCGATCGGGCTTGCTTCACCGTCTATGAGCAGGAAAGGCGCAGTCTCTCCTACCGTGAGGCTTTGGCCAAAGTGGAAGCGGCCGCTCGCGAGCTCCGTGCCCTCGGCGTGGGCCGGGGCGACAAGGTCGCCGTCACCGGCAAGAATAGTCCTGAGTGGGCCGTCGCCTACTTCGCCGTGCTCACCGCGGGTGCGGTGGTCGTTCCCATCGATTACCAGCTCTCCGTGCCCGAGATCGCCAACCTGATCAGGGCGGGCGACGTCGTCGCCCTCTTCGTCGACGAGGAGAAGGAAGCCGACCTTGTCGCCGCTACCAAGGGCATGGGCATCAAGGCGGTCTATTCCCTCGCTTCCTGCCGCAAGGGAAACGTCCTCGAACTTGACGCGCCGAACGCCCCGGCCTTTGATAAGCCGACCGAGGACGATCTAGCGGCCATCCTCTTCACGAGCGGCACCATGGGCACGCCCAAGGGCGTCATGCTTTCGCACCGCAATTTCGTCGCGGACTGCTTCCTCGCCCAAGCGAACCTCAACATTTACTATACCGACGTCTTTTATGCCCTTCTGCCGATCCATCACGCCTATACGATGCTCGCCGTCTTCATCGAGTCGGTGTCCGTTGGCGCCGAGCTTGTTTTCGGCAAGCGCATGGTCATCAAGCAGGTCTTTAAGGACCTGAAGGAAGCCAAAGTCACCATGTTCCTCGGCGTGCCGCTGCTCTTCAACAAGGTCCTCGCGGGCATCTTGAAGGGTGTGAAAGAGAACGGCCCCGTTGTCAACGCTCTCATCTACTTCCTGATGGGCTTGTCCTTCATCGTCAAAAAGACCACCGGTCTCAACCCCGGCAAGAAGCTCTTCGCCGCCGTGCTCGACAAGGCAAGCCTCGCGAGCATCCGCATCTGTATCTCGGGAGGCGGGCCCCTCGCTCCCAAGGTCTTCCGCCGATACAACGAGCTAGGGATAGACTTCGTTCAGGGCTACGGCCTCACCGAGACGTCGCCCATCATCACGTTGAATCCGACCGACGCTTTCGTGATCACGAGCGTAGGCAAGCTTCTGCCTAAGGTCGAGATGAAGATCCTCGACGCCAACCCCGAGGGAGTCGGCGAGATCGCGGTGCGCGGGCCCATGGTGATGATGGGCTACTATAAAATGCCCGACGAGACCGTCCAGGTTCTCTCGTCCGACGGCTGGCTCAAGACCGGAGACCTCGGGCGCATCGACGATAAGCACTACGTCTACCTCGAGGGCCGTGTGAAGAACATGATCGTCACCGAGGGAGGCAAGAACGTCTACCCCGAGGAGATCGAGAATCGCTTCCAGCTCTTCGACGAGATCGAGCAGGTGATGGTCTGCGGCTATATCGAGAACGAGGAGACCAAGAGCGAGGGCATCGAAGCCATGCTCTACCCGAGCGTCGAGCGCTTCAAAGCCATCGTCCCGTCTGGGGGCGGCGTCGTCGAGACCAGAGGCCTCGACTGGGAGACGGCCGAAGAGCGGCTCCGCGAGATAGTCGAAGAGGTTAATAAAAAGCTTCTGCCCTACCAGAAGATTACGAAGGTGACGGTGCTTCGCGAGCCTCTCGCGGAGACGACGAAGAAGACGGTCAAGCGGTTCAAGGTTGCCAAGAAATAATCATATCCTTTGCTATGCTACTTGCATGCCAAGGACTGATATAGGGGAAGCGGGTAGCCCTCCGAAGAAAGTCGGGCTACCGCGCTTCCCCTGTATCAGTCCTTAGGCGGACAAATAGGGTTGCCAAGATGCATGCGCAT